>OGYF01000438.1_pt1 | contig 43271 bp, 41 predicted proteins | sample 1576451 | NCBI WGS metagenome assembly OGYF01 (sample SAMEA3541505, study PRJEB24748) | human gut metagenome | biome: human gut; feature: human-associated habitat; material: faeces | place: China | collected 2012
ACAGTGACTTGTCGCCAGTTTCCTAACTTGACATTCGCTCCACGGAAAACCTGCCACTTAAGGGCAGCAACCTCACGCTTCACAGCTATCAATGTCACAGCTTTTTCAGTATATCTGATGATTCCATTTTTTTCAAGGCTTTTCTTCTAATTCTTGTATTTTTTTTCGTACAATATACGTTTTTTTATTTCTTATCCGCTCCCCGCTGTTTTATCTCTTGTGTTTCTTTATCGTTTCCGCTACTATAACAAGTGATCACGGATTCTATTGTACGGTTATTAGGAAGGAGTTGTAAAGACTATGGATCTCAAAAGATGGAAGGTCATGCTGGCGGTCGATGATTTTGGCAGTTTCACCCGAGCCGGGGAAGAACTGGGATACACTCAATCAGGCATCACCCAGATGATGAAAGCTCTGGAAAAGGACGTCGGCTTCTCCCTATTTGTCAAAGACAGCCATGGAATGCGGCTGACCAGAGAGGCCCAGTCTCTGATTCCTTCTGTCCGCGCTCTTTTAAACGCCGATGAGGTCGTGCGTCAGGAGATCGCTTCTTTAAAGGGCGCTCAAATAGGCGTGATCAAAATCGGCACGTACCTGAGTTGTTCTATCCACTGGATTCCCAAGATCATCCAGGAATTCCAGCGCTGTCATCCTGATATCCATTTTAAAATCGTGGAAGGACTGGAAGGCGAACTGGCCGACTGGATCCAAGAACGCCGGGTCGATATCGGGTTCCTAAGCTATCAGACGGGCCATCATTATGATTTCCTTCCTGTTATGGATGATGAATTATTCGCGGTCCTTCCAGAGGGACATCCCTTTACAGATTACGATGAGATCCCGATCGAGAAATTCGAAGGCGTCCCGTTTGTTACCACAGAATACGCGCCGGGCAGCGATATCCACCGTGTTCTTAAACAGTATCACATCAAACCGGATATTCGATATGTCTCTATCAATGAATTCTCCGTGCTCTCTATGGTAGAGCATGGCCTTGGCATCACGATCCTTCCAGGACTCCTCTTAAGAGGGCAGGTAGGCGGGTTTGTCTGCCGCCGGATCAGGCCTGGGGTTTCCCGCCAGCTTGGCCTGGCTTACGCATCCTTTAAGGATCTTTCTCCGGCTTCCCGGATTTTCCTGGAGTATGCAAAAGATTTTTTACTGGATGACTAGAATTTTCAGGGACAAGGTATAACTTTTTCTAATGTTGATATTAGTTTTTCTAATATTCTTATTGACACTTCCTTCACAAAGCGATATACTGAAAAAGAGGATTGAGTAAAAAAGGTGCTCTCACAATTCGTGGCGAGCGCCTTTTTTTATTTCTTGATCCATCCAAAAAGGAGTAATGTATCATATTTCATCATTTGCCGGCACAACAGGAATCTTGACATTCTCCGCAAGAAAGGACGTGTGATTATGAGTAATCAGACAAACTCAGAAACTCGTCAATGGGGCTCTCGTTTTGGCTATCTCATGGTAGCGGCAGGCGCCGCCATAGGTCTGGGAAATATCTGGCGTTTCCCTTATCTTGCCTATCAAGGCGGCGGAGGTGTATTCCTGGTCGTCTATATCATCGTTGTCGCGCTGATGGGGCACCCGATGGTGCAGATGGAGACCGCTATTGGACGCTACACAGGAAAAGATACGGTAACCGCTTTCCAGCGAATCAATAAAAGGTGGGGATTCGCCGGCTGGATCGCCACCATCTGTACGATCATGATCTGTATGTATTATGTTGTTGTCGGCGGATGGGTGGCAAAATACACCTCTCAGTATATCATCAGCGGTGATTTCGGCTCTGACAAACAAGCATATTTTGACGCTTTTACCACCTCGACCGTTGAACCGATTATTTGGGCTATGCTTATTCTGATATTTGTATCAGTTGTCCTGTATTTCGGCATCACAAACACTGTAGAAAAAATAGCCAAAGTCGTGATGCCTACACTTTTTGCCTTGCTGATCATCTGCGGGATCTGGGCGTTATTCGTAAACGAAAACGCCATGGAAGGCGTGAAATACTATCTGCTTCCGGATTTCAGCAAGTTCAGCTTCAATACTTTCGCTCAGGCGGCGGTACAGGTTCTGTTCTCCGTTGGCATCGGCTGGGGTCTGTATGTCACACTGGGCGCCAACATTCCAAAGGAGAATAATCTGAAAAGCGATGCGGTCATGGTTTCCGTCTTTGATACAGCCGCCGCGATCTTGGCGGGATTTGTAGTCGTACCTTCCGCTTTCTCCGGCGGTGTGGATATCGAATCCGCGGGACCAAGCCTGGTCTTCAATGTTATGACGGATATCTTTGACAAACTGCCCGGCGGAAGATTCATCGGGATCTGTTTCTTCCTGGCGATCCTTTTCGCGGTATTGTCCTCCCTGTTCAGCTTCTTCGAAATCTCCATCCGGACCTTCGAAGACAACAAACATATGGGACGGACAAAAGCAACCCTGCTGACCGCCGCCATCATCGGCATCGGCAATATCTTCGCTTCTCTCGGCTTTGGAATACTCAGCGATGTGAAGCTCCCGTGGTTCGATGCCACCGGCTATGTCCCGCTTGGTATATACGACTGGCTGGATACCTTCTCCGCATATCTCCTGATGCCGATCGGATGTATCCTGGTCTGTGTTTTTATCGCTAAGGTATGGGGATTTAAGAACTATGAAAAAGAAGTTACCAACAACGGTAAATTTGGTACGGTTACGACCTATGAAAAGATTTTGACCGTTGCAGTGGTTCCTTTCTTTATGATCGTCATTCTTCTGACACTCTTTGGTATTTTAAAATAAATTTGGATATTATCCATAAAAAGGAAGGAGAGGTTTTATGAGCGCCGCAACTATCTTACTTATCATCATGTGGGCCTTTGCCGCAGTATTTTTCGTCATACTGGCCAAAGACGTGATCGCCCACAAAGACGAACTCGACAAGACAAAAATGGGGTACAATGTACTTGTCAGCGCGGTAGCAAACTTTTTTGACACTCTGGGAATTGGAAGCTATGCCATCGCCACTTCCGCATGGAAGTTCAACAAGGCTGTCTCTGACGACTTGATCCCCGGAACTCTAAATGTAGCTTTTGGTATCCCGATCTGCGTGGAAGCTACCATTACTATGACTCGGATCGATGTGGATCCTCTGACTCTGGTCTTAATGATCGCTGCCGCCATCATAGGCTCTGTACTCGGAGCTAAGATCATATCCAAAATGGATATCATGAAGATTCGTGTCATTATGGGTGTTGCTCTCTTGATCGTCGCGGCCATTACATTGTGTAAGATCAACGCCGTGGGGCCATTCGGCATGATCGGCACCGCCAGGGGGCTGTCCGGCGCAATGCTGGCGATCGGTGTGATCGCCAACTTTATCCTGGGTGTTCTTATGACGGCAGGCATCGGCTTATATGCTCCTTGTATGGCTCTTGTACTCCTGCTTGGCATGAGCGCGGATGTGGCCTTCCCGATCATGATGGGTTCCTGCGCGTTCCTGTGTCCGGCCTGCGGAACTACCTTTATTAAGGAAGGAAAATATCATAGAGCCGCCACGATCCCTATGATCATCTCCGGATCCATCGGTGTTCTGATCGCTGGATTTATCGTAACATCGCTGCCGCTTACTTTACTGACTTACTTGGTATGCGTAGTCATGGTGATCTGCGCGCTCCTGTTTTTCCACGACGCCAGCAGATCAAAATAAAGACATAATTGGACAGTTTTTAAAAAAAGCGTGGTTAGCCACGCTTTTTTTCGTGGTTTGATTGACTTTTAACAATTCTTCTGGTAGGATACATATAGAGCATTCATATTTTATTCAAATCCACAACAAATCGGGGGGTTGTGGATTTGAGATTGTACAATATGTATATGCTTGTAACCTTTACAATTTCATATATCAATGATCTGGAGGGATGTTTTTATGGCAATGTATATCATGAAAGGATTGTGCGTGATCGGCATTATCCTGAACATTGTTCTGATGCTCAGAAAGAACAAACAGCTCCGTGCAAACCCGGAGAAAGATCCTGCAACTGGAATGACTGGTGAGGAACTGTGGGCGAAGGGAAAACAGCCAAAGAACCTTATCGCTACTTCTATTACTGGATTTGTAGCTAACTTCCTGGATACTTTGGGAATCGGTTCTTTTGCTCCGTCTTCTGCTTCCTTTAAGCTGACGAAGTCTGTAGACGATATCCTGGTTCCTGGTACTCTGAACGTAGGTGATACAATCCCTGTATGTGTGGAGGCGTTCCTGTTCTTTGGTTTTGTAGATATGGATATCCTGACACTTGTACTTATGCTGATTGCTTCTGTAGCTGGTTCTTTCGTAATGGCCGACATTGTAACCAAATTCGACCGGAAGAAAGTTCGTTACGCATTGTTCGTAGGTTTGTTTATCCTGGCTACTGTAATCCTTATGAAAGTTTTCGCTGTTGGACCTTTCGGCACGATTGGTACTGAGCTTGGACTTCGTGGAGTAAAACTCGTGATCGCCGTTGTCGGCAACTTTATCTTCGGCGCTCTGATGAGTATCGGTGTTGGTCTGTACGCACCTTGTATGGCTATGGTTTTGGCGCTTGGTATGGATGCCGGATGTGCGTTCCCAGCCATGATGGGATCTTGCGCATACCTGATGGCATTCGGTAATGGCCCGAAATTCATCGCTCAGGGAAGATACGACATGGTAGCTTGCTGGACACAGGCAATCTTTGGCGCGATCGGCGTATATGTAGCGTACGCTTTCGTTTCCAGCTTACCGCTGGATACTTTGACCAAGGTTATCGCTGTTATCGTTTACATCACAGCATTCCTGTATCTGCATGACGCGATCAAGAAAGGCTCTGCAGCTTAATCAACTGAATATAGAACATAAGAAAGGCGTTTGTACGGATTCCATACAAACGCCTTTTTCTTCTTGATTCTACTTCTTTTTTTCTTTTTCCTGCTCTTGGGCTTCCATCCTAAGCTGTGTAATCCTGTTTTTTGTATTTACTAAAAAGTTCTTCCACTGGTTTGTAACCCTTACAGGAGTCCATCGATAATCCGCTCCGCTCTTATCCAGCATAAACTGCCGGAATTCTTTTTCATCCCCTTCTTCAAATCCCTCTTTTGGAAGGATCAGAAGATCTTCTTCATTCATTCCCACGTAGTAGGTTTTTTCATCTTCCCAGACGCGGTACACATTCTTGTAATACCCCATATTTTCTTCAAAGGATTCATGTACCGCCCTTACTCCGGAATTCCCAAAGTAGTATCTAATCTCTTCATTCTCTTTTATCTCCGGATTGCTTTTCATCATAGACAGGGTAAGATATTGGCGGAACAGAGCCATCAGGATCAGAAGCCCTCCCATTCCATAGCTTATGACCACTCCCGGAAACGCCATCCCTTTGATCACCGTAGGCAGAGCCGCCAGCAGCGCGCCTGTGACGAACAAGTTAAAGGTTACTCTGGGATGACTGACCCGATTTTGAAACTTGATAAACGTCATCATTAATTTTGTATCCCGCCGGATATGTACGGTATAATAATTTTTCCTCGGATCCGTATATTCCATCTGTTCTTTCTTTTCCATCTTTCTCTCTCCTGTGGACTCTCTACTTTCTCCTCACGGATAGCTGTATTATATCATATCGCCGTCGCTTTTCCCACCGGAAAATTGAAATAATCCGTCTGGTCCATCTTATATCTTTATTTCACTTTAATATAGCGCAGTTTTACCTTGGTATCTTATTAAAACTCTACAAAGGAAATTCAATTTTTCTTCAATAATTGTATAATTATACAAATTTTCTGTTTTTCTTTCCTGGAGATTGACTTCTTCACTGGCCGGTGGTATATTATAACCATCTTGGATGTGGCAAAAACCAAAGGCGGTTTCCAAAGGATTGGAGACTGCCCTTTTTAAAATCTGATCCGCATCGGATGACCATTTCTATATGGTTGTTATTGCAGTTGCGCCGCCGCCGAGTATTCCCCCCAAGATTACTCCTGCGGCGGCAGACTCCAAATTATATATACATCCTTTTTGGAAAAGCATTCCCCAGCTTTGTATATGATATAAACAAAACTGCGATGCAACAAAAAACCTCTCAATGACATACCAAAAGAAAGAGCACGGCATGAAAATGTCGTGCTTTTTCTTGCATGAACTCCTGGATATTATCTTTTCTGGTCGTTCTGACGCATTTTCAATTTCAAAAGCGCCGTTGCCTTCTTACAATCCAGCTCTACCATATTATTCTCGCCTACCACATTCGTTTCTGTTCCGTCAGCGCTCTTATTAATGTCTATGATTCCATCCAGATAATCATTTACTACTACAAACTGCGCTACCGTACCGCTAAAATTCAGTCCGGTCACAGCAATTCCCCTTGTACCAAGCTGTTCACAGGTATTGGTATAATCCACGTCACTGTTCCCCCAGCCATCGGAAGACAGGATCACTCCATCCGCGCGCATGGCCTCTGCCCAGACTGCGGTTCTCGTTCCTACCAGCATCTTATCCTCATTATCATCTGGTGTTCCAACAATAATGATTCCCATCAGATCCAAATCTGTATCCGCGGACACTACATCCAAAAGCGGATCTCTGAAATGATGCAGGGATGTTTCTTTTGTCGATGGTCCGATTCCCATACTTACACCTCCTTACTGCATAGACCGGATGATTCCGTCCCTATATTCATTGGGCGTAACCAGGATCGGCATGTTGCCCATATCGATGATCGAGCGTCCGCCTTCTACGCCGGAAGGCTCTTTCGCAAACAGGTGAGTATCATACATTGCCCCTTGGCCTGCCACCTGTTTTACGATCAGCACCCGTTTCTTCCCAGGTCTTACAATATCATGATATTCATGACGTTCTGTACATTTCTCGCCTTTGAATTTCTTCATCTTATCACGGTAGGTCTGGATAAACTTATCACATGCCCGGTGTGCCGCTGTCGGACCTGGCCGCTCCTGTCCCATGCCTGCCGCCAATGTTACATCAAAAGAGATGATATAATCATTGTCTCCCGGTGTTCCTGCCCGGTTTAAGTATAACTGTTCTTTCAGATTGCCCTCTGAAGACCCAAATTCGTGACACTGTTTCCCATTCACATCCACGCCTGTGAGCATCACATATACGCCTGTAAGTGTATGCGTGATTCCCTCTCCCAGCTTTCCAAGGACTTTCGTAGAAATTGGAATAATGTCCATGATTGTATTCGTCCAGCGGTCATGATCCCCTGGTTTTATGATCTGGATATCAATTTTTTCCAGATATTCTTCTTCTGCCACAAGCTGATCGATCATCTCTTTACTGACCGTCATATGTCCGTCAACGGTCACATCATTATGCTCTCCCCACTCTGCGTCCGTCATGTGGAAAGCTTTGATCACAAGACGTCTCAGATCAATTTCTTTTTCTGCCAAACTTTTCACCTCCTAAGTTTCCCGAGAACGCCAGCTCCATCGCTTTGCGATTTCGCTGTTTTCAAAAAAGGGCAGATGTTTACATCTGCCCTTTCCAAACATTCCTTAGATCTTAGCTACATACTCGTATGGCAGTGGTACGATCGTTCCAGGTGTCTGGATCTTGATCAACTGCTCAAGTGTCGCTTTTACGATCTGTGTCTGCTGTTCAACATTGTGCGGTCCACCAGCGTTAGCTCCCATAGGAACCAGCGGAGCAACTGCACGAGGAGTACCGGTCTGACGAACAACCGGAGGAAGAGCTGCAATAATAATTGTAGGAATTCCAGCTTCTTCAATCGCTCTCTGCACCAATACTGCAGAGCGGTGGCAGGTACCTCAGCCAGCGGTGAGGATTACTGCGTCTACATCCTCTTCTTTGAACATCTGTGCGATAGCCGGACCAGTCTCTCCTTTGAATTTCTCCTGGTTTCCGCCACCGCCCATGAATCCAGCGTGTACCGGAGCGCAGGCTCTGATGAAGCCTTCTGCTGCCAGTTCATGGATTCTGTCGATCGGGAACATACAGTTGATGTCCTTGTTAACATCACTGTTGTCATATCCACCGTGGGATACCATCAGTTCGCTAGATGGTGTGGTGTTCTCAATTTTTCTCCAGGTGAAGTCACCAGCAAGATTAAATCTTTCCTGATCCTTCTTGTGAACACCTGCTGCTGTCGCAAGAGCGATAGACATATCTTTCAGCTCTTTTGTTACAGGAGTCCATACTGCCGGTGGAGTAATAGGAACGAAGATTTCAGATTGTAAACCTTTAACAACCGTTAAACTCATTTTTAGACCTCCTTATTATCCAAACGCGCACGCATTTCTTCTTGTTTGCGCCGTTCTTTCTCAATGTTGCTGACATATTTATCATTTATCTCTGGTCCCAGCTGCTCCGGGAAACTCATGTTCCATCCCACTTCCTGCCCCACTTTGGGTTCTGTGTCGCAGATGAACATTCGCTTTGGAGCTTTAAAGAACCCCAGGCGTCCTTTCAGATCCACGCTGATGCTGCAATCATCAACAGCAACGATCACGCCTTCCATATAAATGATCTTGTCACCGTAATTCAAGCGTTCATTGTTCATTTAGAAACACCTGGATTAGTCGTATTTTTCCTTACGTTTCTGGCTCATCGGCAGGGACTGCTCGTTATCAACAAGGTCAACTTTCTTGCCGTAAGCAGCTTCGATCAGCTCTACGTTTGTAGATTTAACGTTCGGATTCCACTTCTTCTCGGCAGCTTTTACTTCCTCGCCAGCCATAGCTGTCTTCAGCATAGCCAGAGCACGGATCGCATCCTCTTCACAAAGAGTATTGCAGCCAAGAACTTCGTTCTCGATACCGGACTCAGATTTGTTGTTGTCAACCATGTACATCATGTGTTTGTTACCAACAACCAGAGCTCCCTGTACCGCACAGTAAGACATACCAACTACCGGCACGCCTCTCATACCGATCTGCTCGATATGGCTTGCGAAGTCGATGTGGTTGTTTCCGAAACCTTCTGTTGTAACGAAAGCTCCGTCTACGTCCATCATTTCTACGGTGTGTCCAACACGTTTGGATACATAGAACTTCTCTGCGTTGATCTGCGGGCTTCCTACAAATACAACGCCGCAAAGGTCAACTTCTTCATCATGCATGGCTTCCAGAACCAGTGGCTCTCTCCAGTAATGTCTGGACATTTCCTTGGAAGCAGGTCCGATACAGGTAAGAGCGTGGATACATCCATCCAGAACCTCCAACGGAGATACGCATACCGGAACGTTTCCTAAGTCTACGTTTGCTCTTGCGCCAAGGATTCCAACAGGCTCTACAGGCAGGATAAAGTTATCATGCATAGCTCCCTGTCCCATGATCTCTTTTACGATAACAACTTTCTTCTTGCCAGGACGGCGAACCTGATTCAGTTCTTCTGTCTCAGCAACAAGGCTTTCATCCAGTTCTTTCATCACTTCACGGATTTCCTGTGTGATGATATCAAATGCGGTGTGGGCAGCCATAGGTCCACGACGCTCCATGTTGGTCTTCTCCTGGATCACAATGTTACCCTTGATGAAGATCTCGCCTTTATCCGGGCATCCAGGACGATTCCACATAATGTTCTCATCCAGGTATCCCTCAGAAGAACCGAACTCACCAATCTGAACACCGTCTTCATCTGTACCTGTCAGCATCATTACAACGCCGTCCAGAACTCTTGTCACACCAGTACCAAGGTCAGCATCGCCTTCTTTTGTAGCGATCGGCTGAACATCCATGATAGTCTCAGAATAGGTATGATAGTTGTCAGGAGTGATGATCTCCAAGTGGAAATCTTTTACCAATTCCTGATCTGCGATAACATCAGCTTCAATTCCTTCACGGATGTAAAGAGTAGTTCCCTCGATCTTGGTCTCTGGTCCTCTCTTAACCTCTGTAATCGTGAAGTGCTTTCTTGTCAGGGTTCTTACAACCTTCTCTTCTCCAGCTTCTGCAGGTGCTGCCGCGCCTTCAATCGCCGCTGCCGCCTCAGCTGGTACCGGAACTGCCGCTCCGCCTGCTCCAAGCGCTCCAACCGGAATCTCAAGGTTGATATCCTTTCCTTCTCCGATGTGGATTCTCATAACGCCGCCTGCTGCCGGCGCAACCGGTGCTGCAGGCGCAACTGGAGCCGCTGCTTCTTCCTCTTCTGCTGCTTCTTCTGCTGCCGGTACGCTTGGGGCTTTCACGCCATCCAGAACGTCAGCAGTCAGCGGGCAGAGAGAATCACAAGTCTTTGTCAGTTTTGCTCCTAAAACTTCTTCAATGGTCAGGCAGCCATCCAGGCTTAATAATCCGGAATCTACCAGATCGTCAAAGATTGCCGGGTCCTCCAGGTTTGCCGGCTCAATTGTAATTCCAGCTTCGGCTCTGCAACACAATACCGCAGGATCATGAGCATGTTCTTTCGCTGTTTCAGCTGTGATTGACATATTGTTTTCCCTCCTTGTTTTGTTTGCTTACATCCTTGTAACAGGAATAAGATGTTATATATACAACCGCTTGCGGCCGGGGAGACACCTCTCGCTCCTCCCCAGCAGGGGAATCGGGGGTCCCCCGCCCTGCCACAGGCAGCAGTAATACCTTGGATATTTTAGAAATCAATATCCTGGCTGACCTCTTTAGACACTTTCAAAGTTCTGTAAAGAGGATGTCCAACCGCTCTCATCACATGGTCTGTCTGATGGAATACCTTCAGGCCCATCTTCGGAGCGGAAGCCATTACCGTGTTGGAACAATCGGAACAGTTTCCGATCACGATATATTCACATTTGTCCTTCTTGAACTGGATATTGTTCTTAGCCTGTCCAGGACAATTGCCCGGCCGCAGACACTTCAGCGGCGCCCCCGGCTTGCTTTCGATAGCCTGTTTGCATCTGCACATAGATACGACTTTGCCGTTCATCTTCTGTACGATCTCTCTTAAGCGCTCTTCGCTTCCGGCGCAGGCACAGACAAGGATTCCCACGTTTGCCCCATGAAGATCCGGGAATTCAACGCTGACCAGGATTCCTCCTGTAGTCTTGGTGATCGGCTCATCTTCTGTCGTGGACTTTCCTGTGAAGGCTCCGCCCATAACAATTTCACCGTATTTTCCATCAATGCCGCCAGCTTTCTCGATCAGCTCGCCTACGCTGACTCCAACAGGTACGTCCATGAATACGTGAGCAGCGTTGCCGCCGTTGAGTTTTCCACGAACAGTCAGGTTCTTGCTGATACATGGCTTCTTCTCATCGATCGCCTCAGCCACTTTAGCGGCCGTTTCCAGGTTCACTACAACAGATCTTGCTGCTGACGGAAGCTGGGTTGGTGTAAGATTGATTCCCAGACATTCTCTTACTACTGCACGTTCCTCGCCCATCGGATAGATATCCGCCAGGAAGTGCATGGAAATGTCGGGCTCGCCTTTCAGCGCCGCATCCAGATGTTTGATCGCCTCGTGATGTTTCTTCTTGATCGCGAAGATCGCTTTATCTGCGTGAGTCATCTCCATACAGTATTTCACACCACGGATCACCTTATCTGTCTGCTCTACAAGCTGCTTGATATTGTGCTCCAATCCAGGTTCGCACTCTGCCGCGTTGATCAGGATATAGCTGTGCTCCAGTTTGAAATCTGCCGGAAGTTCCGGGTTGATCTCCGGATCCAGCTCTGCCAGCGGAGTCTCCGCCAGATTGATATTCAGCTTGACGCCTGTCGGGAATCCGGCTCCGCCCATTCCAACGATTCCTGCCGCTTTCACCATATCAAGTTTGGAAGCATCCGCAGGTACGTCGATCGGCACAAACTCATCCGGCTGCTCGTCCGCAGGCTCGATGATGATCCTATCGTCTGTGATCTCAGCGACTTTTCCATAGACACTGGAGAAAATATTAGCTCCAAGTCCGGTAGGAGTCGCGATGAGCGTACCTTTTTTTACGTCATCCCCAACCTTTACACATGGCGCGCAGGGTGCGCCCACATGCTGACGCAATAACAACTGTACATTTCCCATGACACATATCTCCTTTTCTTTTTTATATAAGTAAAACGAAACGCTCTGGTCTCCTTACTTATTCTTCCCCTCAATACAAAACTGATTTGATCTATAAAATCTATCTATATGTATCACATGCTATTTTTTTAACATGCTTTGGTTCTTTTTTGGCGAGGGCATGTGGGAATCGAACCCACCCAGGACGCTCTTAACGCCCCACACTAGTTTTGAAGACTAGGAGGCACACCAGTCACCCATCTACCCCCATGCGTTTGTCTCACGCCCTATTACAATAGCACACATTCCCTTTTATTTCAACCATTTTTGACTATTTTTATAATATCAAAAAGGCGTTGACTTTTCAAGGCTTTTCGGCCATAATAAAGATAACGAACTGAACGAGATACTAGAACGCAGTCTATTTGTTAATTTTCTGTCGTTAAAGTATTCACATCAGGGGATGGGACAGGCTGAAAACTTGGGGGTTTTCTTTCATGGTCCCGCAGTCTTATAGATTATGTCTATAAGAAAGAAGTATTTCATTTACTTTAAGGAGGTATTTATTATGGAGTTAAAAGCAAATGTTAACTTCAACCGGTTTGAGGCAGCTCTTCAGGTTGTAGATGCCCATACCGAAGGCGAGTTCTGCCGTATGGTCATCGGCGGATTCCCGGAGCCGCAGGGCAACACTATGATCGAAAAGAAAAAATGGATGGAAGAGAATTACGACAACGTTCGTACCGCTCTGATGTTCGAACCAAGAGGACATCACGATATGTTCGGCGCTTTCCTGTGCGAGCCTGTCAACAAAGAGGCTGATTTCGGCGTTATGTTCATGGATACAGGCGGATACCTGAACATGTGCGGACACTGCACCATCGGCGCGGTTACCGTTGCTGTTGAAGCAGGTCTTGTTGAGTCTCACGAGGGAGAAAACGAAGTTGTTCTGGACGCTCCCGCAGGATTGATCCGTACCAAGGCTATCGTGAAAGACGGAAAAGTTGAGAGCGTAACTCTGACAAACGTACCGGCTTTCGTTTACAAAGAGAACCAGACTGTGACCATCGACGGCAAAGAGATCAAGTTCACGATCTCCTTCGGCGGAAGCTTCTTCGCTCTGGTAGACACAACACAGCTTGATATCGGCGAGATCAACGCTAAGAGCGTTCCGGCTTACACCGCTCTTGGAATGAAGATGCTGGATGTCATCAACAAAGAGATTCCGGTAAAACATCCTCTGCTGGACATCGACACTGTTGACTTGGTTGAGTTCTATGGCCCGACTCCAAATCCAGACAAAGCTGACTTAAGAAACGTAGTTATCTTCGGAGATGCTATGGCTGACCGTTCTCCATGCGGAACTGGTACCAGCGCGAAACTTGCTACTTTGCATCACTGGGGAGAGATTAAAGTAGGCGAAGAATTCCGTTATGAGAGCTTCATGGGAAGCTTATTCAAAGGTGTGATCAAAGAGACAACAAAGGTTGCCGATTACGACGCGGTTATTCCGATGATCACCGGAAGCGCTTACCTGACAGGTGTCGCTACATATCTGATCGACCCGACAGATCCATTGAAATATGGATTCCAGGTTGGCTAATCGCCGCTTGCGGAAAGAACGGAATATTTCATGACAAAAAGGATAGAAGCGGATTTTCCATAATCCGCTTCTATTTCTATAAATTTATCAACTTTGAAGGGACTGATGCCAATGCCGCGCAAAAGGAGATCGACCAAGAGCCGCATCGTCAAGGCGGCCTGGAATCTGTTTTACAAAAACGGATACGACCAAACGACTGTAGATGATATCATTGCCGCCTCCCGGACTTCCAAGGGCACATTTTATCATTATTTCAAAGGCAAAGAGGCGCTCCTGAATTCTTTGTCTTATCTGTTTGATGAAAAGTATGAAGAACTGGCGGCCGTGATCGATCCAAATCTATCCGCCTACGATAAACTGTTATTTTTAAATCATGAGCTGTTTTATATGATCGAGACCAGCGTAGATATCAAGCTGCTGGCGTATCTTTATTCCTCTCAGCTCATCACGAAAGATAAAAAATCTCTGGCCGACCAAAAACGCTTTTATTTCAAATGGGTCACGGAGATCCTGGAAGACGGGCTGAAGCGGGGAGAATTCAAGAATACCAGCACCGCGGAAGAACTGATGGATATCTATGCCATGTATGAAAGGGCCGTTCTCTATGACTGGGCCCTGTTCAAGGGAAAGTACTCTCTGTCTGAATACAGCGACAAACTATTGCCCCATGTGCTGGATACCTTTGTAGAAGGAGTATGAGATGCAAGGTACAATAAAGGATGACCCTGAATAGGGCTGCGGATTCTCATATCGCGAAATCCACAGCCCTATTGATTTTTCCGTCCGCTTTTCTATTTCGTCCAAATCCAGGGGACGCTACCATCCCAGCATCTGCCGCAGCAGTTTTGTTTTCTCCCTTCCCACCGGGAGCACAGTATCTTCACATCCCCGCATCCGCAGGCCAAAGCTGCTGTTTCCCCAGGGAAATACTTCCCTCACTTTCTCAAGGTTGATCAGATAGCTTTTGTGGCACCGGAAGAATCTCCTTCCTTCCAGCTTCTTCTCGAATTCCCCTAAGTTCTTCCCTTCAAAATACTCGCCTGTTTCCGTATGGATCTTGCATCCTCTGTTGTAGGTCTCAATATAAATGATCTTATCAATCTCCTCAAACACCGTTTTCCCCTCATGGGTAATAGCGATTCTTTTCGCCTGCATTGCCCGCGGCTTCACCGCTGGTTCCCCGCAGCAGCGATCCAGCACCTTTTTCAGTCTCTTTTTATCATAAGGCTTGAGCACATAATCTTCTACTCCCAATTCAAAGGCCGTGACCGCATACTCTGAGTAAGCCGTGACAAACACGATCTTTACCCCTTGCTGCATGTTTCGGATAGCATTTACCAAAACAGTCCCGTCAATATCCCCCAGATTAATATCCAGGAAAAACAGGTCGTATCTTCCGCTCCCGGCCAATACAAGAGCCGCCGCTCCAGAATCCCCTTCTTCGATCACAGCGTCTGGAAGGAGTTCCTCCAGCTGATGTTTTAATTCACTTCTTGCGGGTCTCTCATCATCAACGATCGCTATCCTCACTATTACCCTCCTTTGCAGGCCCCTTGATAAACCTAAGTTCCACACAGCTTCCACAGGAAGCGCTCGTAATCTTTACTCCATTTTCTTCTCCATAGGTATTCTTCATTCTCTGATTAACATTAGTCAGTCCAATGCTTTTCCCTACGGACTCTCCGTTTTCCAGTTTCTCCAGAACTTCCGGCGGAAATCCTCTTCCGTTATCGCTGATCCGCACCAGGAAGGCTTTTTCTTCTTCCACGATCTGTATCTTAACGATCCGTTTTCCTTCCCGGTTGATTCCGTAACGGACCGCGTTTTCCACGATCGGCTGAAGGATCAGGGTAGGAATCAGGATATCCATCTGTTCCGGAACTTCATAAGTCACTAAAAGCTTATCCTCGAAACGGCCTTTTTCCAACTCCAGATAATCCTTTACATGCTCCAGTTCTTCTTCCATCGGCACCATATAGCGGCTCCCATCCAGATTATACCGGAAATAATCAGCTAAGATCACCAGGAATTCTCTTGCCCGTTTTGCGTCTTCTCTGCACACACAAGCGATCGTGTTCAAAGCGTTAAATAGGAAATGGGGATTCACCTGAAACTGCAGGGCCTTGAATTCCGCCTGCTGGCGCAGGGTTTTCTGATGCTCCAGCTCTGACATGGCAAGCTGAAAAGAACTAAGCTCAACCAAATGCTGTATCAATTCTACCTCGCTTTGTCGGAATACCCACCTTTTCTTCGACCAGACAATAAGGCATCCCACCGACTGGTCTTCTACGCGAAAAGGCGCCGCGATCATAGAATAATGCCGCATAAACTCGTACCAGGAACTATCTTTGGGGACTTGATACATAATGACCAACTCTCCTTCTCCCATGGCCTTTATACCGATATCTGGAATATCCGTCTCATTCACCGGCTGATAGTCCATCTCTTCATCTTCCTGGCGCCATTCTAAAATCTTTGCTTTATCCGTGATCATCACGCCTGCCCATGCCGTCTCCTGAAGAATGACTTGAGCCAGCTTCCGGATGTCTTCCCCCGCCCGCAGCCCATTCTGCAGCAGCGGAAGACATTTCTTAGAAAGATCTGATGCCAGCTGGAGCTGGCGGCTGCTCTCAATATCCTGTCTGATGAAAATATTATTAAAACCGGATATAAAGATCAAAATTCCTATAGAATTCATCAGGGTCATTGGCGCCCCTACCCGGATCACAGTCTCCATCGCCAGACTAAAAGGAGATACCAGCCGCAGGATACAGATCATATCGCAGACTTCCGCAAAGCAGGTCAGCAGGAAGAGATCCCGGTATTTCCATTTTCCTCTCTGGAAATAGGGATAAAATCCACCTCCCAAAAGCCCGAATAAGACCGTAGAAAAAGAGGAGGCCATAGCAAACACCTCTGGTCCTGAAAAAAAGTAGGCATATACCGCCCCGATCAGCGAAGCATACAGCCCCACCACAGGTCCTCCCAGTATTCCCGAGGCCATCGCCCCGATCACTCTTGTATTCATACTGTAAGAGTCTATCTCGATGCCTGTATAGACAGAAAGGATGATGATGCAGCCAAAGATGGCCGACAGAAACACCTGGCTTTTCCAGCTCCTTCTCTCCTGGGATATTGCGTTCTGCACGATCTGAAGCTTGGACAAAAGCGTTCCCACCAAAAGGAGAAGCCCAATATTCAAAATCAGTTCATATATAAGACTGTTTGCGTGCATCTTTTCTTTCCTTCATCCTCCGCTTCCCGGAATTGTTTTCTCTATGGTATCATAAACCCTAAAATGTAGCAAGAATATAGCAAAACCCCGGCAGATTCCAAGGGTCCGCCGGGGCTTCGCGAAAGCTTTGTATGATTTATTTTAGTGATTGGCTATAGTGGATTAATAATAAGAGACCTGCTTCTTATCATTATATACATCAAGATCCAGTTCTCCCAGTTTATTGGCCACCAACATTCCTACCATAACGTCAACGTCAACATTCATCAATGTACGGAACATTCCGGCAAACCAGTCGATTCCGATCAGGACCGCGATGCTGTCCATTGGAAGTCCCAGCGAAGAAGCCAGGAATGTGTATACGATCACAGAACCGCCAGGCACAGAAATCGTCCCCAGGCACATCAGGCAGGACAGCAGGATCGCCATTCCCATCTGGTACGGCTCCAAGGTGATTCCGGTAGACTGGGCCATGAAGAAGATCGCCGTCACATAACACATCGCGGCGCCGCAGCTGTTCATGGACATGGTGATCGGTCCGGTAAAATCGGCAACCTTACGGCTGACGCCGAATTTCATGACCGCATCTTCCATCTTGGTCTGCAGACAGATCGCTCCAGAAGTGGTGGTCACTGCCATCAGAGACATTTTGCCAAATTTCTTCGGCATTTTTAATGGATTTACCTTACAGATCACAGCTGTGATCGGCCCGTAGATCAGGAACTGGATTATATCTCCGATCAGGAGAACTCCAAGGAATTTAGCCATCGGGATGATTACCGCGAATCCTGTCGTTCCCGCGACATCGGCCAACAGGCAGAAGATTCCGATGGGCGCGATATACATTACCGTTTTGATAATATTGGTGATGACTTTATTTAAGCCGATCACCCAGTCCGCCATATTGCGGTTTCCGCTTTGGCGCGTATATGCTCCCATAGCTACGCCAAAGAAAATCGCGAATACGATGCAGGGAACCATAGACCCGTCAGCCATTGACTCTACAATATTCGTAGGCACAAAGTTCAGCAGCGTATCCTGCAGGGATGACGCTTCCACAGCCGTCTCAGAGATCTCTTCCGCTCCGGACAAGTCGATTCCAAGCCCCGGTTTGACCAGCGTAGACAAAATCACGCCAAGAACAGCCGCGATCGCTGTAAAAAAGACGATCCATTTGATCGTATGGACCCCCATTTTCCCTACGTCTTTTCCATCTCCGCCTCCTACGGCCGCGGCCACAGAGGACATAACCAGAAGCACCACTGACATCTGGATCAGGCGCAGGAAAATATCTCCGATGAATTTCAGGTTTCCTGCCCATTCTCCCACCAACGCTCCAAACACGATGCCTCCGATGGTAGCGATCAAAATCTGGGTCGTGAGGGAAATCGATATCTTTTTCTTTCCTTCTTTCGTTTCCGCCATTTCTCTCATTCCTTTCTCTTTTTTCTCCCCGGTCAAATATCATTCTGTACCTATTTTACCTTCTGAAAAAAATCAATCAATAGATTTTGTCTGAAATGTCGGCATCCGTGTTTCAAATGTTTTTATCTGTGTCTGAACGGACAATTGGGGCCGGGGGATTTTTAAAAATCCCCCGGCCCCAATTGAACCTATACCATACATTCATGCAGTTCTTCCGGTTCGATCCCGGCTTCTTCCATCATTTTCCTGATCTCTTCTCTCGCCGAGAGATCCGCGCACCAGGCCAGTCCGCAGCCTGCGGAGATCGCACGGGGCACCGGAATGATCCGGCCCGGTGTCTCTGTTTCTTTGCAGGCTTTTTCCATGGCCATAGCGTCCGCTGTGGTATGGAAGGTTACAACTAACTTCAGTTCTTTCTTCCTCATGTTTACTCGATCACCACTTCAAAATATCCGTCTTTTTCCTCAGAAGTCGACTTCTTTCCATGGTCTTTCGCATATTTTTCCACGTTCATCTTCTGATGTGGTTCTGATACCAATACTTTCACCGGCTCAGCGGCTCCTTTCAGTGCTTCTGCCGTAAGCATCAGCGGCTCAGGGCAGGAAAGACCTCTTGCATCTACTTCTTTCATATTTTCTTACCTTCTTTCCTAGAATACTACGGTTCTATCAAGTTTGCAATCCAATTTTCGCGATATCGCTTTATTTCTCTTCTTTGCGGCTGTTGGTGAACGCGATCACAAAGCATGCGATGATGCAGATGATACAAGCAACTTTGCCGTTGAGAGGCACAGCTCCCGCAACCACTTCCTGGGTCTTGGCATCCAGAGCTGTTCCGCTGGCTGCCAGGCCGAAGTTATGGCACAGCGCGGCTCCAACAAACATACCGATCACCGTAACCGCGGAATCAGAAGACCCCTGTCCCGCCAGGATCAGCTGGCGAAGCGGGCAGCCTCCCGCAAGAACGGCCGCGAAGCCTACCGCGTACATACCCAGGATATTCCACAGATGCTCTGAATGAGCGATGATTCCCGGTGTATCAAAGGCAAGTACGAAGCGCCCGGTAGCAATATTAAATACCAGCATGACCACAAACAATCCCGCGATCACGGTAAAGAGGTCGAAATTCCTCATTAAAATGATATCCCGGATACTTCCGGCAAAACACATTCTGGATTTCTGAGCGAACGCGCCAAACAGAAGTCCTCCCACCAAAGACAGGATGATCGGGGCGTGCATACTTCCAGGACCGCTCTCGCTGGCCTTCAATAAGGATGTGCAAAGAGCAAGCACCAGAATCCCTGCCATCAAAATCGGAAGCACAGTTCCGCTTGATTTATGCGTTGTGTGAGCCCGCCCCAGGCTAAAGCCTTTCTTTAACGCGAACACGCCGGTACCAACGCCAAGCACAAAACCGATCAGGGCAACCCACGCGTTCAGGTCTCCCGCAGACATACGGATGATCATACGAAGCGGGCAGCCTAAGAATACCAGGGATCCGATCATAATGATCATTCCCAGCACAAAACGGATCATCGGTGATGAACCCGCTGTGGAACGATATTCTTTTGTCGCTACTGAAATAATGAAAGCTCCCAGTACCAGTCCAATGATCTCTGGACGCGCATACTGAACCACCTCTGCCTGATGCATCCCTAACGCCCCTGCTGTATCACGGATAAAGCAGGCAATACAAAATGCCATGTTGGCCGGGTTGCCAAAATAGGCAAGACACGCCGCGATCAGACCGCAGAGCACACCGGCCAGCGCCAGTTTTGTCTTTGAATCAGATAAATTCATCTTTTGTTCCTCCTAACACTCATTCCTGTTCCTTTACAGAATTGTTCTGGAACCAGCCCTAGTCTTCCTGTGCCAGTTCCCGGACCGCCTTAATGGCAAAGTCCACTTCCTCCTCTGTGTTGTAATGGGCAAAACTGAACCTTACCGCCCCCTGTTCCACCGTTCCAAGAGCCTCATGCATCAGGGGGGCGCAATGTCCTCCTGGTCTGGTAGAAATCTGATATTCAGTAAGAAGCGCATCACTCACTTCGGAAGAATCATAATCGCCGATATTCAGCGCAACGATGGCGCACCGCTCTTTTCCGCTGAAATCTCCATATATCGTCACATTCGGAATGTCTTTCACTCCTTCGTAGAATCTCCACATCAATGCCTGCTCTCTGGCGCGGATCGTATCGATCCCGGTCTCTTCAATATATTCTACAGCCGCCCGCAGGCCCGCGATGCCGTGTCCATTCAGAGTTCCCGCCTCCAGCGCGGCAGGCATCTCCCTGGGGTGTGTCTTGCTGTAGGTCTGGACTCCGCTGCCGCCGCTTTTCAGCGGCTTGATCTCAAGTCCTTCCCGAACATACATCCCGCCGGTCCCCTGAGGCCCCAACATTCCTTTATGCCCGGTAAAGCACAGCACATCCACATTCATGTTCTGGACGTCAATAGGGAATACCCCCGCCGTCTGGGAGGCGTCCACTACAAATAATAATCCATGTCTGCGAGCTATCTCGCCCACTTGGCTGATATCAATATAATTTCCTGTCAGATTCGAGCCATTGGTACACACGATCATCTTGGTCTCCGGCCGAATGGCCCCTTCCATTTCATCCAGACTGAACCTTCCCTGCCTGTCCGCCTTTATGATCGTCAGCGCCGCGCCCTTTTTCTCCATCTCATATAAAGGCCGCAAAACCGAATTATGCTCCAGCATTGTGGTGATCACATGGTCTCCCGGCTCCAGAAGTCCTTTGATGGCAATATTTAAGCTTTCTGTCGAATTATTGGTAAATACGATCTGTCTGGGATTCTCTCCGTGAAAAAAGCGGCAGAGTTTTTCTCTTGTATCGTAAATCACTCTTGCCGCGCTAAGGGAAGCTTCGTTTGCTCCTCGCCCCGCATTTCCCAATGAGGTCATAGCCTGGACTACCGCTTGGATCACCTGTTCCGGTTTCCGCATGGTCGTCGCCGCGTTATCCAGATATATCATCGTCTGTCCCTTCCTTTCCTCCATTATATTTAGTATAAAACGATATAATCTTTTCGTCTAATTGAATCCTCCGATAAAAAGCCGGATTTATAGATTTTTTCTATAACTCCGGCCTTCCTGAATCCGTTCTGGACCCAGCCCCTTTTTCAATTTTGTTTTAAGTAAACTTCCTTGACCACTCTGATAAAGCGCTCTGCCGACCTGGATAACTGATAGTTCTTGTTATATACCAAGTTAATATCTCTTCCCGCATCCGCGCCCGGAATCGGAAATGTCAGAAGCAGACCCGCTTCTTCTTCATCTGCCGCGGCAAGCCTTGACAAAATGGTGATGCCCATTCCCTGGCGGACCGATTTCTTGATAGTCTCCTGATTGCCGATACTGGCGATCACATCCAGCTTTTCCGCCGGGATTCCCGCCGCTTTCAGCTGTTCTTCCGCTTCCTTCCTGGTTCCTGATCCTTCTTCCCGCATGATCAGATGCTCTTCTAAGATCCAGTCGATCTTTCCCTTATCTTCTTCTCTTAACCGGCGGTATTTCTCCGTATTCGGCGTGATCACAGCCAGCTGGTCCTTATAAAACGGAAGATATCTGCAGTGCTTTTTCTCCAGCACCGTTCCTGTAAATCCCACATCCACCATATGGTCTATGATCTGCGTCACCACCTTGCTGCTGTCAGATTCCTGGATCTTGATCTGTTCATCTGGATATCGCTCGTTAAACCGTTTCAGAACTTTGGGAAGCAGATACTGGGCCGGGATCGTGGACGCCGCGATGGTGATGCAGTGTTTGCTTTCCGCGCCCTTTGTCTCAAATCTTTCCTCTATCTTCTTCTGAAGATCGATGATCTGTTTCGCGTACTTGTAGAGTTCTCTGCCGTCATCAGAAAGACTGACTTCTTTAGTGTTCCTCACAAACAGCCTGGCATTCAGCTCCTTTTCCAGCGCCGCGATATGAGCGCTTAGGGTAGGCTGAGTCAAGAACAGCTCCTTGGCCGCTTTCGAGAAACTTCCGCCCTCCGCGACCTGTACAAAAGCTTCTAACTGTTTTAGATTCATTAATACGCCACCCTCTCACTTTCCGCTCCGGTTTTCTTTGTCACCTTAAGACCGTCCATATATTCCAGGATCGGTTTCGCGCTCTTCCTGCTGGTTCCAAATATGTCTCTGACCTGCGCGATCGTGATGACCGGATCTTCCGCCAGTTTTTCGCAAATAACCCGGCGCGCCTCTTCCATATAGCTCTTAAGCGTATACATATCGTCCGTCACCTTTACGACCGTCCCTTCCACCAGAAGGATATTCAGGATATCATCCCCGGTCCCCCGGTCTACTCCCGGCAGTTCGATCTCTGAGTACCTGACAAAATCAAACCGTGCTTTTTCAAATGTATTCAGAAGGACCGCGGATACCTTCTCATAGGTTCCGTCCTTTCTGACCTCAAATCCCGGTGTGCACAGGAATTCCCCTTCCCTCTTCACACAGCCTTCTTCCTCCAGAAGCTCGATCACCTTGTCAAATAGATTGGGTTTGATCTTCTGGAAATAGATTCCTTGGACTTCCGCTTTCTTCATGCCATAGCGATAGGGATACTTGGTCTCATAGGCGGTCAGCGCCGCCAGGATCTCCTGCTGAGCCTCTCTCCTGGAATCCGCGTGCCACAGCCAGGTATCTTTCTTCAGCTCAAAAGTATAGATCAGTCCCTGCCCGCGCAGTTCCTGGGCCGCTTCTTTGATCTCATCCGCGGAAAGGGCGGTCAGAGAGGCAAGTTCCGCCAGTGTGACCAGCGTCTTTCCATGTTCCTTGATATGCAGCTCGATCACATCCGCCACAGAGCCGGATTCCTTTCTCTTTAATTCATCGATCACCTCTTGATGAAACCGTTTCTTTATGCCGGGATTGGGTTCCAGGATGACGCCCCCGCCAATGGTCTCCATCGGGGAATAAAAACGGACTACAAATTTATCTCCCCGGCGCACCGCGACTTCTTCTTCCAGCCTAAGCTGCACATACCCGCTTTCTCCCGGCCCGATCTCTTCTTTATCCAAAAGGACCGCCCGGCAGAGGACCTCGCTGGTTCCCGTAAAAAAATGAAGCCTTGTATGGTTGGTCAGCACCCGCATAGAAGAATCCAGAACGTTCAGCTTCACATCCAGCAGGTCTGTATTCTTCATACTGTTCTTAGGCGCCAGGACACAGCCTCTGAAAATCTCTTTTTTCTTCACATTAGACAAGTTAATGGCTACTCTCTGGCCGGCGTAGCATACGTCTTTATCTTCTCCATGCACCTGGATGCTGCGGATCTTGCATTCCTTCCCCACCGGGTACATTTCCAGAGTATCATCCTTCGTAATAGTACCGGATACCAGCGTCCCGGTAATGATGGTCCCAAATCCGGAAAGAGTAAAAACCCGATCTACCGGAAGCCTTGGGATCGTATGGATATCTTTCGTCTCCAGATCGTCCCCTGTCATCTGCTGGATCAATCCGATCAGTTCTTCCAGCCCTTCTCCTGTAGCCGCTGAAACCTTTGCCACCGGGGCATTTTCCAGAAATGTGCCTTCCAGCTCTTCCCGGACTTCATCTTCTACCAGCTCCAGCCATTCTTCATCCACCAGGTCACACTTATTCAGCACGATAATACTTTTCTCAATTCCAAGAAGATGCAGAATATCTACATGTTCTCTGGTCTGAGGCATGATCCCTTCGTCCGCGGCGATCACTAAAAGTACCAGGTCCATTCCCACAACACCGGCAACCATATTATTGATAAACTTTTCATGTCCAGGAACATCAATGATGCCTGCCCGGTCTCCGCCCGGAAGGTCAAAATAAGTAAAACCCAGATCTATGGTGATCCCTCTTCTTTGTTCTTCTTCCCAGCGGTCGGTGTTCCTTCCGGTCAGCGCCTTGATCAGCGTCGTCTTGCCGTGGTCGATATGGCCGGCCGTTCCAATGATGATATTCTTCATATCTGTTCGCTCCTAATCTGCTGTAATCTTGCAGTCTTCCTCCAAAAGTCTGTAATCCCGGAACTGCTCCACAATTCGTTTGAAATTCTGACTGCCGATGGTCCTTACGTCTAAAAGGATCGTGTCATTGGCTGTCCTCGGAATGATGGGCACCGGCAGATGGCGCATCCGCTCTTCCAGTTCCGCCACACTGATCTTCTCCGGCCGGATGCCCACCGCCACACTTGCCAGACGCTCCAGCGGGAGAGAGCCTCCCCCGATCTGCGACTGACAGGCTATGGTCTCTATCTTCGCCGGAAGGCCTGCCCGTCTGAGCATCCTGCACAGACTCCGGGCTTCCTTCTGGATTTCTTCATAGTCTTTGGTGATCATCTGAAGTACCGGAACTCTCCGCACTGCTTTTTCTTCTGACAGATATTCCTGCAGGACCAGTTCCAACGCGGCCGCGGTGAATTTATCAATCCGCAGGGCGCGGGTAAGCTGGTTTTTCTTCATCTGGTCGATGTATTTCTTCTTTCCGATGATGATCCCCGCCTGGGGGCCTCCCAAAAGCTTGTCGCCGCTAAAGCAGACCACGTCCGCTCCTTTGGCGATGGACTCCTGTACCGTAGGCTCATAGGTGATCCCATACTTGCTAAGATCGATCAAGACGCCGCTTCCCAAGTCTTCCACCACCGGGATCTCATGCTCCTTTGCCAGCGGGATCAGTTCATCGATCCCTACCGTCTCTGTAAAACCTACGATCCGGTAGTTGCTGGTGTGTACCTTCAGGAGCACTTTTGTTTCCTCTGTGATGGCATCTGCGTAATCCTGATAGTGGGTCTTGTTGGTGGTCCCCACTTCTACCAATGTGGCCCCGCTCTGTTCCATCACATCAGGGATGCGGAATTTCCCGCCGATCTCTACCAGTTCCCCTCTGGATACCACGGCTTCTCCGCCTTTTGCCAGAGAACTTAAGATCAGCATGACCGCCGCCGCGTTATTGTTGACCGCCATTGCAGCCTCCGCTCCCGTCAGCCGGCACAGCAGTTTTTCAAAATGGGAATACCGCTCTCCCCTTCTGCCTTCTTCTAAGTTATATTCCAGGTTAGAGTAGCCGCTGACCAGTTCCGCCGCCTTCTCCATGTGTTCCCGGCGGATCGGCGCCCGCCCCAGATTAGTATGCAGGACCGTCCCCGTTCCATTGATGACCATCCGCATATTCGGCGTATGCATAGCCTCCACCGTCCGGGCGATCCGCTTTGTCAGTCCCTCGATCCGAGCAAGAGCCTCAGATTCTTCCTTGCACTGGCCGATATAACGCCGAAGCTTGTCTGTCTCTGTGTGGACCGCCTCCATGACAGTCTCCCGGCTGTAGCGACCGATCAGATCCTGGATCTCTTCCTTCTCCAGAAGCAGGTCTACTTTGGGGATCTTCCGGTACAGATTATTTTTATCCATCTCTTTCTTTCCTTTCCTGACTATCTCAAACGGATCAGCTTATCGCTTTTCTCCGATACATTCCCGATCATGGAAACTCTGGTCTCCATCCCCGCTTTCGCGAAATCTTCCATCATCTGCGCGGATTCCTCCGGCGAAACGGCGATCAAAAGCCCTCCCGATGTCTGGGGGTCATACAGTAGATCCAGATAATGCTCCTCTGTCGTCCCAGCATCGACCTTATCAATGGAATAGCCCCTGTTTTTATAGGCTCCTGCCGGAACCAGCCCCATTTTCGCGCTGGCAATGGCGTCTTCCATATATGCCACGTCTTTTACCTTGATCTCAAAGGTCACCTGACTGGCGGAAGCCATTTCTACACAGTGCCCCAGCAGTCCGAAGCCTGTAATGTCCGTACAAGCGGATACATCATATTTCTCCACCACTTGTTTTGCCTTCTTGTTGAGAGACGCCATCACGGTTTCCGCTTCCCTTCTGGCTCCTTCAGAAGCCATCTGGGCCTTCACCGCGGTATTGATCACGCCGCTTCCGATCTGTTTAGTCAAGATCAGAACGTCTCCCGGCCTTGCCCCATAATTTTTGAAGATTTTCTCCGGATGTACAAAGCCAGATACACAAAGCCCATATTTTGGCTCGTCGTCCTGCACAGAATGACCTCCTACCAGGACCGCCCCGGCCTCCTTTACCTTATCCGCGCCTCCCGCCAGGATATCTCCCAGGATCGCAGGATCCAGACAATTGGGGAACCCTACGATATTCAGCGCCACCGCCGGCTCTCCTCCCATCGCCCACACATCGCTTAAGGAATTGGCAGCCGCGATCTGTCCGAACATATACGGGTCGTCTACAATAGGCGTAAAGAAATCCACCGTCTGGATCATAGCGATCTCATCTGTGACTTTATAGATGGCCGCATCATCAGAAGTCTCAATCCCTACGATCAGGTTATCGTCATGAAATTTTGGCAGCCTGCCCAGAACCTGGGCAAGGGTCTCAGGACCGATCTTTGCCGCTCATCCGGCGGTTTTGCTGAGCTGCGTCAGTCTGACATCCGTCTTCATTTTCATTTCCTCCCAACTATACCTGCATGTTCTCTTTAGAAAAAAGCGGACCTCTGCTGACACAGAGGTCCGCTCCCTATAAATTCTTGTATCCTATGGTCTTATGATCCTGCCAGCGCCAGCCATAGCCTCAACAATACTGTACATATTTGTGACGCCGCCTACCACAAGTTTCTCTTTCAGTCCATAGTAATCCAAACAGGTCCCACATGTCAAGATTTCTACGCCCTGTGCCTCCAGAGATTTCAGATCTTCCAGGGAATCCGATCCTTCTGTGGTCAGAGTCGCCCCGCCGTTATAGAACAGCATAGTCTTTGGCAGCTGGTCCAACTGTGTAACAGCAAAAATAAAAGATTTCATCAATACCTTGCCCAGTTCATCGTTTCCTTCTCCCATACGGTCAGAAGAAACAACAACGATCGTGCTGCTCCTGGCATCCGGAGCACATGCCGGGTCTTCTTCCTGAACGTTCTCCGGCGCTCCCTGCATCTGGATCGTTACTTTAAAGCTGGCTTCGCCAAGCTTCTCTGAAGAAACTTCTCCGCCCGCGCCTTTTGCCATCTTCGTTACATTCTGGACCGCGATCTCATTGTCTACCAGGACTTCGATAGTCTCCGGCCCGGTGAGCGCGTCCATTGCTTTCTTTGTCTTGATGACTGGGATTGGACAATTATCTCCCATTGCGTTTACTGTGATCATGTAAATTCCACCTTTCTTTTTCCTAATCCCATCCACTTTTTCGCAGTTATAGATTATTTTATCACCAACATTTGAAAAGGTAAACGGGTTTTTCTACATTTCCAATAATCGTTTGTCCCTATCCCGCCAGGCTATACCGCGTCAGCCAAGCGGCGGTCCAGCGCGTTAAGGGCGCCTTGGGGAACCCTGTGATAAGTTCCATTGGCATAGTAAGCCGGCTCCATCTTCCCCTCACGGAACACAGACAGGAATTCGTCCATCCCGCGGACTTCTTTCGGGAACCAGGTGGCGTATACGCCCACCTTCTCCGGAACATGGCAGTCGCTGGCGCCCAGAGTGAAAAGTCCCAGTTCCCTGGCATATCTCTCAGCCCTCTGGCACGCCTCCAGAGAAGTGCTGCCGTTCAGGACTTCCAGTCCGTCTAATCCTCTTACCCAGCGCAGATTCTCTTCCAGCCCCCTGTTATTATTGCGGAAAGGATGCGCGGCGAAGCAGACTCCATTCTGAGCCTTCACCAGATCAATGAATTCCTGTGCATCTACTCGTTTCTTAGGGTAGTCTTCTATTCCAAAAGCCACGATATCACCCTGCAGCGAAAAAAACTCAATTCCCACAAAAATCGGATAATCTACCCTGCGGGAATATTCTTCCGCGTATTCCTTCAGTCCCATGCTGTCATGGTCAGTAATACAGACCGCTCCAAGCCCTTTCTCTCTGGCGATCTCCACGATCTGTTCCAGTCTCAGAAAGCTGTCTTTGGAATAAGTCATTTCATGCATATGCATATCGATAAACATGAGCGTTTTCCCTCCGTTCTATATGCGCTTCGCAGTTTCAATTACCCTTATTCCATTATATAAATACCGGCCCCGGCCTTCAAATAGAGTTTTTTTATATATGGCTCTATTTATAGATATTTTCAATACTTCCATTTTCCGCGCTGTCATGCTATAATGCAGAAAGACAAGAGGAAAGAAAGAGGTCAGGATATGTGGGTCGCCGACAATTGGAAAGATTATGAAGTATTAGACTGCAGCAAAGGGGAAAAACTGGAACGATGGGGAACATATCTCCTGGTCCGCCCAGATCCTCAGGTGATCTGGGACACCCCCAAGAAAGATCCTGGCTGGAAAAATAAGAACGGCCATTACCATCGTAGCAAAAAAGGCGGCGGTGAGTGGGAATTCTTTCATCTTCCCAAACAGTGGCAGATCCATTATGGGGACTTAACCTTTAATCTGAAGCCATTCAGCTTCAAACATACCGGACTTTTCCCGGAGCAGGCTGTGAACTGGGACTGGTGCTCTGATAAGATCAAAAACGCGGGCCGTCCCATCAAAGTCCTGAATTTATTCGCCTACACCGGAGGCGCCACACTGGCCGCCGCCGCGGCAGGCGCGAGCGTCACCCATGTGGACGCTTCCAAAGGGATGGTCACCTGGGCCAAGGAAAACGCGGCTTCTTCCGGGCTTTCTGACCGTCCGATCCGTTGGCTGGTAGACGACTGTGTGAAATTTGTAGAGCGGGAAATCCGCAGAGGAAACCACTATGACGGCATCATCATGGACCCGCCTTCCTACGGCAGAGGTCCAAAAGGTGAAATCTGGAAGATCGAAGACGCCATCCACCCGCTGATCAAATTGTGCGCCCGGCTTCTGTCCGACAAGCCCTTGTTTTTCCTGATCAATTCCTATACCACAGGGCTTGCTCCGGCAGTTTTGACTTATATGCTCAGTACAGAATTAAAAAAGGTTCCGGGCCATGTGGAATCCCAGGAGATCGGACTTCCTGTCCGCGACAGCGGTCTTGTGCTCCCCTGCGGCGCTTCCGGCCGGTGGGAAGCCAGATAACAAAACGATTCCTGCAGTCTTCGGCCCATACCGCGTATGCGCCTTGGATTGTGGAAATAAATTTTAATCAAATCAAACAAGGAGGAAATCGTGATGCAGAAATATGTATGTGAACCATGCGGATATGTCTATGATCCTGAAGTTGGTGATCCTGATAATGGAATCGCTCCTGGAACCGCTTTCGAGGATATCCCGGAGGACTGGGTTTGTCCGATCTGCGGCGTCGGCAAAGACATGTTTGCGCCAGAAGCTTAAGAAATTTGAGGCCGGCAGTTTTGCCGGCCTTGTTCTTTTCTCTATTTCAGTTCTTCCAGCAGTCCCTTTACTTCCCAGAGACTTTTACATACCGCGTAGGTCATCTTCCTTATCTCTTCTGTCGGTTCCACCAGATCAGGCACCATGACAGGTATCATCCCAGCCCTGCTGGCCGAGCGGATCCCTGCCGGGGAATCTTCCAGCGCCATGCACTCCCCCGGTGACACGCCGATCTTCCGGCAGGCCGCCAGATAAATCTCCGGGTCCGGTTTCGCCTTGGTCACCATATCTCCAAAGACGCCTCCGTCAAAATATTTATAAATGCGGGCCTGTATCAGATTCCCCTTGGCATAATCGCCGCTGGAAGATGTAGCTATGCCCACCTTATAACCTTCTGCTTTTACATATTCCAGAAGTTCTCTGGCCCCTGTTTTCATAGGAAGGCCCTCTTCTTCCACAATCCGGACAAACGCCTTTCTATTTCGCCTTCCAAATTCCTCAAAAGGGAAATCCTCCCCGATCGCTCTGGCAAAATACTCATTTCTCCCTTTCCGGTTCATCCCCAGGGTATGATAGATATGACTCCCCATATCAGGGATTCCCAATTCTCTTCCTGCCGTTTCCCATGCCCGCTGTACGATCCGTTCCGAGTCAAAAAGAAGTCCGTCCATATCAAATACGATTCCATGGATCATAGCAGTCACACCCGCTTACAGAACACATACCGGGGCAGGCCGCCGTATTTCAGCCCTTCGTCTACGATATCATATTCCAGCTTCAGGAAATTATTTACACTGTATGTATTGTCCGGATGGGCCGTCCCCATAAGATAATGATAGGGCATATCCCGAAGGATCTCTTCCGCTTTGCACATGAGGCTCTTCTGGATCCCTCTCCCGCGATACTCCGGCAGGACTGCCGCCGTCTCCATATGGGCCACTTGCTTCATTTCTTCATCTGAAAGAGACAGATGGACTCCCAGATTATCATGTTCTTCTCCTGGGAATCGAACCGACAAGAATCCGGCAATACACCCGTCTTCTTCTGCTTTTAAAGTAAATCCTTTCTCTTCAATATGCTGGCGGGTAAATTCCTCTGTGTCCATGAAAAACCATTCCTCATCCTTCACCAATCGGTTCGCCGTCTCCATGATCTCCATGATCTTGGGAACATCCTCATAAGAAGCCCGGCTTATTCTCAGTCTCTTGTCCATCCTTCTCTCCTTTGAATCTTGATTTATTTATGGTAAACTATACCCGTACACTTTATAAAAAAGCGAGGTATTGATTATGAAACTGATGATCGCATCGGATATCCACGGATCCGCCAAATACTGCCGAAAGATGGTGGAAGCCTACCGCCGGGAAAAAGCGGACCGGCTTCTGCTGCTCGGCGACCTGCTTTATCACGGTCCCCGCAATGACCTTCCGGAAGAATATGATCCCAAGGCTGTGATCGCTCTTTTGAACCCTCTGAAGCAAGATCTGCTCTGTGTCCGCGGCAACTGTGACTGCGATGTAGACCAGATGGTTTTAGAATTCCCCATCCTTGCGGAATACTGCCTGCTGGACCTAGATGGACAGACAATCTTCGCCACCCACGGCCATGTGTACCATCCCGGGAATCTTCCCATGCTAAAAGAGGGCGACATCCTTTTAAACGGTCACACACACGTGCCCGCCAATCAGGACATGGGCGGCTATACTTACATGAATCCGGGTTCCGTCTCTATCCCCAAGGAAGGATCTGCTCGCGGGTACATGATCTATGATCATGCTTTTATCTGGAAAGATCTGGACGGAAATATCCTGGATATCTGATCCTCCCCAGAGCGGCCTGATGTTTCAGGCCGTCTTCTTTTTTTTGTTAACCATTTTCTGAAATAAGTTCCTTAATCCGCTCACCAGCATAGTCAGATAACGCAGCACCGGTTCTGTGGCAATGGAGAATACCACAAACAGCATGATACATTCTGTGGACATTCCGCTGATGGCAAATAACTCCGGCAGGAAAATGCTGCAGCCCAACAGCCCTGCCACGGATATAACCCACACGATCCCTCGGATCACATTCATGGGCTGACAGATCCTGAACAAGATCAGGAATCCTACGATGGCCAGCAGCATAGTAGCCGCCGTAGAAATATCGGAAGAAGCTACTCCAAAAGTCTGGCCAAATACCACCAGCGCTCCTACCGCTATCACATCGGTCAGTCCGGCAGGAAGCGCTTTCAGGAATACGTTCGTCAGGAAACGTCCCTGAATCAGCTCTTTGTTTGGCTGGAGAGCCAGGAAGAATGCCGGAACGCCGATGGTAAACATACTGATCAAAGAAACCTGGGATGGTTCCAATGGATAAGTGATCATAAATACGACCGAGAACAAGGACAGCAGGAAGGAAAAAATGTTCTTCACCAGGAACAGGCTTGCCGACCGCTGGATGTTATTGACCACTCTTCTCCCTTCCAATACCACCGATGGCATACAGGCAAAATTAGATTCCAGCAGGACCACTTGAGATGCCTGCACCGCCGCATCGCTTCCGGATGCCATCGCCACGCTGCAGTCCGCGTCTTTCAACGCCAGTACGTCGTTGACTCCATCTCCCGTCATCGCTACCGTCCGGCCCTGGGATTTCAGCGCCTGGACAAACTGGCGCTTCTGAGCCGGAGTCACACGCCCAAATACTGTATATCTGGCAACCGCGTTCTGGATATCTTCTTCCGTCTGCAAAGTAGTGGCGTCCACATATTCTTCCGCCCCCGCGATTCCAGCTTCTTTTGCCACTTCTGACACTGTCATCGGGTTATCCCCTGAAATCACCTTCACTTCCACTCCCTGCTCTTCAAAATAAGCAAAGGTCTCCGGCGCCTCTTTACGCACGGGATTCGCCAGGAGAACATACCCTAGGGGCGTCACTTTTTCAGACAGTCTCTGGCCTTCTGTGATACTGCCGCAGGTTCCAAACACCAGTACCCGGTATCCTCTTCTGGCGTAATTCATGATCTGAGACTCATACGCGCCATACTCTTCCCGCAGAACAAATTCCGGCGCTCCCAGCACATATGCCTGATCCTCGAAAGAAACGCCGCTGTATTTTGTAACAGAAGTAAACGGAGTCACCTTCACAGGCGCCTTTCCGGTCCCCTCTGTAAAAAATTCTTTCATTGCTTCCATCGTAGCGTTATCGCTGCTCATAGGCTTTACCAGATCGCCCACCATCTTAGCCAATTCCGGCATTTTCTCCCCATCGTAATGCTCCGTGGGAACCAGTTTCTTCACACTCATGCTATTCTCTGTGATGGTTCCTGTCTTGTCCACACACAGCACGTTGACCCGCGCCAGCGTCTCAATGCTCCGCATATCATGCAGCAGCACCTTCTTCTGGGCCAGCCTGATAGAGCTGACCGCCAGCGCCACGCTGGCCAGCAGATACAATCCCTCGGGGATCATACCGATCACCGCGGCCACCATAGATACGATGCTGTCCCGGAACGTCTCGTGGTTAAAAAAGAACCCCTGGACAAACAGCAGAGTTCCGATAGGGATCAAAGCCATTCCCACAAATTTGACCAGCTTGTCCAGGGAGCGGATCATTTCTGATTTCTCTCCCTTCTTGATCGCCTTGGCTTCCAGTGTCAATTTTGAAATATAGGAATCGGGTCCCACATTCTCCAATCTGGAATAACATTCCCCGGATACAATGAAACTTCCTGACATCAGATGATCCCCGGGCTTCTTCACGATCTCGTCAGACTCACCGGTCAAAAGAGACTCGTTGACCCGGACTTCGCCGGCCGCGACCTGCGCGTCCGCGCACACCTGGTTTCCCGCTTTAAAGACTACGATATCATCCAATACCAAGTCTTCCGAATCAATGGATGTCATCTTTCCATCCCGAATCACCAGGGCATGCGGCGCATTGAGCATGTTCAGCTTCTCCAGCACATTTTTTGCCCGCACCTCCTGGATGATCCCGATCAGGGTATTGATGATGACCACCGGCATAAAAGTCAGACTCCGAAAGGATCCCACCAGACAGACTAATACTGCCAGCACAGTAAAGATCAAGTTAAAATATGTGAATACATTTTCATGAATGATTTCTTTCGTTGTCTGGGCCGGCGGATCCACCGGTATATTGGACCATCCGGCGGCCATATGTTCCGCCGCCTGGGCGCTTGTCAGACCATCCCGGTAATCCGGCTGATACCGGGTGATCGGACTCCTTTCTATCTCATAAGTCTCGATTTCCTTTTGATTTGCGCGCTTAAAGCCTATCCCCATACTATTTCCTCCTTAGGGGTTGTGTCTGGAAGTATTATACCCCCAAAAATTGGCATTTTCTATAAACACTTTCTTAAAATTCTGTGATTTTTCAAGTTGCGGTTACGATAGAAACTCAAACAGACTCATCTGCTTTCCGTTTTCTTCCCTTTTCCTTCCCGCCGTCTTTTCTCTGGTCATCTGTTTCTCATCTAAGTCTTTCAAAAACGGGGTTTCTTCCTGGCAGCAGGTAAGGATCAGCTCTTCTTTTGCCCGTGTCATCCCCACATACAGCAGACGCCGCTCTTCTTCCAGGTCTACAGGATATCTGCTGCTCTCATAGGGAATCATCCCTTCTTCCGCTCCGGCCACGATGACCGCCGGAAATTCCAGGCCTTTCGCTCCATGGAGGGTCATCAGCGTCACCGCATCCGCCTGGTACTCCCTGCCGCCGCAGCGGCGGATATCGCTTTCCACTCCTGTCTCCAGGGCTTCCAGGAATTCGTCCATCCTCTCGTAGAACATGGAGGCGTGCAGCAGTTTCTCCATTTCTTTCCGTTTCTCCAGGCCAAGATCGGCGATCCAGCGCTTCAGGATTTCTTCCGGCGTTTCTTTCTCCAGCAGCGGCTGGTACTGCTGTGCCATGGATCTGTAGATTTCCTCTGTCAGTTCTCCGGGGAACAGATGCAGCAAATGCTTCATGGCCCGTTCCTGAAGAGTGGAATTCTCCGGCTCTGTCAGGCTGCGGAAGAATTCTTCCGTTCCTGCCACACTGCGTTCCAGCAGATAATCTTCTCTCCCTGTCACTACATAGGGGATTCCTTCCGTTCTAAGGCAGGTCTCCAAAAGAAGCGCCTGCCGGTGGGTCCGGTATAAAACCGCAATATCTCCAAAGCCTCTGACTTTTCTTGGCCTTCCCGTAAAGGCTTCCTGAGCTTCCAACATTCCCATCCCGCCTGTCAGACGGTTGATCTCCTTTGCGATGAAGATCCCTTCTTCCTTCCTGCTCCCCGCCCGGACCATCCGCACGGGAACTCCATCTTCCCGAATCGCCGCTAATGTCCGGGTTCCTCCAGGATTGGCGGAGATCATCCGACAGGCAGGAAGGAGGATCTGGGGCGTAGACCGGTAATTTTCTTCCAGTGTCACCTGGAAGATCTCCCCGCAGGCTTTCCGGCAGTCTTCACTCAGCCGTTCAAAACAGCTTCCATCCGCGCCCCGGAATCCATAGATGGACTGGTCCTTATCACCGATCACAAACAATTCCTTCCCGTCCCGGTTCCATGCCTGGACCAGACGGTACTGCAAGGGGCTGATATCCTGAAACTCGTCGATGAGCAGGCAGGAGAAAACCGTCCGGTCTGCTTCCGGTGTCTTGGCAGTCTCCAGCGCCTTTAAAAGAATATCGTCAAAGTCCAGAAGGCCTTCTTCCTGAAGCTCTCTCTGGTATTCTGCAAATGCGTCTTCCTCTGCCCTTTCTTTTTCGCTTTCCGGCTGCCTGTTCCCGCCGTCTTTACCTGGCTCTCCAAGCTTCGTCTTATAGGCGGACAATTCATCCAGGAATTCTCCCGGTTTCCATTCCAATCCAAAGGCTTTGACCACCTCTGCCGCCCGGTCTCTTGCTTCCAGTTCTCCGATCAAAGTCCCCTCTATCCCATGGGCTTTCAGGAAACGCCAAGCCACATGATGGAAGGTTCCCACCGGGACCTTATCCGCTTTCCGCTTTCCAAGGGCCTTTTGCAGGCGGTCCTTGACTTCCGCGGCCGCCCGGTTGGTAAAGGTAACCGCCGTGATCTGCCCTGGCTCTATTTCCCGCTCCTTTAGAAGATACAAAAGATGGGCGATCAAAGTCTGGGTTTTGCCCGTCCCCGGCCCTGTCGTCACCGCAGTCACCCGCGCAGAGGCTGCGGCCGCCTGCTCCTGCTTTTGGTTCAGGCAGATTCCTTCTCCCACTCTTTCACTGGCCCTTCCCGTCTCTCTTCTTCGCCCCTTCCCTCTGGTCTTTTCTCCTTTTCGGGGCTTTTCCTCTGTTTCGGTTTTGCCAGCTTCCTCTTTCTCCCCTTCCTCCGGCATCTGGATCCCGGCCATCTGGAAGAGGTTCATCTGGCCGTCCGGATTCTCCATCTCATCTTTCGTAAAAAGCCGGATCGTCCCGTATTCTCCATCGTATCCCGGTATCCGCTCCACCTTTCCTTCTCTCAGCCTGCGGATTCCCTCCGCGATCAAGCGGCCGCCTGACCGTCTGATCTCTTCCACCGGGATTTCCCGAAGAATTGAAAATTCCGGTCCCAATTCTTTTAACAGCTTCTCATATTCTCTCTGCACCGCTTTACTGGCAGAAGAGTGTCCCAGCGCCGCCCCGATCACTTCTGGCAGAGGCACCAGACTCTCAAATGGTTTCCCCTCTTCCCGGATATATCCTTCCGGCCGGTCGGAGAGCTGTTGGACCCTGTGGGCCACGCCGATGGTCAGCTTCTTCTGGCATACCGGACAGATCCCCTGATGCTCATCTGTCTCCAAAGGCGTCAGACACAAATGACATTTTCGATGGCCGTCATAGTGATATTTCCCTTCTTCCGGGAAAAACTCGATCGTTCCATACAGCCCTTCTCCCGTCTCTACTGCTTTCTTTAATCCCGGATAGGACAATTCACCGTTCAGAAGGTTGGCTTCCCTTCCAAGCTTCGCGGGGGAGTGGGCGTCAGAATTTGAGATCAGCTGATAGCGGTCCAGGGCGGACACCCGCCAGTTCATAGGCGGATCTGAGGAAAGCCCGGTTTCCACCGCGTGGATATGGCCTGACAGATCCTCGAAACACTCTTCCACACTGTCAAACCCAGAAAATGCTCCAAACATAGAGAAATGAGGCGTCCAGATATGAGCCGGCACATAGATTGAGTCCGGGCACAGCTCCAGCAGGATCTCCAGAAGATCGTGACAGTCCAGTCCCAGGATCGGCCGTCCGTCAGAATGAATATTGCCGATCGCTTCCAGCTTGCGGGAGATTTCCTCCGCTTCCGAAAGACCTGGAAGCAGGATCAGGCTGTGGACTTTTCGCACCTTATCCCGCTTCTTATAGATAGAACTGATCTCTCCCGTGATCACAAACCTTGGCTCCTGCGCTCCCGCCACACTGTCATCCTTGATCTTGTACGATTCTTTCAGCCGGTAGAGTCCCTCGCCGGCAGGCTCTAATTTTTCTTCCAGTTCTTCCCGCCAGGCCGGATGGGTGAAATCTCCGGTCCCGACCAACTGGATTCCCTTTCTCCTTGCCCACAAGTCCAGATGCTCCGGCGTGCAGTCCTTGCTGGTAGCTCTGGAATAGCGGGAATGAATATGCAGATCCGCAATATACAACTCATCATCTCCTACTATATCTTTTGTTCTCTTTTTCTTCCCGCGGCCCCCGCCCGGCGGATCGCCCCTTGGGGGCAGGCTCTCAGACAGTCTCCGCACCGGATACATTCTCTGCTGTTTGGCTGTTCCCAGACCTTGATATCCATTTTGCAGACAGAGGCGCATCTGCCGCATTTAGTACACTTCTCCTGCTGGATCTGATACCGGTAGAGAGCCGCTGGATTGAACAGGCTGTAGATCGCCCCCAGCGGACACAGATATTTGCAGAATGGGCGGTACACCCACAGCGCCAGCACGATAATGGCTGCCAGGATTCCCATTTTCCAGGCAAACAGCGTTCCTATGGCATCCCGCAGGATTTCATTGGAAGCCACCAACGGAATCCCAGCCATCAGTGTGCCGGAGGGACAGATATACTTACAAAACCAGGGACTGCCCTGGCCTACCATATCTACTATCACAGAGGGCAGCAGGATCACAAACAGCGCCAGGATCACATATTTCAGCCAGACCAGCTTCTTATGTCCCGGAAGGTTCTTCCGCTTTCGAAAAAAAGGGATCCGGTACAGCAGATCTTGGATAAGTCCAAAGGGACAGAGCCATCCGCAGATAAATCTTCCGAATACAGATCCCGCGAAAATCAGGAATCCCACCACATAAAAAGAAAACCGGTAATCCCTGCTGCCAAGCACCGACTGCAGAGCGCCGATGGGACAAGATCCCAGCGCTCCCGGACAGGAATAACAGTTTAAGCCTGGCACGCAGACTGCTTTGCCAGGCCCTCTGTAGATCCTGCCGGTAAGAAATCCCAGGAAATATCCGTTAGTCAGAGCCGCGGCTCCAATCTGGACCCACAGCCGGATTCCTGTTCTTCCTTTCTTCTTTCCTTGATGGTTCTTTGACTGATCACCCAATTCCAATACACTCCAGACATAGATTCACTGCTTTGATCATGACTTCTTCCGCCTCTCCGCGGAAAATCCCGATCCCAATGCACAAAACGCCTGCTGCCAGGAGAAAGACCTGCAACAGGCGAAGGCGTTTTCCTGTCATTGCCGCACCTCGCTTAATTTTTCCTCAATGATCTGCGCCCATTCTTCTTTATTTCTCGCTCCCGCATATGCCTTTCCCACCATATTTCCTTCCTGGTCTACAAAGATGGTGGTCGGCACCGCGCTTACCATACTTAAGATCCCGCTTTGCAATTCCGCGGAAGGGATCATATGCACATAATCCGCGCCCGTCTCCTCTATGATCTTAGCCGCCGCTTCATCTCCCGGATCCGACACATCACTGATCAGCCCCAGGATCTGTACTCCCTGATCCGCGTATTCCTGGTGAAGGCTGGCTAATTCTGGCATTTCCTGGATACAAGGGCCGCAATAGGTGGCCCAGATATTTACCATGGAAAGTTCCGCCTGTCCAAACACATCCTGGGTCAAAGTCTCGCCGCTGACCGCGACCGTCTCAAAATCTCCAAAGATCTTCCCGTATTCTTCTTCAGAATCCTCCTCGGAAGACTCCTGCCCTGTACCTACAGCTCCCGTCTCTTCTTCACTGTCACTGGAAGCGCAGGCGCCAAGCAGAATTGCCATGCTCAATGCCAATATAGCCCATATCCTGTTTTTCTTCATTTCTCACTCTCCGTCTATGTTTCTCTGTCTGCGGTTATTCCCGCTCTACGCCAGTTTTCTTACAGATATCCGCAAGGCAGCATCGGCCGCAGTTGGGCTTGGTCCTGGCCGTGCACACATCCCTTCCGTGGTAGACCAGCCTGTGGCAGAAATCACTTCCTTCCTCCGGAGGAATGATCTTCCACAAAGCCATCTCCACCTTCTTGGGTTCTTTGATCCCATCTACCAGACCGATCCGGTTTACCAGCCGGATACAGTGGGTGTCTGTAACGATAGCCGGTTCCCCGAACACGTCCCCCATGATCAAGTTGGCGCTTTTGCGCCCCACTCCCGGCAATTTCAACAGAGCGTTAAAATCCTTTGGAACCTTTCCTCCATATTCATCCCTGAGCATACGCATACAGGCGCTGATGTCTCTGGCTTTGCTTTTCCCCAGCCCGCAGGGCCGGATGATCTCCTCGATCTGTTCCGGCTCCGCCCCGGCAAGGGCCTCCATATCCGGATACTTTTTATATAAATCTTCCACTACCACGTTGACCCTGGCGTCCGTGCATTGGGCTGCCAGGCGCACGCTGACCAGCAGTTTCCATGCCTGGTCATAGTCCAGTGTACATCCCGCATCCGGATATTCTTTTTTTAACCGTTCAATCACTTCCAACGCTAGCTGCTTCTTTGTCATAAGTACTCCCGCCTTAATTATATCCTTACCAATTCATAATCCTGAGTCCCAAGCCCGATCTTCTCCGCATGTTCCAGACATACCCGCCAATCTGTGGTCGGCGCGGAATCAATAAAATGATCGTGGTGTACATGAGGCATCTCGTCTAACTGGCTGCCTGCGATCACCGGCTGGGCGTTTACCGCATCGGCGCATGCCCGGTCCAAAGCTACCGGGTCAAAAGAGGCGAACATTCCCACATCCGGCACGATGGGGATATCATTCTCCGCATGGCAGTCACAGTTGGGTGATACATCAATGACTAAGCTGATGTGGAAATGGGGCCGGTCTTTGACTACTGCCAGGCTATATTCCGCAATCTTTCTGTTCAGGATATCGTTAGACTCGTCATTGGACGCGCAGACCGCATCCTTGGGACAGACCCCGATACAGCGTCCGCAGCCCACACATTTATTTTGGTCGATCGAAGCTTTCTTATCCTTGATCGAAGGCGCATCGTGCGCGCAGACACGGATACAGTTGCCGCAGCCGATGCAGTTCTCCTGTTCCACGTAGGGTTTGCCCGCGCTGTGCATCTCCATTTTCCCGGCCCGTGAGCCGCAGCCCATGCCGATATTCTTTAAGGCTCCGCCAAATCCTGTGGATTCGTGTCCCTTAAAATGGCTCAGGGAGATAAATGCATCCGCATCCATCACAGCTCTTCCGATCTTGGCTTCTTTTACATATTCGCCGTCCACCGGGACCAGCGTCTCATCGGTTCCCTTCAGCCCGTCCCCGATCAGTACATGACATCTGGTGGAAAAGGGCGAGAATCCATTCTGGTAAGCAGAATCCAGGTGGTCCAGCGCATTTTTTCTTCCGCCAACATACAAGGTGTTACAATCTGTCAGGAATGGCTTCCCGCCCAGTTCTCTTACCGTATCTGTCACTACAGCCGCATAGTTTGGCCGCAGGAAGGCCAGGTTGCCAGGCTCTCCAAAATGCATCTTCACCGCCGTATATTTTCCATCGAAATCAATCTTGTCCATTCCTGCGGTCAGGATCAGACGCTTTAGTTTCTGCGGAAGATTCTCACTCAGCGTTGTTTTCATATTTGTAAAGTAAACTTTTGATTTCTCCATAATAGCTTCCCCCTAAGATATTCTGCGCTCATTATACCGCACATTCTGCACTTTTGCCACGCTTTTCCGCAAATATAAAAACCGGGCGGAAATCTTCCGCCCGGCCTCTGATCTGGAGCATACGGGATTCGAACCCGTGGCCTCCACAATGCGAATGTGGCGCGCTCCCAACTGCGCTAATGCCCCGCACGAGGTTCATTATACCACATCTCATCACAAAATGGAAGACCTATTATATTGCTTTTTTTCTTATCTGGTCATCTTTCTTTGTTGCGTACAATACACACCTGGAAACCACATCTACGATCAGGAATCCAAGCGCGATCCCCAGACACGTTTCCAGCAGCACCCATCCTTCCTGCTTCGCGAGAGCCACATCGCCGCTTACCCAGCCGTACATCATATAATAGAGATTTGGTCCGGGAATCAGAGGGAAGGCGGAGGCCGTCAAAAATATGGTTGCCGGCGCTTTGTTGACCCTGGACATGATAAATGCGTAACCGGCTACGAAAACACCTCCCGCCATAGTAGCGACAAAGTTGCTGGGCCAGATTTCAAAAGTCAAAAGGTAGATAGCCCAAGTACAAAACGCTCCGATACTGGAGTAGAATACCTGTTTTCCTTTGATCTTAAACCACAGCGCAAATCCTGTACACGCAACCGTACAGGAGATCAGCTGTATGATCACATTTGGATTCAGCGTATATCCATCAGAATGTCCGCCGCCAAAAAGCCGCATAGCAATAGCAATACCAAAGGCGATCCCTGCCGCGCCCAGAATCGAATTCATAATATTGATCAGGCCGGAGATAAAATCTCTCTGGAGCACTTCCCGTATTCCATTGGTCGTACTGAGCGCGCTGATCAGAAGCATGACGATTCCTATCATGATCCGGTCCGGATGTGTCCCAATCCCTAAGATGGTCATGCCGATAATGATCGTCTCCGCAAGAAAAGCCAATATCAGGTTGTAGATCATAAGGTTGCTTTCCCGCTTTCCAAGCCAATTTCCCACAAATACGATCATGGCAGATACCAGCACCGCAACAATCCCATCTGTTATTCCGCAGCCAAAGAATACCGCGAATCCAGTCCCTCCCATGATTCCCGCCAGATATGTCACGATCGGCCGCTGTTCTTCCCGATTCATGACTTCCAGATATTTCTCATGCATTTCTTCCGCATCCGGCGTATTCTTACAGACATATCTGGCCAGATTGTTAAGATAATCCAGACGGTCATAATTAATGCCGGTAGATTCTATGTGGCGGATCTGCGTAAGGATCTCTCCTTCCGGCGTCTCCACCGTAATCTGTATATTACTCGGGATGGCAAACACATCATAGCGTTTAAATCCATAGCTCTTGCACATTCGGTACAGCGTGTCATCCAGCCTGAAATTCTCCGCCCCGCTGCACAGCATCGCCTCTCCGATATCAAGAATCCCTTCCAAAATCCGTTTGTAATCCATAATATCACGCACCCCCAGTCTGTTTCGTCTAGTCTCTTCGTTTCTGTAAATCCATGAGGACACTGATATGTTTTTCCTCCGCGCTTGACCGCGGACCATAACCCGTATCCAGAACACATTGTAGAGAATAACAGACAGGAATGCAATCTTTATTTTTATGATTTTTAAGAAACTTTTCCATGGCCTTTTTCACAGGTTTTTTCCCTATTTTTTATTATGAGGAAAATCGCTTGCCAGTCCAAAGCTTGTTCCCGTCCGCTCCGTATGCTAAACTGAAATCACAGGATCAGCAGGGAGGTATCTGTCATATGGAATTTCGTGTACTAAAATATTTTTTAATGGTAGCCAGGGAAGAGAATATCACCCATGCCGCCGAACTTCTTCACATCACGCAGCCTACCCTTTCCAGACAATTGATCCAGCTTGAGGAAGAACTGGGCGTAAAATTATTTCAGAGAAGCAAGCACCGGATTGTACTGACAGAAGAGGGAATCCTTCTCCGCCGCCGCGCCGAAGAGCTTGTCGCTTTATCTGAGAAGACCATAGAAGATATCCGGCATAAAGACAGCGAGATACTGGCAGGCACGATCATGATCGGAAGCGGTGAATTCAAAACTTCCCAATTTCTTGCGGAACTGATTTCCTCTTTTCACGAAAAATATCCGCAGGTTCAGTTTGAGTTATACAGCGGAAACGCGGACAATATCAAAGAACGGCTTGACCGGGGCCTTTTAGATATCGGACTTCTGGGGGAACCGGTGGACATTTCAAAATATCACTTTGCCCGTACGCCATTTAAAGAAAGCTGGGGAGTTCTTGTGCGTGAAGACTCGGTTCTCGCCGGCAAAACAGAAGTAACCCCGGAAGACCTGGTCCGCTTTCCGGTTATCATGACGCAGCGGGAAAGTGTCAAAAATGAGGTGTTAAACTGGTTTGGAGATTACGCGGACCAAATCAAAAGTATTGCCGCCGGAAATCTCCTCTATAATCTGACTGAACTTGCCAGATGCGGATTGGGCAGTATCATTACCATACAGATGAACTGCGCTTATGCCGGCCTGCGCTTTATTCCTTTCAGCCCAAGATTAGAGGCCGGAACCGTTCTTGTCTGGAAAAAGGGCCAGATTTTCTCCCAGGCTGCCGAAGCTTTTATTCAGGTTAATTGAAAAATTAATTGCAACATAGGTTGTTGCAGTTAGAATTACAAGGCATATGGGCCATGGAGTTGCAGTTGTAACTTCATGGTTTC
>OGYF01000441.1_pt1 | contig 43165 bp, 40 predicted proteins | sample 1576451 | NCBI WGS metagenome assembly OGYF01 (sample SAMEA3541505, study PRJEB24748) | human gut metagenome | biome: human gut; feature: human-associated habitat; material: faeces | place: China | collected 2012
TGTTTGAATACCTCCTTGAAACTGAGAGTGATTTGTTCACTTCCCCAACGGATTTATCGGCCGTCGGGTGCGGGACGTTTCTGCGCAGATTGTTTTGCAAAGGAGCGAATTCCGATGCAGTTCTTGTATACACTTGCATGATAACATATCGAAGTAATAACGTCAACCCGGTTTTGCCCTGAAATTGTGAACAATTTGTTAACAATTCATTTTTCACGATGCGAAGCGATATAAACGGTTTTTAACCGAACGGTGGGATGCTGCTGCGGCAAGGCGCATGTTGAATTGAGAATTGTTTTTGCAGGAAAACACGGATTTTGAATGCCATGCAAAAAAGAAATATAAAAGGAAGAGAAACATACATATACAACATGCACACATAAAAAAAACGGGATCCGCATCGAATCATGCAACTAATATAAAACGCTAAAAAACGAAAAAGTCCGCAGGGAGGGCACGCGGAACTTTTTCGTTTTACAACAGAAACGCGGTGAACCAACGTTTCATTAGGAAGGGGGGAATTCCTTTTCGGTGCTTCGGACAGAAGAATCAGCTCTTTGCCTGTCTGAAGCCTTTTTTGCCGACAAAAAACAATGCCAGTGTCCCCGGACCGACATGGGAACCCGTCACAGGTTCGTACATAACGGTTAAAATATCCTTCGGCGGAGCAATTTCTGATATAAGCTCCGCAAGAGTATTTGCATCTTCGATACAGTCCGCATGTGCGATGCCGACTGTTTGGTTTGCAGCGTCAACAACGTATTCGCGATATTGTTCCGCAATTGCGCGCAGGGAGTTTTTCCTTCCGCGAACTTTGCCGAAATTGACGATTTTTCCCTCGCTGTCGCCCTTCAAAAGGGGTTTGATATTCAAAATGTTGCCGATTGCAGCCTTTGCATTCGAAAGCCTGCCCGTCGAACAGAGATATTTGAGGTTGTCAACCGTGAAAACCTGACACATCCTGTCGCGATAGTCCGAAAGCAGGTGTACCGCCGCAGAAAGGGCAATTCCCGAATCGCGGAGTTCCGCCGCACGCAGAACAACAAGCCCTTCGCCGAGTGAGGCTCCGAGAGTGTCGATAAGCTCAATGTTCCGTTCGGGAAATTCGGCGCGCAGCTGAGCCGCCGCCACCATTCCGGCCTGAAATGATCCGCTCACGCCGGATGACATGCCGATAAAAAGAATATCCTGCCCCGCTTCAAGCAAGGGACGCATTTTTTCAGTATATTGAGCGGGCGTTATTTGGGAGGTTGTGACTCTTGTTCCGCTGCGCATTGCATCATAAAATGCTTTGGAATCAAAAGCCGAAAAATCCGGACAGTACAGCGCATCGCCGCCTTTTTCCGGTATACTGAATGAAAACGGTATCTCCGCAATACCCTTCCGCTCCAAAAGCTCAAGCTCAAGATTGGCGGAAGTATCGGTAATAATTCGGTACACGTTCACTCACCTCACATCATCTAATCTACTGTAACAGATTAACATGTTCATATGAATGTGTCAAGCGCTCAATGTAACAAAATGAGACTTTTGAGCATATATTTCGTATAAATGCGCTTTACAGCGTTTGAATCCTGCACTATAATACAATTGCGGAAAATGCGGAACAATGCTTAAAATGTACAATATGCAAAATGCCGTATAATCTTTTGCAATTTGCGCTCCGAAAAGGGACGCAGGGGGAAAAATAATGTCATATGATAAAGCCTTGATTGCGGGTAAGCTCCGTCGGTGGGAAAAGCATCTTATGCGCTTTCGCCTTCCTGAATGGGATGAGATACCCGATTTCGGTCTGTATATGGAGCAGACGGTTGATTTGCTGCGCAAATATTTGGATTATCTGCCGCCCGAACTGAAGAATGAAGAGGTTGTTACAAGTTCCGCTATCAACAACTATGTTCGCCGCGGGATCATGCCGGGTCCGATTAAAAAAAAGTACTATCGACCCCATATTGCGTGCCTGCTCATGATTTGCACGCTGAAACAGAGCCTTAACATGTCAATGATAAAAATCGCGCTGCCCACATGTGAGTGCAGCGCAGATGCCCGCTGCGACGAATGTGCAAAATCTCCGGTCGGTTCGGCTGAAAACAGCTGCACATCGGGTGTGCGCAGCGCTTACGAGTCGTTCATAAGCCGCCATGATCTGACCGCAAAATATTTTGTTCAGCAGGTTCGTCTTGCAAGCGCGGCGCTTTTGGATCATGATGAAAAGCCGGATATTGCGGTTCAAACCACGGAAGAACTCGTTGCTTCCGCCGCAATAGTCGCGGGCTTTTCGCGTTTGCTTGCTGAAAAGCTGCTGCTTTTGGACGGAAGGGATCTTTCAAACGGCGGAAGCATCGATTGCGAGACGAATTCCGAACCTGTCGATGCCGGAGAATGAGCTGACTTAAAGCAAAAAAGGATACATAAAGCGTAAGCAAAAAGACTTGCCGCGTCAACAATAATGCGGAAAGCCTTTTTTCGCGCCGCCGGTGCGTCAAAAAGGCGCGGCAGCGGCCCGAATTTGCCGAAAAACTGCCCGCAATGCTTTGTGCACGGTGATTTCAGCCTTGATTTACAGCAAAATATGAGTATAATAATAAGCGGAAGAATTCTGCCTGTGTGCAAAAAAGCGCAGGCGTTTCAATAACGAAAGGAATTATTGAGCAAAAATGGAAAGAACCTTCATAAGGGATATTCGAACAAAATGCGGCGAAACGGCAAAGGTCTCGGGCTTTGTTGAAAACATCCGCGACGGCAAGTCAATGGCTTTTATCGTCATCAAGGACATCACCGGAAAGCTGCAAATAACCGTCGAAAAAGAGAAATGCCCCGCGCTTGTTGACGACATTGCGCGCATAACTCCCGATTCCGTAATCAGCTGCACCGGACTTGTTGCGGAAAACGAGTACGTTAAAATGGGCGGAATCGAGCTTCTGCCGACGGAACTTGAAATCGAATCCGTTGCGGACGCATTGCCCATTATCCGCAAGGAAATTCCCGCAACAAAGAAAAAACAGGCGGTCGAACGCTCTGCAATCGATCAGAGGCTGAACTATCGCTGGATCGATCTGCGCACGGACGAGAACCAGCTTCTGTTTAAGGTTCAGAGCTGCCTTGTGAACGCAATGCGCGAATACCTCCTTAAAAAGGACTTTATCGAGATTCACACTCCGAAGCTTATCGGAGCGGCAAGCGAGAGCGGCGCGGATGTTTTTGAAGTTGAATATTTTGACCGCAAGGCGTATCTTGCCCAGAGTCCGCAGTTCTACAAGCAGATGGCAATGGCGGCGGGTTTTGAACGTATATTTGAAGTCGGTCCCGTTTTCCGTGCGGAAAAATCTTTCACAAGCAAGCACACAACCGAATTTACGGGCTTTGACCTTGAATTCAGCTATATCGAATCCTATCGCGATGTTATGCAGATTGAGGCCGAAATATTGACATATGCTCTCGGCGTTGTCAACGAAAAATACGGCGAACGCATAAAGGAAGCTTTCGGCATTGAACTCATTGTGCCCACGCTTCCGTTCCCCGTTATCACTCTTGCGGAGCTTTACGATGCTCTTGAAAAGGAATACGGCTATGTTCCCGCGGAAGGCGAACGCGGCGATTTGACCACCGAGGCAGAGAAACTCAGCTTTGATTGGGTGAAGAAGCATTACAATCACGAGTTCCTCTTCATAACCGATTACTCCGCAGAAAAGCGCGCATTCTATCATATGCGCGATGAAAACGGCGTTCCGCAGGGTTATGACCTTATCTGGCGCGGTGTTGAAATCACAACCGGTGCACAGCGCGAGCACCGTTACGAAATCCTCAAAAAACAGGCGGACGAAAAAGGACTTGGTGAAGACGTTAAGTTCTACCTTGAATTCTTTAAATACGGCTGTCCTCCGCACGGCGGTTTCGGTCTCGGTGTTGACCGTTTGACCATGCTGCTGCTCGGACTCAACATTAAGGAAGCTATGTTCCTGTTCCGCAGCCCCGACAGGCTCAATCCGTAAAACTTGCGAGTGCGGATGATTCTCAATTTTTTGAATCAATCCGACTTTAACATTGACAAAGCAGGTTGTTTTTTGAGAACCGCCCGTAACAGGACGGTTCTTTTTTAAATGAGTTTTCCGGCTGCAAAGCGGACAAAGCGGAACAAAAGCCGGCGGGTGAGGTTTCCGCCGGCTTCTGCATGAGGGGTTACGATAAAAAAGCTTCGGTGCTTTTACAATTGTATTATACCGCCCGAAATATACGGTGTCAACACAAAACAAAGCACTTTCGGTACATAAAACAGTACAGCTTTTGCAAATAAATGCAATACAAACAATAACGGAAGCTTTGTATTGTAAAAAATGTGTTCGATGCCGAAACATTGTTCGGAGACGGCACTGCATAAGAAATATGGTAAGCTTGAAGTGAAACAACATATCGGAAGGCAGCGGAGGCCGAAAACGGACATGCCGCGCATTGTGAACGGCCACACTGTCGATTTGTGCAAAATAAGCAAAATTTTTTTGAGTTTTTTTGAAAAAAGGGGTTGACAAATTCCGAGTGCGGTTGTATGATATGTCTCGGTTAGCGAGAGCTAATTATTTTTAGACGAATCAAGTTAGCAAAAGCTAATTTTTTTGAACAGAAAGTTAGCAAAAGCTAATTTAAAATTCGTGTTATTGAGCAAGGAGTAATGATATGATGCCGTTAATGTTGGCCGGAATCGGCGAGGAGAACACGATAAAGAAGATCGGCGGCAGTCCGGAGATTAAAAAACATCTTGAGGATCTCGGCTTTGTTGTCGGCGGAAGCGTTACTGTCGTGAATGCGCTCGGCGGAAACGTTATTGTGAACGTCAAGGAGTCGCGTGTTGCTATAAGTGAAGAAATGGCACGCCGCATAATGGTCTGATGCGGAAAAACCGCAACCTTTTGCGGTCCGCAAATTTTTGCGGTTTGCAAACGGCGATGCTGCGAATGTGAATCAAAAATTAAAGATAAATTATAAAAATAAAGTCGGGAGGAATAATCATGAATACACTCAGACAGGCAAAAATCGGAGACACCGTAAAGGTTGTAAAGCTGCACGGTGAGGGAGCCGTAAAACGCCGCATCATGGACATGGGCATCACCAAGGGGGTTGAGGTCTATGTTCGCAAGGTTGCACCGCTGGGCGACCCCATTGAAGTCACGGTGCGCGGTTATGAGCTTTCACTCCGCAAGGCGGACGCTGAAATGATCGAAATCGAATAAACCGAAAAATATGCGGGGGAAACCCCGTATTATTCGGAACAAAATGTTAGCCAAAGCTAACAATGCTTCGCCGAAAGGTGCATTTCGGCTTTCGGCGGCAGAACGGAAAAAATATAACCGTATGACGGATAAGGAGGATAAAATGAATTTGAGAATCGCCCTTGCGGGCAACCCCAACAGCGGCAAAACAACGCTGTTCAACGCATTGACCGGCTCGAATCAGTTCGTCGGAAACTGGCCGGGTGTCACGGTTGAAAAAAAAGAAGGTAAACTTAAAAAACATGACGGCGTTATCATCACCGACCTTCCCGGTATTTATTCACTTTCACCATACACCCTTGAAGAGGTCGTTGCGCGCAACTACCTTATCGGCGAGCGTCCCGATGCGATACTGAACATCATCGACGGCACGAATTTGGAGCGCAACCTGTATCTTACAACTCAGCTTACGGAGCTTGGTATTCCGGTTGTTGTTGCAATCAACATGATCGACCTTGTTCGCAAGAACGGCGACAAAATCAATGTTGCCGAACTTTCGCGTCAGCTTGGCTGCAAAGTCGTTGAAATTTCCGCTTTGCGCGGAACCGGCATTGCGGAAGCTGCGGAAGCGGCAATCGATGCAGCAAAGAACGGCAAAACCGTTCCCATGCACACCTTCGCGGGCCCTGTTGAACATGCGCTTGCACATATCGAGGAAGCAGCCGTTCACGGACTGCCCGAGGAGCAGCAGCGTTGGTATGCCGTGAAGATTTTTGAGCGCGACGACAAGGTGCTTGAAAATCTGAATATCGATCCTAAGGTTATGGAGCATATCAATAAGGATATCGAGGCGGTAGAGAAGGAAATGGATGACGATTCCGAATCCATTATCACCAACGAACGTTATATCTACATCGGTTCGATTATCAAAGCTTGCTACAAAAAGAAAAACACGGGCAAGCTTTCGACTTCCGATAAGATCGACAAAATCGTGACCAACCGCTGGCTGGGTCTCCCCATCTTTGCTGCAGTAATGTTCCTTGTTTACTATATTTCAATGGTAACAGTCGGCAGCGCAGCAACGGATTGGGCGAACGACGGACTGTTCGGCGACGGCTGGCATCTGTTCGGCATCGGCTCAAAGGCATATAACGAAACTGCCGAAAATTACAGCAACGCAGTGAACGCTGCCGGCGCATTTGTTGATTTCGACACTGAAGCCGAAGATTTCGATGCCGACAAAGTGCTTGCCGAACTCGAAGCATACAAGCCCGAGAGCGAGAATGCAACCGCAACCATCGGCGTTGAGGATGAGGAAACTCTTGCGGTAAACGAAATGACCGTTTATTATTCCACGATCCCCAAAGACGCAAAGGAAGATGAAACCATCGGCATGACTTATGTTGATGCCGTTAAATACCTTAAGGAAAACGGATTCGACGAACCCGATCCCGCCGCATACGGCGTTTGGGTAAAGGGTATTCCCGTGCTTGTGGGCGAAGGTCTTGAAAAAGCAGGCGCAGCCGATTGGCTTGCAGGCCTTATCAACGACGGTATAGTTGCAGGTGTCGGTGCTGTTCTCGGCTTTGTTCCGCAGATGCTTGTTCTGTTCCTGCTGCTCGCTATCCTTGAAGGCTGCGGTTATATGGCGCGTATCGCATTCGTCCTTGACAGGATTTTCCGCAAATTCGGTCTTTCCGGCAAATCCTTCATCCCGATGCTCATCGGCACGGGCTGCGGCATTCCCGGTATTATGGCATCCAGAACGATTGAAAACGAACGTGACCGCCGCATGACCATCATGACCACAACGTTCATCCCCTGCGGTGCAAAGGTTCCCTTTATTGCAATGATCGCAGGCGCAATCTTCGGCGGTTCAGCCTGGGTTGCAACAAGTGCATATTTCATCGGCATGGCGGCAATCATAATTTCCGGTATCATGCTGAAGAAAACCAAGATGTTCGCGGGCGAACCGGCTCCCTTCGTAATGGAGCTTCCCGCATATCATCTTCCCACTGTCAGCAACGTTCTCCGTTCCACTTGGGAGCGCGGCTGGTCATTCATCAAGAAAGCGGGCACGATCATTCTTCTGTCCACGATACTCGTTTGGTTTACCTCCTACTTCGGATTTACTTCCGACGGGTTCAGAATGCTTGCGGAAGACGAGCTTGACAAGTCCATTCTTGCGGCAGTCGGCAATGCGATCGCCTGGATCTTCAAACCCCTCGGCTGGGGCGAATGGCAGGCAGCGGTTGCATCCATCACCGGCCTTGTTGCAAAGGAAAACATCGTTGGCACGATGGGCATTCTTTACGGCGCAGAAGGTCCCGTTTATGCGACCCTTGCACATGTTTTCAACGGCATTCAGGCATATTCGTTCCTGGTGTTCAACCTGCTCTGTGCACCTTGCTTTGCGGCAATCGGCGCAATAAAGCGCGAAATGAACAGCCCGAAATGGACTTGGTTCGCAGTTGCATACCAGTGCGGATTTGCGTACATCATCTCTCTGATGATTTATCAGTTCGGCTGCCTGTTCACGGGTAATGTACATGTTGTCGGCCTCATCTTTGCTGTTGCTGCACTTGCCGGCATTATCTACATGCTCGCCCGCCCCTACAAAGAGGCAACAAAGCTTACCAAGAACGTTAAGATTGGATAAATCAAAACGTTAGCAATGGTTTGAGTCGAACAGCGTTCGGCAATACGATACGGTTCGACGAATGAATTCCCCCAACCCGGATGACGATGCGGACGGCGGTGCGCCATGCATTGCCTCCGCATCTCCCGGGCAATTTCGGGAATAAAATAAGCAAAAACCGATTTTATTTTTCACGAAAACAGAAACATGAAAGGAGAAGGTCATATGTTCAATTGGATAGCTCGGAATCTTTCAACGATTATTATCTGCCTTGTGCTTGCCGCTGTTGTGGTTCTTATCATTGTGAGCCTTGTTAAAGACAAAAGAAAAGGCAAGTCCTCCTGCGGCTGCAAGTGCGCCCATTGTCCGATGGCAGGCTCCTGCCATAAAAAATAATCAGTCGGCCGCAAACCGGTGCAAGCAGGAAAAATGCCGGCCGAATTTACGGAAACAGCTTTGCGGAAAGGAGAAAAAATGTTCAGAACCGTTGTAAAAATCGATGGAATGATGTGCGGAATGTGTGAAGCGCATATCAATGATGCAATAAGAAGGAATTTTAACGTTAAAAAAGTGAAATCATCGCACTCAAAAGGTGAAACGGTGATCGAGTCCGAAACAGAACCCGATGCAGCTGCGCTTAAGCGCGCAATTGAAGAGACAGGTTATGAATTCATCTCCGCCTCGACAAAAATCGTTGAAGGCAGGCGCGGACTGTTTGCGGGCATTCTGCATAAAGACTGAAAAAGGGTGAAAAAGTTGTGAAGCAGAACGGATATGCTTTTCGTGCTTCAGCCCCTACGGAGAAGCATATCCGTATTGCTGTGAAAGCACCGGCAGAGAGTTTTATTTTTAGAACTGAAGTTAGCATAGGCTAACTAAAAGCAAAACGGTCGGAATTAAAAAACGGCACGGAAAGAAATTGAAGATTAAAGCGAAAAGTTAAAAATAACGAACAGGAGAAAGGGAAAGAAAATGAGCGTTGTTATCGTCGGCGGAAATGAGCGCATGATAAGGCAATATGAGCAGCTTTGCAAATCATATTCATGTAAAGCAAAGGTTTATATTGAAACGGATAAAGGAATTCAGAACTTCGGCACACCGGATTTGGTCGTGCTTTTCACAAGCACAATGTCTCATAAAATGCTTCAGATTGCCTCTGGGCAGGCGAAGCGAAAGAACCTTCGCGTTGCAAGAAGTCATACAAGTTCAATGGCTGCACTGAAAAGCATTTTGGATGAGCATACGGCATGAGCCTAACGGTGCATCAGGAAAATGAAATGAGAATGCTTTGACAGCAGTGCATATTAAGCAGTGCGCATGAATATGATGATCAAAGGACGGCAGAAACGGAACAATTCCGAATTTCTGCCGTCCTTATTTGATGTCTGCACCGTGCAGCCGCCGAATTATTTAAGTATCGGCAGCTGCGCGGGAAAAGTTAATGGGTTAGGTGGGTTGAATCAGTTGTTGTTCAGCTTTGCCTGTGCTGCCGCAAGCCTTGCAATGGGTACGCGGAAGGGTGAACAGGAAACATACTGAAGACCGGCTTTGTGGAAGAACTCGATGCTGGAGGGATCACCGCCGTGTTCGCCGCAAACGCCCAGCTTGATGTTGGGACGGGTCTGCTTGCCGAGCTCAACAGCCATCTTGACGAGTTTGCCTACGCCGTTTTGATCAACGCGTGCAAAGGGATCGCTCTCGAAGATTTGCTTTTTATAATAGTCTTCAAGGAACTTCCCGGCATCGTCGCGGCTGAAGCCGAAAGTCATCTGGGTGAGGTCGTTGGTGCCGAAACTGAAGAATTCCGCCTCGGTTGCAACTTCGTCCGCAGTGAGAGCGGCGCGGGGGATTTCGATCATGGTGCCGACAAGGTAGGGGATTTCCATGCCCTTTTCTTCCATGACCTTTTTTGCGGTTTCAACAACGAAGCTCTTAACATATGCAAGCTCACGGGTTTCGCCGACAAGGGGAATCATGATTTCGGGGATGATTTCAAGCCCGGTTTCCTGACGAACCTCGATTGCAGCTTCAATAACGGCACGGGTCTGCATTTCCGCAATTTCGGGGTAAGTAACGGACAGACGGCAGCCGCGGTGGCCCATCATGGGGTTGCTCTCGTGCAGGCTGACAACGGTCTTTTTGAGCTCATCAAAGGTGATGCCCATGTTGCTTGCAAGAGCGGCGATTTCCTCATCCTTGGTGGGAAGGAACTCATGGAGGGGCGGATCCAGGAAGCGAATCGTAACGGGACGACCCTGCATTGCCTTGTAGATGCCCTTGAAGTCTTCACGCTGCATGGGCAGAATTTTTGCAAGAGCAGCCTTGCGCTCATCCGCATTCTTTGAAACGATCATCTCGCGCATTGCGGGGATTCGTGCTTCGTCAAAGAACATATGCTCGGTGCGGCAGAGACCGATGCCCTCTGCGCCGAACTTGACTGCCATTTCAGCCTGTGCGGGGGAGTCCGCATTGGTGCGGATCTTAAGGGTGCGAATTGCATCCGCCCATTCCATAATGGTTGCGAAATTGCCGGAAAGTTCGGCGGGGACGGTGCGGATCGCTTCGGCGTAAACTTTGCCGGTTGAGCCGTCAAGACTCATCCAGTCGCCTTCGTGAAGAACGGTGCCGTCGGTGAAGGTGAGCGTCTTTGCGGGTTCGTCGATAACGATTTCCTTGCAGCCGGAGACGCAGCAGGTGCCGAGCTGTCTTGCAACAACCGCAGCGTGGCTGGTCATGCCGCCGAAAGCGGTGAGGATGCCCTCGGAAGCGGTCATGCCCTCGATGTCCTCGGGGCTGGTTTCTTTGCGGGCAAGGATAACCTTGTGGCCCGCTTCGCTTGCGCGCTTTGCATCGTCTGCCGAGAAGTAGACCATGCCGCATGCTGCACCGGGGGATGCGGCAAGACCGGTTGCCATTGCCTTTGCTGCCTTAAGTGCGGCGGCGTCAAAGGTGGGATGAAGCAGAGCGTCAAGGCTCTTGGGGTCGATCATTGCAATCGCTTCTTCGCGGGTGCGCATACCTTCGTTCACAAGGTCAACAGCGATCTGAAGAGCTGCTGCTGCGGTGCGCTTGCCGTTGCGGGTCTGGAGCATGAAGAGCTTGCCGCGTTCAATGGTGAACTCCATATCCTGCATGTCGCGATAGTGTTTTTCAAGAGTTTCGGCCGTTCTTACGAATTCGTTGTAAACGGCTTCGTTGGTCTGCCTGAGGTGGTCGATGGGTTCGGGAGTGCGGATGCCTGCAACAACGTCCTCGCCCTGTGCGTTCATGAGATACTCGCCGTAGAGTTTCTTTTCGCCGGTGGAGGGGTTGCGGGTGAATGCAACACCGGTACCGCTGTCGTTGCCCATGTTGCCGAATACCATGCTCTGAACGTTGACCGCGGTGCCCCAATCGGAGGGGATATCGTTCATGCGGCGGTAGATAATTGCGCGGGGGTTATCCCAGCTGCGGAAAACTGCCTTGACAGCTTCGAGAAGCTGAGTCATGGGTTCCTGCGGGAAGTCAAATCCCTTGACCTGTTTAAACATGGCTTTGTATGCTTCAACGATTTCCTTAAGGTTGTCGGCAGTAAGGTCGGTGTCAAGTTCGCAATTGTATTTTTTCTTTGCGCCGTCGAAAATCACGTCGAACTTTGCTTTTTCAACTTCCATAACGACGTCGGAGAACATCTGAATGAAACGGCGATAGCTGTCATATGCAAAACGCTCGTTGCCGGTCAGGTTTGCAAGAGCAACAACGGTTTCGTCGTTCAGACCGAGGTTGAGGATCGTGTCCATCATGCCGGGCATGCTTGCACGTGCGCCGGAACGAACGGAAACGAGGAAGGGGTTTTCGGTGCTGCCGAATTTTTTGCCCGCCTTTTCTTCGGTAACGGCAAGAGCTGCTTTTATCTGCTCGATGATGTCATCGGAGATTGTGCGGCCGTCCTCATAGTAACGGGTGCAGGCTTCGGTTGAAACTGTGAAGCCATAAGGAACGGGCAGACCGAGACCGGTCATTTCGGCAAGGTTGGCACCTTTGCCGCCCAGAAGGTTCCTCATGGTTGCGTTGCCCTCATTGAAGAGGTACACATATTTGTGGGACATAATGAATCCTCCGTGTTTTCTTTTTTATACACACTTGGTACAACAACGTATTATACATAATTCTTCCCGAAATTTCAAGTATTTATCAAGAATTTTTTCAATATTTTACACAAACAATACATACGGAAGGACGAAAACGCGCCGAGTCGAACCGTTGAATTCGAAAAAAATTGTGCAAACTCAATGTTTTTTCGGAAAAACAATGTTTATTCGGCAGCAAACAAAAAAGAGGTGAATCCGATGAAAAAAGAGATGAAAAATGATAAGAACAATTCCGAACGGAAAATGCCTAAAATGCAGGATGCGGATTTCTGCGGACAGAATTTGGGTATTGATGCGGGGAATGCAACAGCTTCGGCAAACGAAACAACGGGCATGATGCCGACCGCTCCGCAAAACAGTGCGGAGCTTGAAGCGGCGGAAGAACTCTCTCCGCTGCAATACACAACTTTGGTGAAGCAAAAAAAACGAAATAAGCAATAAACCGACGATAGTTTGAATAAATAAAGGAGCCGCTGCGCAAATTCGGCGGAAGCGGCTCCTGCGGGTTTAATTTTCAGCCGGTTGTTTTCAGCCTTCGTCGTAAAGGCCGGCTGCTTTGATTTTTTTCCAATCGGCGGCAACGATGCGCACCTGTTTGCTTGAATTGATTGAAAAATCTTTTTGGAAAACGTATCCGTTTGCCATCATGCGCAAAAGTGTGGCTTTTACCCTGTCGTCGGGAACATTGTTTCGCTTTGACACCGCTTCAATGGTACCCCAAAACGTCGGAATGATATTGGCTTTTGTTTCAACGTGCGCAAGGTTGCTGACTATCATGCGCATATAGGAGTTGCTAAGCTCCTCCTCATCGGGAAGCAGGCGAATGTCGCTTGCAACACCCTGAAGCCGTTTGCTGAACGTGTCCGTCACACCGTAAACAACAACTTTTTTGTGCCTTTTCTGCACAAGATATTTGACAACGGACTGAAAATGACCGTCTCCGGTGAAGATAATATAGGTGCCGACATCGTTTCTGGATGTTACGTTCTGATAAATATAATCAAGCATAACAAAATCCGTCATATCTTTTTTGCGATACTGCGTTGCCGTGCCGGTTTCGATAATGGTGTTGGTGATGTTGCGCAGCTTTGCAAGCTCCTCACCGATGCCGGGGGATGAAAAATCGGCAAAAATCATAATATCTTCAATGTCGAACTGCTTTTCAAGCTCGGCACGCCATGCGGCTGTATCGGGACGAAGATTATATTTGTTTTTGTACGAATAAAACCAGTATTCGTAATCAACGAATACCATTGCCCGTTTTGAACGGGCAAGCGACCTGAAAATGTTGAGCAAATAAACCCTCCTTTGCGCAAAGCAAAATATGCGCTTACATAGTGCGGGAATGCTTTGAATGATTCACTCTGCGGGAAAGATCTCGAAATCAAAACTCCCTTAAACCGACAGAACGAAAACAACAAACCTGCCGAAAGGGCAGTGCAACAAAATAACCACACGGTATCGAACGCTTAAAAAATAAATTTCATATGCGATTTTTACATAAACAAAGACCAATAGGCAGCCGCAGACAAAATGCTGCGATCCGTAGATTGAATAAAGTTTACGCCCGATAGTGCAAATAAAAAACAAGCCGGGACGCCGCCCGACGAGGAGTGTTGTCCTTCATTGCCGGTATCACTGCTATTATAACAAACAACATAAAAATTTGCAACACTTTTTAAGTAATTTCGTCACTTCGGGACGAAAGAAAAAGGCGGGGTCGCGGCGGTGTATCCGTCTTTCGCGCAGGAGGGCTTCCGCGATCCGCCGAGTTTGCGTCAGTCTGCAAAAAAACGTGAAATTTGTCACAAATTATTAAAAAATCAGCATTGCTGTCCGCGCACTCGGGGTTTATAATATCAGCATGGCAAGGAATAAACCAAGAAAACTTAAAAAGGCTGCTTCCGAAAGGTTCCGCCTGTCCGGTGCGGACGGCAATGAGGAGTCCGGTGCGGACGGCAATGGGGAGTCCGGTGCGGACGGCAATGAGGAGTCCGGTGCGGATGTCAATGAGGAGTCCGGTGCGGATGTCAATGGGGGGAAAATAAACTTCAATGCATCGGATGCTTCGGACATGCGAGGTAAAGAAAAAAACAACGAAGCATACAGGAAACACAGCGTTATTTCTTTCATAATATGCGAGGTGCTTGCTGATGTCGCCGCTGTTGCTTTGATATTGCTCGGCAGAACGGGGGCGGAGCGGTACGGCAGTGCTTCCGTGCCTGCGACGGATTATACTACGGATGCAGGGAAGGAAAACGCCGCGACGTTTGATAAGAACGGAGACAGAGAAAATCGCGGCTCTACCGTTGAACCGACAGAAGAGGTTTCGGATACGCCGTTCCCGCAGGGCGAAACTTTGGCGCACGTTAAAACGACCGTCATTGCGGACGGCAGCCCGATCGCAACGCTTGCAAGCGGCAGCGCGGCGGAGGAGCTTATTGAAGCCGTGCGTACATATTTCGATGGTTTTGTGAACAAAAGCGGAGCGGTCACATCGTTTTTGAATGAAATCGGTTTTGTTGAGGCGGACGAAAATGCGGCGGTCATGCCCTATGATGAGGCATTTGCGTTTCTGACAGGCAGCAGCACGCCGCTAAGGGTTCAAAGCAGGCTTATTGAGCATGAATTTGTAACGATTCCGTATGAGGTATCGACGGTTAACAGCAGCGATTTTTACTGCGGGACCCGCTTTGTTGCCGAATACGGACGGAACGGCAAAAAAATGAGTGCTTATGAATACATTTATATTAACGGCACGCTTCAAAGCAGCCGAATGCTTGAGAGCGAGTATCTTGACCTGCCGCTGAAAGAAACCGTTGTCATCGGAACAAGACCGCGCCCGGCAGCAAACGGAATAACAACGGGTGAATACCCTGCTTCGGGTATTGCATTTGCAAGGCCCGTTGATGCTGCTGTTGTGCGCTTTTTCGGACTGCTCAACGGCAGTATGCATGAGGGCGTGGATTTTGCGGCGAACAGAGGCGAAAACTGCAAGGCAGCGGCAGCAGGAACCGTTGTTGCGGTGCTTGAGCGCGGCAGCATGGGTTTGACCGTGTATGTTCGTCACGAAAACGGTTTTGCAACCGTTTATGCCGGGCTTGAAAAGGCGCATGTTTCCGTCGGAACAACCGTTGCAGCGGGCGACATAATCGGCACGGCGGGTGCGGACGGAATACATTTCGGCATTTATGCAAACGGGGTTCCGTGCGACCCGAAAGCCTATATAAGCGGGCTTACGCAGTGAATGAACAGCATGTGACCATGCTTTTTCAATGCGGAAACAGTGTTTTGAACCGTTGACAGAACAAATTTTGCTTTTATGCGGGTTGCCAAACTCTGCCGCCTGTGTTAAAATCAAAATGTGACTGCAATTCCGCATTGAAGAATAAACTGCCTCCGGGAATATGCAAAACAAACTCGGTTTGCGTTTCGGATGCAGCTGTGCGTTTGTTCCTTTTTCCGAATTCGAAAAGGGAGCGTTATTTCGCGGGTTGCAAAATAGAATTACTGTTTAAATTATTAAATTTATATAATACGGAGTTTATATGGCTTTTTTTGAAATTCGCGGCGGAATCCCGCTTCGCGGCAGCGTGACCGTGAGCGGCGCAAAGAACGCTGCACTGCCGATAATATGTGCATCGATAATGGCAGATGAACCTTGCAGAATCGAAAACCTGCCCGATATAGAGGATGTTAATCGAATCACGGAGATTTTGAGTTCAATGGGTGCAGCGATTACGCGCCCCGCTCCGGGCGTTGTTGTTATCGATCCGCGAACAATAAAGTCCCACAGCGTAACAAACGAAATGGCGGCCAAGCTGCGTGCGTCGTATTACATGCTCGGTGCGCTGCTCGGAAAATTCCGCCGTGCCGAAATTGCTCAGCCGGGAGGGTGTGCGATCGGGCAGCGTCCCATGGATTATCATATCAACGGAATGCGCGCTCTCGGAGCAAATGTGCAGGATCGCTTCGGCATAGTTACCGCCTCGGCCGACAAGCTTCGCGGTGCGGAGATTTATCTTGATATGGCAAGCGTCGGTGCAACGATAAACATTATGCTTGCCGCATGTCGTGCAGAGGGCAAAACCGTGATAAACAACGCTGCACGCGAACCCCATGTTGTTGACGTGGCAAATTTTCTCAATACCATGGGAGCAAACATTCGCGGTGCGGGAACGAATGTTATCCGCATAACGGGCTGCGATGCGCTGCACGGCTGCACCTATGCGATAATACCCGACCAAATCGAAGCGGGGACTTTCATGATTGCCGCTGCCGCAACACAGGGAAATGTTGTGATTAACAACGTCATACCTGCGCACCTTGAGGCAATTTCCGCAAAGCTTATGGAATGCGGAGTGGAGGTCATTGAAGGGGATAACGGCAATGATTTTTACATGCAGATTATTTCAAACTCCCGCCCGCGTGCGGTGAATATCAAAACTCTGCCGTATCCCGGTTTTCCGACGGATTTGCAGCAGCCGATGACCGCATTGCTGGCGGTTGCACAGGGCAACAGCTTCATCACGGAGAATCTGTTTGAGGACAGGTTTAACCATGTTCGCGAGCTCAACCGCATGGGTGCGAACATAATCGTGAACGGCAGAACCGCAACCGTGATCGGCGTTGATAAGCTCTACGGCACCGATATCTATGCTTCCGACCTGCGTGCGGGCGCGGCAATGATAGTTGCGGCTCTGATGGCGGAAGGAACTGCCCGTGTGCGAAATATCTATTATATCGACAGGGGATACGAAAAACTCGAACATAAGCTCCGCGCCCTCGGTGCCGATATTAAGCGCATCGAAGAGTCTGACGAAGAGTGAACACTGTCCGCATATCGGTCGGAATCAACCGATAAATCAACCGATAATTGAACAGAACGGGTTAAGCTGTTTTGATAAAAAAGCAACGGGGCCGCTGCGGTGAATGCAGCAGTCCCGTTTGGTTTGTTTAAGCCGATGCAGAGTTTTTTAATGCGCTTGAAGCAGTTTATTTCGTTCCGAAAATCCTGTCGCCGGCATCGCCGAGACCGGGAACGATATAGCCGTGATCGTTGAGGTGGCTGTCAACCGCGGCGGTGTAGATGACAACATCGGGGTGCAGCTTATGCAGCATTTCAATGCCCTCGGGAGCGGCAACAAGGCACATCAGGCGAACGGTTTTGCAGCCTGCTTCCTTGACGATGCGAATACCCTCGGCAGCGGAGCCGCCGGTTGCAAGCATGGGGTCAACAACGATCATATCGCGCTCGGAGGTATCACCGGGCAGCTTGCAGTAATAGCTGACAGGCTTGAGCGTCTCGGGGTCGCGATAAAGCCCGATATGTCCGACTTTTGCGGCGGGAATCAGCTCCATGACGCCCTCTGCCATGCCGAGACCGGCGCGGAGAATGGGAACGATGCCGAGTTTGCGTCCTGCAAGCACTCTTGCGCGCATTGATGCAACGGGAGTTTCAATGTCAACTTCCTCCATGGGAAGGTCACGGGTGACTTCATATGCCATGAGCGTGGACAGCTCGTTGAGCAGCATACGGAAATCCTTTGTGCCGGTGTTTTTGTCCCTCATGAGGGTGAGTTTGTGCTGAACGAGAGGATGGTCGATAACGACAACGTTTTCCATGTAGTTTTTCATTGTTAATACCCCTTTGTAAAATTATTTATTAAATAAGTTGAAATCAAGCAAGAAGCTTTTATCTGCATTCGTAATCGGAAATTTTGCCGATGCGGCGTTCGTGCCTGCCGCCGGCAAATTCGGTGCAGAGCCATGTTTTGACGATCGCCTTTGCGGTTTCAATGCCGATGATCCTTCCGCCCATTGCAAGCATGTTGGAATCATTATGCTGACGGGTCAGTTCCGCGGAAAGAACATCTCCGCAGAGTGCGCAGCGAATGCCGCGAACCTTGTTTGCGCAGATAGAAACACCGATGCCGGTGCCGCAGATGAGGATCCCGCGGTCAAACTCGCCGGAAGCAACAGCTTCTGCGGCGGGAAATGCGATGTCGGGATAATCCATACTGTCGGTTGAATAACAGCCGAAATCCCTGAATTCGTGACCAAGTTCGGTAATATAGGGTAAAAGCTCGTTCTTGAGTGCGTATCCGCCGTGGTCGGATGCAATTGCAATTTTCATTTTTTTATTGTCCCGTGCGGTGCGCGGGAAATCCTTTCCGTAAAGTCTTTAAAAATATTAAAAATTTTTGTGATTGAGCAAGAATAAATTCCGTAAACACCGACGGCATCCGAACGGCTTCGAACGCAGCCGAAAAGTCGTCGGCATATCGCAGCGGTCATTCGGAAATAACCGTAAACCCGGCGGCGCGGAGCAGACGATTCATGTATGCAAGCCCCTGAGCCTCAGCGGGGACACTTTCCGCAATTATCAAATCCATGCCGCACGATTCGTTTCGAAGTTCACGAAAAAGGGCGGCGCACAGCGTCTGCGGTTGAGTCCTGTCGCCGATAACGACATGCCGCTTTCCCGAATAGCGGGATTTGGTTTGTTCCGTTGCGAGTATGATGCATTTTTTGCCCGAAAGCTCTGCGCGGGTGTATTCACGGCAGGCGATGGAGGCGGTTTTTTTGCAGTCATTGCCGCCGTCAGCGATGACAACATCGCATTCGGGCGCATAATGCTTGTATTTCATGCCGGGTGAAGCGGCGGTTTCTCCGTTTTTTAAGGGGTTGAGCACCGCATGAGCAATATCAACATGCCCGATGACGCTTTCAAGCATCTCTCTTGTGACTCCGCCGGGGCGAAGCACCGTCGGTGTGCCGACAAGGGAAAGCACCGTGGATTCAACGCCGACTCTGCAATCCCCGCCGTCAATGATTGCATCAATGCATCCGTCAAGGTCATCCAGAACATGCTGAGCGCAGGTCGGGCTCGGTTTTCCTGAAAGGTTCGCGCTCGGCGCCGCAATCGGAACGCCGGCCGCACGAATCAGAGCAAGTGCGGTTTTGTGCTCCGGCATACGCACCGCAACGGTGGAAAGCCCCGCCGTGACTTGCGGAGGAACAATGTCGCTTTTGAGATAGACCATGGTGAGCGGACCCGGCCAGAATGCATCCGCAAGCTGCCGCGCCTTGTCCGGAACATGTTTCCAAAGCTGTTTGAGGTCGCTTTTTTTTGCAATATGAAGAATGAGCGGGTTGTCTCCGGGGCGTCCCTTTGCAGCAAAAATCTTTTCCACAGCACAGCCGTCAAGCCCGTTTGCACCGAGTCCGTATACGGTTTCGGTCGGAAACGCAACAAGCCCGCCCGCGCGAATGATTCGCCCGCACACGTTTGTTCCGTTCTCTTTTTGTGTTGCTGCATTGAAAAATTCCGTGTTCATGCTGCCAAACTCCGTTCCCGGGTCACCGCATCGGCCGCAAACCGGCGCATAATGCCGTGTCAACCCGCTATAATATAGCACAAATCGCGGCTTTCGGCAAGTGAAAAGTGATGCTGCTTTAAAAAACAGAATGCGTCAAAAGTCACGGCAGGATTGAAAAATCTTTCCGTTTGTGGTATACTTTGGATAAACACGGCGGTACGCCGCCAAAAAGGATAAGGAATTTAAATAATGAGCGAATACAATTATGATATCGTTGTTCTGGGCGCGGGCCCGGGCGGTTATGAAGCGGCTATACGCTGCGCACAATACGGCAAAAACACGGCGCTTGTTGAGGCGCGCGATCTGGGCGGAACATGTTTGAACCGCGGCTGCATTCCCACAAAAGCACTGCTTCACGGTGCGGAAGTTTATCAGTCGGCGCTGAATGCTGCGTCCTGCGGTGTAACAACGGGTGAGGTCGGGTTTGATTTTGCAAAGCTTGCCGAATACAAGGATTCTGTTGTTGCAGGCCTGCGCAAGGGCATTGCGGGGCTTGAAAAAGCGCACGGAGTGAAGGTCATAAACGGCTTCGGAAAGCTTGTTGACGAGCACACTCTCGATGTTGACGGCGAAAAAGTCACGTTCGACAAGCTGATTCTTGCAACGGGAAGTGCGCCTGCGCGTCCCCCGATTCCCGGTATTGACGGCGAAAATGTTGTAACTTCCGACGAAGTGCTTTCAATGACAGAGCTTCCGGACAGCTTTGTTATTATCGGCGGCGGTGTTATCGGCATAGAGTTTGCAACGTTGTTTGCCTCTCTCGGAAAGCCCGTAACCGTTATTGAAATGATGCCGAGCATACTTCCGGGCGTGGATGCCGACATCGTTAAAATGCTTTCAACAAGGGTACTCAAACGCAAAAAAGTTACTGTTATCAACAATGCCAAGGTAACAGGCATTAACGGCGGCGAAAAAGTCACCGTAACGTACGAACTCAACGGAGCCGAAAAAACAGCCGAGGGAGGCTGCTGCGTTGTTGCCGTCGGCCGCCGCGCAATGACGGCAAACATCGGGCTTGAAAATGTCGGAATCGAAATGAACCGCGCGTTTGTGAACATCGACGATTATTGCCGCACAAATATCGAAAACATCTATGCGATCGGCGATATAACCGGCAAGATTCAGCTTGCGCATGTTGCAAGCGCACAGGGCCTTGCAGCTGCGGCGAATGCATGCGGGCAGAAGAGTGTAAAGATGGATTATTCGGTTGTTCCTTCCTGCATTTATACCGCTCCCGAAATTGCATTTGTCGGCATCGGCGAGGAAAAAGCAAAGCAGCAGGGCATTGAATACAAAATCGGCAGCTTCAATGTTGCAGGCAACGGCAGAGCAATGATAATGGGCGAAGCTCTCGGCATTGCAAAGCTGATTTCCGATGCGGATGGAAATCTCATCGGCGCACAGCTCATGGGTCCCCGCGCAACGGATATGATAGCGGAGCTTGCTCTTGCGCTTAAAGTCGGCGTCTCGGTTGAAACAATTGCCGAAACCATTCATCCGCATCCCACCGTCAGCGAGGTTATTGCGGAAGCGGCGCATGATTGGGAAGGTCTTTGCTGTCACAGTCTGCCCAAAAAGAAATAATTAAATAAACAAACGAACAAACCGCCGTCGCCCGTCGAATAAGATGTGCGGCGGCGGGCATTATGCGGCTTTTTCCGCCGGTTATTGAATCAATCGCAAATCAATTACAAAAGGGAGGAAGAAAAACATGAGCATTTCAAACGGCAAAAATGTATACGGATATGCGGATGCATATGCAAAACTTGCAAATTTCGGGCAGCAGCACCTGCTTAAATATTATGATGAGCTTGATGAAGCGCAGCGCGCCGCATTGCTCAATCAAATCGAGCAGATCGATTTTTCCGTTGTCAGCACGAATAAACAGCCTGAAAAACGCGGCAGAATCACTCCGATCGGTGTTACGGAGCTTGCGGAAATACGCACTCGCGGAGATGAATTCTTTGATGCGGGCATGGCGGAGCTGCGTGCGGGGCATGTCGGCGCGGTGCTGCTTGCGGGCGGCATGGGCACACGGCTCGGTTCGGATGCTCCGAAGGGTGCGTTCAATATCGGAATCAAGCGTGAACTTTATATTTTTGAGTGCCTTATAAACAATCTTCTGAATGTTACGGAAAGAGTCGGCAGTTTTGTTCACCTTTTCATAATGACCAGCGACAAAAACGACGCAGCAACGCGTGCGTTCTTTGCAGAGCATAATTATTTCGGCTATGCGGCGGAATTCGTGCATTTTTTCACTCAGGAGACGGCACCCGCGGCGGATTATAACGGCAAGGTTTATCTCGAAGAAAAATACCGTCTTGCAACTTCACCGAACGGCAACGGCGGTTGGTATTCCTCAATGGCAAAGCACGGAATGCTTGATATTGTCCGCAGAAACGGCATAGAATGGCTGAACGTGTTTGCGGTTGACAATGTGCTTCAGCGCATTGCCGATCCGCTCTTCATCGGCGCAACAAAGCTTGCGCATTGCGAAGTCGGGTCAAAGGTCATTAAAAAAGCCGCGCCCGATGAACGCGTGGGCGTTATGTGCCTTGAAGACGGGCATCCTTCGATCGTTGAATACTATGAGCTTACGGATGAAATGCGCAATGCGAAAAACGAAAAAGGCGAACCCGCCTACAATTTCGGCGTTATTTTGAACTACCTGTTCCGCGTGGATGCGCTGGACGGCATAATGGAAAAATCCCTTCCGCTGCATGTTGTTGAAAAAAAGATTCCATGCCTTGATGAAAACGGGCAGCATGTCACGCCCGAAAAACCGAACGGCTTCAAGTATGAAACCCTGATTTTGGATATGATACGGCTGCTTAACGGCTGCATGGTGTTTGAGGTTGAAAGGGCAAGGGAGTTTGCACCTGTCAAGAACCGCACAGGGGTTGATTCGGTTGACACGGCGCGGGAGCTGCTTGTCCGCAACAGCGTTGAACTCTGATTTTATTCACGGTCAAGAACAACAAGCCTGCATAAATAATACAGCCCCGCCGCAAAGCCGTTAAGCCCTGCGGCGGGGTTGTTTATTTCCCGCTTGTATGAACTGCGTACAGAGTTCCCAACCGTGACGGAAGCGCTACGGATCATCAATCATAACATCGGCAGCAGAATCAAGCTGCATTAACCTGCAACGGAGGCAGAGCAGCCGTCTATTGCTGTTCCCCGTGGCTCAGTGACACGCAGTGTGCCGGAACCTGATCCTGCATTTCGGCCCACGCAACGGTCTTGTCGCCGAAATGCCAAGCAACAACGATTGCTTCGAGGCTGTACTTGTAGTTCAGGTCGCTGCCGTAAATCAACCTAAGTCCGTCAACGTACGTAAGATCGGGTCTGTTCGAAAGCACAATAGCAGTTTCGTCAGACGCTTCGCCGCTTGACAGGATATACCTGTACTTATACGGTTTATCGTACCATTGGCCTTTTGCGTAGCTTTCGCCGATGCGCCATGTGCCGTCGCTCATCAGATAGTGTGTCAACAGGAACGCATGCGATTCATACAGTCCGCCCTTGTTGTTTACCGCCGTGTGAATGTCAACACAGTCGTTTGCATCATAAACCTTAACGATATAAGGCTCTTCGGCGGAAGACTCTTCGGACGGGTTTTCCCGCATATTGATATCATCCTGCGGAAGCTGTTTTGCCGAATCACAAGGTTCGGCGGTTGAAACGACCTTTGCGTCCTCTTTCGAGTCCGCATGTGTTCTGTCGCTTGCTGCGGATTCCGCAGCAGTCCTTGCCCCGCCGTCACGCAGGGTCGATGCCTGCGCATAAACGAATGCAGACATCAGCATCACGACAACCAGTGTCAATGACAGTATTTTCTTCATTAATTGTTTCTCCTTTCGCGGTGTCATAGTTTTGTGCCGTTGGCGGTTGGGTTTCTCTTCCCCAAAGGCTGCACTTGTTGAATGCTGTGCAAACTTTGGGTGCGATACGCAGCCTGCGATACGCAACTTGCGATATGCAAATGCGGGACATGTGTTGAATCGGATCCGTTTCAATGGTGCGGCTTTCATCGCAATACTATTATATCAGCGAATTAAGATCATTTCAACCCTCAATTGTGAACAATTTGTTAACAATTCTTTTTCAACAGGAAAAAACAGTCAAACGGAGCCGATAGGATGAACGCACAATATGTTTAAGATGAATGCAAAGTAATACAAAAAAAGAGCCCGAACCGATCGGGCTCCGATGTTGAAACAAATTTTAATTTTTAAGGTTCGTTATTCGGAAAACTCCTTAAAGGCAGTTTCCGCAATCTTTTCCGCATCGGCAAGCGTGATTGCGCGGCGTTCGGCAAGCGCGGCAATATCGGCATATTCGAACTTTGCCCGTTTAACGCCGAACCCCTGAGCGGTCTTCAGGCGAATCGTACCGTCCTCAAATTTGGCGGTTTGCGTTTCACGCTGCAAAATGTATCGCGGCATTCTGCACTCGCGGACGCCGAGAGTGCTTGTGTGTTTGAACAATATGCGGATAATTTCGCTGCGTTTTTCGGCATTGCAAAGCACGCAGAGCATAATTCCGGGGCGGTTCTTCTTCATTCCTGTCGGAACGGTGTAAACATCCGCCGCACCCGCGTTAAGCAGTTTATCAAATGCAAACCCGATCTCTTCGCCTGTCATATCGTCAATGTTGCAGCGAAGCTCGATGATCTCATCCGCCGATTCTTCACTCGGACTTTCGCCGAAAAGCGCACGCACGCAGTTTGCGGCGGGATAGTCGCGTTTGCCCATGCCGTACCCTTGGGAAAGTATTGTCATTAACGGCATTGCGGTGAAGTCATGAACAAAATGCTTTAACAGAGCCGCTCCGGTCGGAGTGCAGAGTTCGCCTTTTATATCGCCCGCATAAACAGGAACGCCGTGAAGAATGAAGGCTGTTGCCGGTGCGGGAACGGGAAGAATCCCGTGCGCACAATGCACATGTCCGCTGCCCGTGCGAACGGGGGAGGCGGCAATGCGTTCCGGTGCGAGTATTTCGATCAGCGCGCAGCAGGAAACAATATCTGCAACGGCATCAAGCGCACCGACCTCGTGAAAATGCACAAGCTCAACGGGAACGCCGTGGGCATGACTCTCCGCTTCTGCAATCAGTTTGTAAACAGCAAGGGAATGCTCCTTCACTGCATCGGACACGGGCAGCGCACGGATAATGTGTTCAATTTCGTGCAGCCCGCTGTGAGAATGGTGATGCGCGTGTTCATGACTGTGCTCGTGCTCATGGCAATGCTCATGCGCGTGTTCATGCTCATGTTCATGTTCATGCTCATGTTCATGATTATGTTCGTGCTCATGACAATGCTCGTGCTCATGGCAATGCTCATGTTCGTGAAGGTGTTCATGTTCGTGTATGCAGGCGGCATATTCGTCCGCATCGGTGTTCATGTATTCAACGGCAAAATGAATTCCGCGAATGCCGCATTTTTCGGCGGCAGCGCAGCGAACATTCAGTCCGACGGCCGAGAAGGCAGCTGCAATATTCTGAAACTCGGCACGTTGTTCTTCGGAAAGCAGATCATAAAGTGCGCCCGCAAGCATATCGCCCGCCGCACCCATTCCGCAGTCAAGGTAAAGTGTTTTCATAGCAAAAAGACCTTTCAACAGTTTTTTTCAGGGTTACATATTATAATTAAGGAAAGAATCGTCACCGCGCATTGCTGCCGGTGCCGATATGGTTTATCATGTTTGCAAGGTAACCTGCGCCGAAGCCGTTGTCGATATTCACAACGGATACTCCGCTTGAGCAGGAGTTGAGCATTGAAAGCAGCGCTGCAACTCCGCCGAATGCCGCACCGTAACCGACACTTGTCGGCACGGCAATAACGGGGCAGTCGGCAAGCCCGCCGATTACACTTGCAAGCGCACCTTCCATGCCTGCAACGGCGATAATGACGCTTGCGCCCATGATTTCGTCAATATGCGAAAGGAGCCGGTGCAGCCCTGCAACGCCGACATCATAAAGCCTAAGCACACGGCTGCCGTGAAATTCCGCCGTCAGTGCCGCTTCTTCCGCAACGGGAATATCGCTTGTGCCGCCTGCCGCAACAACAACGCAGCCGTTTCCGCTCGGTTCGGGGATGCTGCCGATACTGCCGATTTTTGCAATTTCACAGTAGTTCAGGGCAAATTCACGACTCAGTATCTCTGCGGCATGTTTTTCAAGGCGTGTAATAAGTATCGTTTCCTGTCCGCTCTCAAGCATGGCTTTAATGATTTCAAGCATCTGTTCGGGTGTTTTGCCCGCACCGTAAATCACTTCCGCCGCACCGGTCCGAAGGCGGCGATGGGTGTCTATCTTTGCGAATCCAAGGTCGCGGAACGGAGCGGTGCGCAGTTTCAAATATGCTTCGTCAACCGACACTTCACCGCGGCGCACGGATTCAAGAAGGTTTTTTATTTCGTCATTCATAGTCTTTGTGTTGTGCTGTCAGAACAGCGGAGCCTCATCTCGGCTCAAGGTCAAGCGTCACTGCATCGAAATATTGCCGCAGCTCGTTTAAAACATGCTCACGCTGTTTAAATAATTCATCGAATTGCCCGGCCTTCAATTGCAGCTTTGCGGTTCCGTTAACGCTCCGAACGCGAAAGTCGGAGAAGCCGAGCGAAAAAAGGAAGTTTTCCGCTGCTTCAACGGAATGCAGTTTGTTTTTTGTGATCAATTCGCCAGGCGGAATCCGCGTTGCAAGGCAGGCATAGGCAGGTTTGTTCCAAGTGAAAAGCCCTGCTTCACGTGCAAGACGGCGAATGTCAGCTTTTGTCAGTTCGCATTCGCGCAGCGGGGAAAGCACGCCCGCTTCCCGCAGGGCACGCATTCCCGGACGGTCATCCTCTGCATCGGAAGCATTCGTCCCGTCCAGAATCGTTTTGTACCCGTCCGCCGCCGCCGCTTTGCATATCGCGGAAAAAATGTGTTTTTTGCAATGGCAGCAGCGGTCGGTCGGATTGCGGACAACATCTTCGCAGGCAAGGATATCAACAGAAATAATTTTAAACGGCAGTTCGGCTTCCTTTGCGGCCCGCAGTGCGTCCGTCAGCTCAAATTCCGGCTGGAATGCCGATTGAACATAGTATGCGGCAAAATTTCCACCCTCAACGAGGGAAGCCGCATAAGCAAGAAAACATGAGTCCACGCCGCCCGAAAGCGCGACAGCTGCGCTGCCGATGTCCTTAAGCCTGTTCAAAAGTTTGCTGCATAGCCGTTCGGATTCGCTCATAGCCCATCCTCCTTTTTCACCCGCTTACATTATAATGCCTGCCGCGCGGGTTTTGCAAGAGCAAATAATAATGCGGGAGTTAACCCTCGGAAATTTTTGAAATTTAGCCGATAGGATAAGTAAAGAAACAATTTAAAGAGGCTGCGGCTTCGTTTTCAAGTCGCGGCCTCAAAATATATTTACCCGGCAATGGTGACAAACTCAAAAAACTATGCTATAATCCTTACTTGTGTAAGCCAATGTAGCTCAGCTGGCAGAGCAGCGCATTCGTAATGCGCAGGTCAAGGGTTCGAGCCCCTTCATTGGCTCCATTAATCGGGGCGTAGCGCAGCTTGGTAGCGCGTTTGGTTCGGGACCAAAAGGTCGGGTGTTCAAATCACCTCGCCCCGACCAGAAAGCCCGTTGGTTTTGAGTTGAAATCAACGGGCTTTTTTGCAAAACGGAAGCGGATATCAGCCTTGGTTTTGAATGGTTTCCGCACAACGGAGAAAGGGTTTATGCAATCGTGCATAAGGAAAACGGCGAAGTCATTGAAAATATTCTTTGGAAAGAGTAAAAAGAGAGGCGCGGCATGAAAAGAAAGTATCCGGCGAAAATGTTTTTGTTATTTGTTTTGACGAATTTCCTGTTTCGGTTTTTCTATTTATTTATTCCGGGAACCGTACTCTGTGTTGTCGGAATTTGGTCGCAGACCTGCCTTTATGTCGGGCTTGCGGTTCTGGGACTTGATTTGATTCTTTCAATTGTTGAACAGGTGCGGATTCGAAACGCGGCCGTGGGGCAAAGCAAGAACCCAGACTTCAACGAAATGATGGACGCATTTTGCGGCCAAGGCGGACTGCGTGCTGCCGGAAAAATGTTTGACGAAAAGCTCGGATTCAACCATGTTGACGAATCTCAAAACAAGAAAAACTGATTTGCGGGAATGCCGCGATAGGAGCCTATTGATTAGAGAAAGTTTCGGAGGAATACAATGGATAAACAGGCGTTGACGGCTCTTTTCGAAAAGTATATAAAAAAGCTGAGAATCACACCCGCGTGGGACATAAAGCTTGAATTTGTTGAAGACCCAACATGGCGAAAAACCGGTGATTTTAAAATTGACTGCGATGACAGAAAAGCCATTTTGCTTTTGAATGCAGCAAATCCAAAGCAGGAGAATCTTGAAGAGGTCATTGTACACGAGCTGATGCATATAAAGATGTATCCGCTGGATCAGGTGACGGAATCATTGATAACGAGCTGCTTCGAGGACGGATCGGCAGCGAGCAAATTTGCCTATCAACAGTTTTTCTGCACCCTTGAGCAGACGGTTGAGGAATTGACGAAATGCTTTTTGCTGGAATTTGGAGAGAATAGGGAATTCTCTTACGGCAGGTGCGAACGGGAGAAATCATTCAACGACCTGTACGAGGGCTTGAAGAACCTCTGAAACGGATTTTTAAGAGATTCGTAAGGAAGAGCGGCTTTATTTTGCAAGAACGATATGACCCCGTATAATTGCTGTCGGCCGCCGAAATTTGTTTGTTAAAGATCGCTGCGAGTTGAATGCGGCGGTCTTTCTTTATTGGCTTTTCTCAAGCCGAAGTTGCGCCGAAGCTCCGTTTTTTCATGAAATAAGCTGCAGCCGCGGCGTTATTAAAAGCGCAACATTATTTTGTGCATATTTTCCTCCGAATTGCTCAAAATAGCAGAAGAAAAAAGAAAAATCGGAGGCAATATGGGAATAATCGGAAGGCATTCGTTTGAGCTATGCAGCAGGCCGCGAATAATTTCATCCGCAAGCTATGTCGGCGACAAAGAGGGGAAAGGGCCCCTGAGAGAATGCTTTGATAAAATTTGCCGCGACGATACCCTTGGGCTTGACTCTTGGGAGCAGGCGGAAAGCAGGATGTTCGAAAGCGCGGTTCGCGTGGCTCTTGCAAAAATAAAAAGGCAAAGCGATGATTTGAGCTGCCTTTTGGGCGGGGATTTGCTGAATCAGATAATCTCCTCCGGCTTTGCGGCGCGGGAGATCCGTGCACCGTTCATCGGCCTGTACGGTGCGTGTTCAACCATCAGCGAGGGACTGATGCTCGGCGGAATGCTTGTTGACGGAGGCTTTGCAGAGCTTGCCGCGTGTGCCGCAAGCAGTCACTTTTCGGCAGCCGAAAGGCAGTTCCGCTATCCGCTGGAAATGGGCGTTCAGGCCGTTCCGAGCAGTCAGCGTACGGTCACGGGTGCGGGAAGCATAATCATTCAGGCGGCGGGTGAATTCCGTCCGGGGGCGGGCAATGTGTTTGAACATGTTGCACTTACGGGCGGCACCATCGGCAGCGTGGAGGATTTCGGCATTACGGATGCAAATAATATGGGGGCGGCGATGGCTCCTGCCGCGTTTAAAACGATTAAGACTCATCTTTCGGATTACTCGCGCAGGGTGGAGGATTACGACAGGATAATAACAGGAGATCTCGGCATTTTCGGCAGCGACATGCTGTATGAACTGCTGCGCGGTGAGGGGATTGAAATTGCCGACAGGCATGAGGATTGCGGCAAGCTGATGTTCAGTCCGGAGCAAAATGTCAATTGCGGTGCGAGCGGCTGCGGCTGTGCGGCGACCGTAATGAGCAGTTGGTTCCTGCCGAAAATTGAATCCGGCGAAATCCGCCGCGTTCTTTTCCTTGCAACGGGTGCGCTCATGAGTCCTGTCAGCAGCCTTCAGGGTGAAAGCATTCCTTCAATTGCACATGCGGTTGTGATTGAGCATATTGATTGACCCAAACGGCGGTCGAATAAAAAAGCGGCAGAACAACAAAAACTGAGATTTGAAAACATAAAGAATTTGGACGGTTGAATTAAATGAGCAGTATAACGGATTATTTACTTGTTTTTGCAATCGGAGGTGCGATTTGCGTCATCGGACAGCTTCTTATGAGCCTGACACGGCTGACGCCTGCAAGAATCCTTGTGATTTTTGTTACGGCGGGGGTTGTGCTCACGGCTGTCGGACTGTATAAACCCATTGTCGAACTCGGCGGAGCGGGCGCAACGGTGCCGCTGACGGGGTTTGGGTATTCGCTTGCAAACGGCGCAATTGACGGCGCAATGAACGAGGGTTTGCTCGGTGCAATAACCGGAGGGGTGAAGGCAACTGCGGGCGGTATCGCCGCCGCAGTGCTTTTCGGGTACGCTTTTGCACTGATTTTTACGCCGAAAACAAAAAAGTAAACATATCGAAATTAAGCGCAACCGGCTTCCGACAGATGACGGAAGTCGGTTGTGTATTGTCAATGTTTGATGGATTGTTTAAAATACGAAACAACTGCCCAATCAGTCAATGGAGTGAAGAGCGGCGCCGACAGCGGTGGCAAATGCTGCATTTTCCGGAACGATAAACTCAACGGGATAAAGCGTTTTAAAAAGCTCGATCATTGGCAAAAGCTCACGCAGTCCGGTAAGCGCACCTGTCAAAATGACTTTTTTGACAGAGGAGTTTTTGCAGGCGAAAACCGCAAGGGTCAAAATGGTCTGCAGCACCATGTTGACAACGCCGAGAGCAAGATCACAATCGGTTGCGCTGTCCTTTACGTTTGCAAAGTTTGCGGCGGTGATTTCCGAACCGAGTTTTTCAATGTCATTCTTGGAAATATCGCCGATCGTAAGATCAACGTGTGAAAGGCTGCCGCGCTCCGCAAGCGCGCAAAGACTCTCGTGATCCGATGCACCGGTAAGCTTTTTGCCGAGGCCGACGATGGTTCCGCCGCCGACGCCGCTGCCGCCGATGTGGGAATAATCCTTGCCGTGGGCATGAATAAACGCTGTGCCGGTGCCCATGCTCACAACAACCGCTTCATCCAACCCGGCAAGAGCAAGCCCGCCCCGCGCGATTGCGGAAAATTCCTCAATGCGCTGAGTCGGAATGCCGTAAATGTCGCCCGAAAGATAGGATGAGCCGACGCCTGTCACAAGTATGCGTTCAACATCGCTGAGCGAGAACTTGTTGGCGTTGATATAATGTCCCAATGCGCCGTAAAGTGAGGTTATTTGATCGTAAGCGCGAACCGTCATTGTTGAAATCAGTTCGCCGCCCGGAGTCAGTCCGACAATTTTTGTCGTTGAACCTCCAACGTCTATTCCGAGAATTATGCCCATTTGTGTTCCTCCTTGGTCTGCCCGATACGCAGAATACGCACCTCTCGCGCTGATACATGCGCGGCTTTGCATAAAATCCTTAGGTAAACGCTGATTAATCAGCATCAAATGCAGCGCAGCGTCTCCTTGAATTGCCGCCCGCAAATACCGCTTAATCAATCGTCATATCCTGCCGATGTAACCATTATAAAGCATTAATGCCGTATTGTAAAGACCAAAAGAAAAAGGCAGAGCGACTGTCGGAGCGGAACAGAATACGGCGAAATAATTCATAACGGCCGACAACTCTGCGGCTATAATAAACAAAAATACACCTGTGCAGCAAATTAAAAAACGTTCATCTTTTGAAAAACAGAGAACATGTACATAAAACAGCACAGCAAAAAAGCAAAAAACAATTGACAAGACAAAAAATGCAGTATATACTTATCTTGTCGATACGTACAGCAATAAATACGCTGAATAGTGTCGCATAAGGTTTTTCTTTTAACGGAGGAATGAATTTGAATATGCTTTTGGCTCACGGTGCAACGGATGAGCACCCGGAAGGACAGTCGATAGAAGCCCACCTGAAAGGTACGGGAGAACTTGCGGAAACATTTGCAGCGGAGTTTGGAGCCGCAGCAAACGGAAAGTTGTGCGGGCTTGCTCACGACATAGGAAAGTATTCGGATGAATTTCAGCTGAGATTAAGGGGCGGTAAAAAAGTCGACCATGCGACGGCGGGAGCAATCGAATGCTTCAAAATCAAAGCAGCGTTTGAGGCTGTATGCGTTATCGGCCACCACAGCGGATTGCCCAATGTCGGACATAAAGACGCTGACACAACCGAAAGCCAAACATTTTTTGGCAGGAAGCTGCGCGCCGAACAGGGAGGAATTCCGGATTATCGGAAAAATTGGAACGGACACATAGCATTACCGCAGGATTATTTTAGACCCTCGGGCCGTGGGTTCGCAACAGCATTCTATATAAGAATGCTGTATTCCTGCCTTGTTGATGCGGATTATATCGACACGGAAACCTTTATGAACGGTGACGCAGGCAGAGGAAACTACGAACCGCTTTCTGCGCTTTGTGACAAGCTCACAGCATACATCTCAAAATGGAACAATCCAACAAGAGAAATCGACATACTGCGGCAAAAAATTCTCAATTCATGCATTGAAAAGGCGTCTGCGCCGCGCGGAATTTTCTCATTGACGGTGCCGACGGGCGGCGGCAAAACGGTTGCGTCCATGGCATTTGCGCTCAACCATGCTGTTGCAAATTCAATGAAGCGCATTATATATGTAATACCGTACACATCGATTATTGAACAGAATGCAAAAGTTTTCCGAGATATTCTGGGTCAAGAGAACGTTGTGGAGCATCATTCGCAGGTTTCGCATGAATTGTCGGAAGATGCGGACGAGCTGGAATATCGAAGTGCGCTTGCAACGGAAAACTGGGATGCTCCGGTGATCGTGACAACTGCCGTGCAGTTCTTTGAATCACTTTACGCGAACCGTTCGTCAAAATGCAGAAAGCTTCACAATATTGCAAACAGTGTCATTATATTCGACGAAGCGCAAATGATTCCGTCAAACAATCTGCGTCCCTGCGTTGCGGCGATTGCGGAGCTTGTGCGCGCATACAACGCAACCGCCGTTCTGTGTACCGCAACTCAGCCAGCTATTGACGAAATGCTGCTTGAATACAGTAAAAAAGAAAGCGTTGTTGAATTATGTCCCGATGTTGACGGCATGTTCGAAAAGTTTCGCAGGACAAGCTTTGAAAAGGAAGGAAGGCTGACAACGGATGAACTGGTTTCAAGGCTTGAAAGTCAGCAGCAGGTGCTTTGCATCGTCAACACGCGAAAATTTGCTCAAGAGGTTTATGAGGCATTGCCGTCGGAGGGGCGTTTTCATCTATCCACGCTTATGTGTCCGGTTCACCGTAAACAGAAGCTCGACGAAATTCGCGAAAGACTAAAATCCGGCAAAACATGCAGAGTCGTTTCAACCTCGCTTATAGAGGCCGGTGTTGATGTTGATTTTCCTCGTGTGTTCAGAGAGATGGCCGGGCTGGATTCAATATTGCAGGCGGCAGGGCGCTGCAACCGCGAGGGTAAACGGAGTGCGGAAAGCAGCATTGTTACCGTTTTTGAATCCGAAAACAAGGTGAACAAGCTGATTGCGGTTAACCGTGATGCTGCGGAAGAAGCAGTGAGAGATTGGATTCAACCGAACAATATACAAACGATAGAGTGCTACTTTAAAGCTTACAGGGATTTGCTCAGAAACGATGATAAATCCGAGATAATGAAAGCAATAAAAGAGGGAATATCGGGCTGCCAGCTGCCGTTCAAACAAATTGCCGAAAGGTTCAGATTGATTGACGAAAACACCTTCACGGTTTACATTTCTGTCGGAGAGGGAAAAGAGCTTATTTCAAGGCTCAGAGAGGGAGAACGCTCCCGTGAACTGTATCGAAAGGCCGGAATGTATTCCGTATCGATATACGAAAATCATTTCAATGCTCTTATCAATGCCGGGGCGGCGGAACCCTTCGGTGACGATGCGGCAATTCTGACGGATTTGAGTCTTTATTCGGATGAAAAGGGACTTGCAACAGATGTGAGGGATGGAAGTGCGCTGTTTAACTGATAATGAATGCTTTATTGATCGGTAAGTGAACGGAAAGGCTTTGCAGGTTATATGAATACCGAATTTGACCAAACGGGGCTTGACCGTAAACGATAAAAACATAATACAGCATAGGAGGAATAAGGAAAAATTGACTGCAAAAAGGAACAAAAAAGAAAAGAAAGGAGAGACAGTATATGCCAATATGTATTGAGGTAAGCGGGGATTATGCCTGCTTTTCAAGACCGGAGATGAAGGTTGAACGCGTGAGTTACGATGTAATAACACCGTCTGCGGCACGCGGCATACTGGAAGCAGTTATGTGGCATCCGGGAATGCGTTATGTAATTGACAGGATCCATGTGTGCGCACCGATCCGGTTCACAAACATTCGACGAAATGAAGTGAAGGACGTAATCAGTGCGCGAAACGTGAAGACGGAAATGAAAACACGCAGCGGAGAGCTGTATATTGCAGCATCGGAGTCCATTCAGCAGCGTGCTGCGATGGTGTTGAGAGATGTGCATTATGTTATTGAAGCTCATTTTGAAATGACTGAGAATGCTGCGCCGAGCGACAATCCCGGTAAATTTTGCGACATGCTGAGAAGGAGGGTTGAAAAAGGTAAGTGTTACCATCAGCCCTACCTCGGAACACGTGAATTTCCTGCAAAGGTAGTAAAATGCGTTGAGATGCCGCCCTGTCCGCCGGAACTTGCGGGAGAACGGGATCTTGGCTGGATGCTTTTGGATTTGGATTATTCGGATAAGGAAAACATCAAGCCCGTGTTCTTTCGCGCAAAGCTTATTGACGGCGTATTGACCGTGCCGGCAATGGATTCGGCGGAGGTGACAGGATGATATTGCAGGCATTGACGAGCCTTTACGAAGCGTTGGCTCAAAAAGGCGAAATATCCAAAGAAGGCTGGAGCCGAGAAAAAATCAGCTTTGCACTTGGAATAGATGAGAACGGGGATTTGCTGCGAATCACTCCTCTTTTCGAAACGGTCGATGGACCAAAGGGCAAAACGAGGGAAGTTCCGCAGAAGATGACGGTTCCTATTAAAGTGGGAAACACAAGTCCGAAATTTCTTTGGGGAAACTCAGGCTTTATCCTTGGCACTGCTAACGATAAAACTCCTGAAGCCGCAAAGGATTGTTTTAAAAGAAACCGCGATCTGCATCATGAGGTGCTGAAAGGGATTGAGGTTCCGGCAGCAAAGGCGATATTGAGCTTTTTTGATCGCTGGGAACCTGAAAAAACGTTGGAAAATGAGCTTGTTACGAGTTGCGCAGGTGAGCTGCTTGGCAAAGCAAACATGGTTTTTCGTTTCAACGGAAAGTTTATTCATGAAATCCCTCAGTTAGCTGCGGCATGGCAAGCTCATTACGGAGAGACCGCGAAAGAAAGAGGGCAGTGCCTGATAACGGGAGCGCTTGATGCAATTCCAAACACACACCCTCTGATCAAGGGCGTGCAGGGCGCGCAGTCAAGCGGTGCGGCGCTCGTGTCATTCAATGCATCGGCATTCTGTTCTTATAACAAGGAACAGAACCAAAATGCGCCGGTCGGAAAATATGCAGCCTTTGCATATACGGCCGCGTTGAATCATTTGCTGGCGGACAGGAAAAATGTCCACAGGATCGGCGATGCTGCCGTTGTCTGCTGGGCGGAGAACGCCGACAAACAGTACGAGGAATTTGCGGCGGACTTGTTCTTTGGCGACGGTGACGGCGATCAGTCGGATGAACAGCGGCTTTCCGCACTGCAGGCAAGCGTGGAACTGCTTGCAAAAGGACTTCCGTGCAGGGAGCTTGATTTGGATCCGGAACGAAAGTTCTATATCCTCGGCATATCGCCGAACGCAGCGCGCCTTGCAGTCAGGTTTTTCTATTGCGACAGCTTCGGAAATATTGTCAAGAACATCAAAGCGCATTATGACCGCCTTGAAATCGTTCGACCGTCATATGATAAGTTCCCGATCCTCCCGTTGTGGAAGCTGCTCAGCGCAACGGTTAATCCGAATGCGAAGGATAAAACGCCGAATGCAGCAATGGCAGGTGCAGTTGCCCGTGCTGTGTTTTCCGGCGGCAGATATCCGGCGTCCCTTCTGGAGTGTACCTTTCTGCGAATCAAAGCAGAACGCAACATAACCCGTGAACGCGCGGCGATAATCAAAGCTTATTACCTAAGAAACCCAAATGAAAAATGCCCAAAGGAGGTACTGACAGTGAGTTTAAATGAAAACAGCAAAAACATCCCCTATACCCTCGGAAGGCTGTTCTCCGTGTACGAAGAGATTCAGCAGGCAGCTAATCCGGGTATAAACACAACAATTAAGGACAGGTATTTTGGCTCTGCTGCCGCAATGCCTGCAACGGTGTTCCCGATACTCAGCAATCTTGCGCAAAAACACCTGCGCAAACTTTCGGATGCACAGCGTGTATATCTTGACAAAAAGGTTATGACGCTGAAGAGCGTTCTCGGAGAACAGTATCCGGCGCATATGTCGCTGCCGGAGCAAGGCTCGTTCGACCTTGGCTACTACCATCAAACACAGGCTCGTTATACAAAAAAGGAGGATAAATAATTATGGAACCCATTAAAAACCGCTATGACTTTGTTGTGCTTTACGACGTTGAAAACGGCAACCCCAACGGTGATCCCGATGCGGGCAATATGCCAAGGGTTGATCCCGAAACCGGTTACGGAATTGTAACCGATGTCTGCCTTAAGCGGAAGATTCGCAACTATGTTGAAACGGCAAAGGAGGGAGAACCCGGTTATCGCATTTACATCAAAGAGGGAGTTCCTCTTAATGCAAGCGATAGGGAGGCTTGCGAAAAGTATAATGTCAGCACGGATGAAAAGAAATTGAAAGAGGCAAAGAAAAACGATCCTGAGCTTGATATAAAGATCAGGGATTACATGTGCGGAAACTTCTTTGATATTCGCACTTTCGGTGCTGTTATGACAACGTTTGTCAAAGGTGCGCTGAATTGCGGACAGGTTCGCGGCCCGGTGCAGCTTGGATTTTCAAGGAGCATTGATCCCATTATTTCTCAGGAGATTACGATAACCCGTGTTGCAATAACGACCGAGGCTGACGCAGAGAAAAAAGGTACGGAAATGGGACGCAAATACATTGTTCCTTACGGCCTCTATCGCTGCGAAGGCTATGTTTCGGCCAACCTCGCGCGCAAAACTACGGGCTTTTCGGAGGCGGATCTTGAACTGCTTTGGAAGGCGATAATAAACATGTTTGAAAACGATCACTCGGCTGCACGCGGCAAGATGGCTGTTCGTGAGCTTATCGTGTTTAAGCATGAATCCGAACTGGGTAATGCTCCGGCACATAAACTTTTTGAGCGTGTTACAGCGGCAAGAAAAGCGGATTGTGCAGTTGCCCGTTGTTACGATGATTATGATATTGTCGTTGATACGGATAATTTGCCCGAAGGAGTCAGCTGCATTCGGATGATATGACATATTCCGAAGAAGACTATCTTCAGCTTTCCGGAATACAGCATTTCAAATTCTGCCGCAGGCAGTGGGCTCTTATTCACATTGAGCAGCAATGGGCGGACAACTACCGCACGGTGGACGGCACACTGATGCATGAAAGAGCGCATGATACCGGTTTGAAGGAAAGCAGAGGCGATCTTTTCATTACGAGGGGGATGAACGTTTTTTCATCCACCCTCGGGGTTTCCGGACAATGTGATGTACTGGAGTTTCGCCGTTTGGCGGACGGGATAGAGCTGAAGGATCGTGATGGTCTTTGGCAGCCCTATCCCGTTGAATACAAGCGCGGAATGTACAACGAGCGAACCGGTGATACATTGCAGCTTTGCGGTCAGGCAATGTGCCTTGAAGAGATGCTTGCGTGTGATATTCCGCGAGGAGCATTGTTTTATGGCGAAACACGGCGCAGGGTGGAAGTTGAATTTGACAGAGCATTGAGGGACGAAGTTCGGGAGGTGCTTTCCGAGATGCATGATCTGTATAGAAAACGATATACCCCGAAAGTGAAACCTACCAAAGCATGCGCGTCATGTTCAATGAAGGAGATTTGCCTTCCGAAACTGATGAAAACAACGACCGTTGCAACGTACATTAATGAGGCACTGGAGGAATCGCAATGAAGCGGTTGCTGAACACACTGTATATTATGTCGGAAGACGTATATTTGACGTTGGATGGAGAGAATGTTGTTGCAAAGTGCGGCGAAAGGATCACGGCACGTTATCCTCTGCACACATTGCAAAGCATAATTGACTTTTCATATATGGGCGCATCTCCTGCATTGCTCGGTAAATGCGCCGATATGGGAGTTGCATTCACTTTCTGCAGCCCGCGGGGGCGATTTCTTGCACGGGTAACGGGCGAAGCAAACGGTAATGTTTTGCTTCGGCGAAAGCAATATCGAGTTGCAGATGATGAGGAGAATTCATGCCTGATTGCAAAAAATATGATATTCGGCAAACTTTACAATTCTAAGCAGAGCATTGAGAGGACACGGCGCGATCACGCTCTGCGTGTGGATTGTGAAGCTTTGACCTCCGTTTCACAATTGACGGCGGGACTGCTGCCGCTTGTTCAAAAGGAAACACGGCTTGACGGACTCCGTGGACTTGAAGGTGTTGCAGCGAATGCGTATTTCAGCATATTCAACGAATTAATTCTCAACAGCAAGGAACTTTTTCGGTTTACGGTGCGTTCGAGGCGGCCTCCGCTTGATGCCGTGAATGCGCTGCTGTCGCTTGCATATTCGACGCTTGCTCTCGATTGCGCTTCTGCGCTTGAAAGCGTCGGACTGGATTCGTACGTCGGATTTCTGCATCGTGACAGGCCGGGCAGAACTTCACTGGCACTTGACCTCATGGAAGAACTGCGTCCGTGCATGGCAGACAGATTTGTTCTTACATGCATAAACAACAGAATGTTTGACCGAAACGATTTCGATTTTCGTGAAAGCGGGGCTGTACTGCTTAAGGATGATTCACGGCGGCGTTTCTATCGAGCATGGCAGGAACGCAAAAAAGATGAATTGAAGCATCCATATCTCGGCGAAAAGCTGCAATGGGGGATGATTCCGTATGTTCAGGCCCTGTTACTGGCAAGATACCTTCGCGGGGATTTGGATGCTTATCCTCCGTTCCTTTGGAAATAACCGTGTTGAGGCAGAAAGGAAGGTTTAATTATGTTTGTGCTTATAACCTATGATGTTAACACAGAGGATGCGGACGGAAAAAGACGATTACGCCGCATCGCAAAGCAGTGTGTAAACTATGGACAGCGTGTGCAGAATTCGGTATTCGAGTGCATACTCGATCCGGCGCAGTGCCGCAGGTTAAAAGCTGAGCTTCGCAGTATCATGGATGCTGAACGTGACAGTCTTCGTTTCTATTATCTGGGTAACAAATATGAAAACAAGATTGAGCATTTCGGAACAAAGTCGGGTTACGACCCTGAGGGTATGCTGATGCTTTGATTATTTGCCGCGAATACTAAGCGGTCAGAAAAAATCAGGGTGGTTCGCGCAATTACATGCGGACAAAACATGCTTTTCTTCAAGAATTGTTAAGCGGATAAGAAACGAAACACACATAAAAGGCAGGTCTTTGCTTGCAGTGCCGCCTTTTTTACTGTATAATGGAAAATGAACAGCGGGGAATGATCACTTTCGTACTTGCTGTTTGCGGAAATGTTGATTACATTTATACGTTTCCGCAGTCGCCGCCTTCACGGGCGGCGTGGATTGAAATCATGTATACTCGGCGGGGGAGCTTTTTGACAGCGTCGCCGCCTTCACGGGCGGCGTGGATTGAAATCATTGTAAGCCGCTGGCTATCTTCAGTCAATATAGTCGCCGCCTTCACGGGCGGCGTGGATTGAAATTTTACAAAAAAGGCGATATTGTAATCGGCTTTGGTCGCCGCCTTCACGGGCGGCGTGGATTGAAATACGGCCGTCAAACATAACGTTGCCAAGTTCGTCGGGTCGCCGCCTTCACGGGCGGCGTGGATTGAAATATTTCGGAACCGCTGTACTGAGGTATTGAGCAGGTCGCCGCCTTCACGGGCGGCGTGGATTGAAATGGCGTTGCCGAGTATATCGACCGTGCCGGATCTTGGTCGCCGCCTTCACGGGCGGCGTGGATTGAAATTACTTTTGTCAGTGACTGCTTCCTTTTCGGCTGGGTCGCCGCCTTCACGGGCGGCGTGGATTGAAATGGCTTTATCCATATTGAAGGCCGCCGCCAAAACAGTCGCCGCCTTCACGGGCGGCGTGGATTGAAATCGAACTCGCAACGTTATTTTAAACATGTTCCCCGCGTCGCCGCCTTCACGGGCGGCGTGGATTGAAATACTGTAAATTCGGTTTCATCAAGCACAATTCCGCGTCGCCGCCTTCACGGGCGGCGTGGATTGAAATGGAAATTGCAAAAGCCTTTAATTTACCAATACAAGTCGCCGCCTTCACGGGCGGCGTGGATTGAAATAAATTGTGGCGCAAGCTTTAGAAATATTATTTCGTCGCCGCCTTCACGGGCGGCGTGGATTGAAATACCAGCGACAGGCGTTTTTGAAAAGGTGCTTGCGTCGCCGCCTTCACGGGCGGCGTGGATTGAAATAGCAGCACCGTTGACCGCGTCAGCCCACTCGGAGTCGCCGCCTTCACGGGCGGCGTGGATTGAAATTTCTCCTTTCGTGCCGTCGTTACCTCCGTGGCGGGGTCGCCGCCTTCACGGGCGGCGTGGATTGAAATATCAAGTTCGCCCGGCGCGAAATCGCCGCCTCGGTCGCCGCCTTCACGGGCGGCGTGGATTGAAATGTTTCGTCGTTGGTCTTAGCTACATGCAGTGACATCGTCGCCGCCTTCACGGGCGGCGTGGATTGAAATCATGCATAACCGTAAACCTCCGAAAACAGGTCGCGTCGCCGCCTTCACGGGCGGCGTGGATTGAAATAAGGGGCTGTCTTTAAAAAACGCCGATTTGAGGTGTCGCCGCCTTCACGGGCGGCGTGGATTGAAATATCAAGTTCGCCCGGCGCGAAATCGCCGCCTCGGGGTCGCCGCCTTCACGGGCGGCGTGGATTGAAATTGCAACGTGCACTCCTGTTGTATATGCGCAAGGTGTCGCCGCCTTCACGGGCGGCGTGGATTGAAATGTCCGCTGTCAGCGTCAACCCATCATCGAGTATGTCGCCGCCTTCACGGGCGGCGTGGATTGAAATTATTGGTTGCCAGCGCAAACCAATCATTTCTAATGTCGCCGCCTTCACGGGCGGCGTGGATTGAAATGGTTGCAGACACGACTTTGACGCCGCATTGCTTCGTCGCCGCCTTCACGGGCGGCGTGGATTGAAATATTTCGTCGGCTGTCAGTCTCTCGCAGTCCGTCAGTCGCCGCCTTCACGGGCGGCGTGGATTGAAATTGCTGTGGCAACATGGGGCGGTGCAGTCTCCAGGTCGCCGCCTTCACGGGCGGCGTGGATTGAAATATGTTGATTTTCAAGCAGGTGCAACTTTCCATCAAGTCGCCGCCTTCACGGGCGGCGTGGATTGAAATGTATTTTTGCGAAAAAAGAATTGCCTGTAGATCGTCGCCGCCTTCACGGGCGGCGTGGATTGAAATAATCTCAAAAAATGCACCTGCTGATCCATACCAGTCGCCGCCTTCACGGGCGGCGTGGATTGAAATATTATAAACGGTACGGCATACGGCAAATATAATAGTCGCCGCCTTCACGGGCGGCGTGGATTGAAATAACCCTCCAATTCTTACCGTATACACGTTTTGCGTCGCCGCCTTCACGGGCGGCGTGGATTGAAATATGTGCGGTATGTCTCTATACACCGCAATAACAGCGTCGCCGCCTTCACGGGCGGCGTGGATTGAAATATCGCAATTGAAGATAATGCAAAACGTGTATACGGTCGCCGCCTTCACGGGCGGCGTGGATTGAAATAATGTCACCGTGGTTCGCGTTTACGCTGTCAACGGTCGCCGCCTTCACGGGCGGCGTGGATTGAAATGGCTTTATCCATATTGAAGGCCGCCGCCAAAACAGTCGCCGCCTTCACGGGCGGCGTGGATTGAAATCGATGCTGACCGGGGATGCGGTGCAGGCTATGCAGGTCGCCGCCTTCACGGGCGGCGTGGATTGAAATATCGAGCGACGCTTTGAGTCCGTCACTCGCGTTAGTCGCCGCCTTCACGGGCGGCGTGGATTGAAATAAAGCGCATGGCAGGGCATTTGCCGTCAAAAAAGTCGCCGCCTTCACGGGCGGCGTGGATTGAAATACCAGCGTTGCAGGCCTGCCGGAGATTCGACAAGGTCGCCGCCTTCACGGGCGGCGTGGATTGAAATATTCGGCTGAAGCCTACGACAGTTTGCGTACCCCGTCGCCGCCTTCACGGGCGGCGTGGATTGAAATAGTTGTTACTTCCTGCGGTGCATCTTTGGACGTTTGTCGCCGCCTTCACGGGCGGCGTGGATTGAAATGCCCATGCTGTGCGGTACGTGCGCAGGCAAAAAAGTCGCCGCCTTCACGGGCGGCGTGGATTGAAATAGATACGGGCCGCCATTGCCTATGCGGGATTAAGGTCGCCGCCTTCACGGGCGGCGTGGATTGAAATGAATATGAAAATGCAGAAGTGGATGAATTCTTGAGTCGCCGCCTTCACGGGCGGCGTGGATTGAAATGCATGTCGGCGTCTGTCAAGTCGGCGCACGGGAGGGTCGCCGCCTTCACGGGCGGCGTGGATTGAAATGTCGAGCAGACGCTGTCCACGGCATGGCTGCGTCGTCGCCGCCTTCACGGGCGGCGTGGATTGAAATCTTGCCCTTTTATCAGCTCATATGCCGCCGCCTGGTCGCCGCCTTCACGGGCGGCGTGGATTGAAATATCGACGAGTGGATTTTCAGCGAGCGCGACCGCCGCGTCGCCGCCTTCACGGGCGGCGTGGATTGAAATCTTCCAGCGGCAATATTTCAGCGAAGCTTTGACGTCGCCGCCTTCACGGGCGGCGTGGATTGAAATACAGCCTGTCGCGATTGTCGATGAACCATGCTGCGTCGCCGCCTTCACGGGCGGCGTGGATTGAAATGCGTATAAGCTCGTTGAGGCTGGCGTGAACCTTGTCGCCGCCTTCACGGGCGGCGTGGATTGAAATCTTATTATCGGTTATCAGTTTGCCCCGCCATGCCGTCGCCGCCTTCACGGGCGGCGTGGATTTAAATAAGGTGAAATGTAATACTTCCCAATCCATCGCCGTCGCCGCCTTCACGGGCGGCGTGGATTGAAATTTTTTATTGACCATAAAAGATCTTTTAATCCGCCGTCGCCGCCTTCACGGGCGGCGTGGATTGAAATAACCTTTCGTAAAGTTTGTTGACAATAAGAGTATGTCGCCGCCTTCACGGGCGGCGTGGATTGAAATATCCCGAAGGGGATAGGGGAATAGACCATTCCGTCGCCGCCTTCACGGGCGGCGTGGATTGAAATAGGCGCATATCGCACTCGTTCCCGTCGATTTTTGTCGCCGCCTTCACGGGCGGCGTGGATTGAAATTATGCCGACTCGCTGGGCTTTTATGCCGCCGTAGTCGCCGCCTTCACGGGCGGCGTGGATTGAAATAATTGCTTTGGGCGTTTCTCCCCGAGTTCATCGGTCGCCGCCTTCACGGGCGGCGTGGATTGAAATAATAACGAATCGTTATCGAGTTTGGGACAGCGAGTCGCCGCCTTCACGGGCGGCGTGGATTGAAATGAGATTGCGTTCAGGCGAGGTCGAGCTTGGCAAAGT
>OGYF01000442.1_pt1 | contig 43159 bp, 36 predicted proteins | sample 1576451 | NCBI WGS metagenome assembly OGYF01 (sample SAMEA3541505, study PRJEB24748) | human gut metagenome | biome: human gut; feature: human-associated habitat; material: faeces | place: China | collected 2012
CCGCCGATGTCCAGGTTCATCACCCGCTTGCCGCTGGTGCGCGAAAGCTCCGCCGCGCCGGACCCCCGGCCCGCCAGAATGCTTTCCAGCGCCGGGCCGGCGGTGGCCACCACGAAATCCCCCGCCAGGCGGGAGAGGGCCTGCGCCACAGCACGCGCATTCTGCTTGCGCGCGGTTTCGCCGGTGATGATGACCGCACCCAGACGAATCTGCTCCGGTCGGATGCCCGCTGCGGCGTAGTCCTCGCTGACGATGCGCTCGACCGCCTGCGCGTCGATGGTGTCCGGGCTGGTGAGGGGAGTCAGGCGAAGGGGCGCACGGTAGATAACGCGTTTTTCCGTGATCTGGATGCGCGGAACCGAAAATGCCGAGGCTGTGTTGGACAGCGTAATGGAGCTGAACACACACTGCGTAGTTGAGGTGCCGATGTCTATTCCTACGCTCAAGAGCCGTTCCTCACGCATGCATCGCTGCCCCCGTTTTTTCCTTCCGAATACCTGTTTAATTCATTGTATATGGCGTGGCTTTAATTGTCAACCATTTTCCCCATGGCTGCGGTTCCCAAAAATATGGCTTTTTCCGGCTTGACATCCTGTATGCTTCCATTTATAATGACAGTATGTTCTATACGATCGTTGCATAGTTTGTTTAGTAAACATATTATTGGTGTTCAGTACTAAATTGAATGGGTTTTTTATGAAATCAACGAAAAGGGATTTTTCCTGGTTTTTACCTTTCCTTTATCTTCGTATCATATCAAACAGGTATACTGTTTGAGATTGTGTTGGACCCAATCAAAAACATGAAGGAGGAACCCGATCATGAAGAAAATCCTGTGCCTCATCCTGTGCCTGACCATGCTGCTAGGCTGTACCTCCGCCTTGGCGGATGAGGCCGCCGCGGCTGCCGCTGCGGAAGCCGCCGCCACGATGACCGTTGAGGAACTGGTTGCCGCCGCTCAGGGCGAGGGCCAGCTGTTCTCCGTCGGCATGCCTGACGAGTGGGCCAACTGGAAGTCTCTGTGGGCCTACATCACCGACACCTATGGCATCAAGCACTCCGACACCGACATGTCCTCCGCCGAGGAGCTTGCCCGCTTCGCGCTGGAAGGCAAGGCCGACGCCGACATCGGCGACATCGGCATCAGCATGACCGGCGTGGCCATGGAGCAGGATCTGCTGCTGCCCTTCAAGCCCAGCACCTGGGATTCTATCCCCGACTACGCCAAGGACCCCGACGGCAAGTGGATCATGGCCTACACCTGCACCACCGCCTTCATGACCGACCTTGACAACGTTGAGACCGCTCCCACCACCTGGGCCGAGCTGCTGGAAGGCGACTACAAGGTCTGGATCGGCGACGTTGAGAAGGCCGCCCAGGCGTATGTGGGCGTGCTGGCCTGCGCCGTAGCCTACGGCGGCGACGAGACCAACCTCGAGCCCGCCATGGACTTCTTCGCCGAGCTGGCCAAGCAGGGCCGTCTGATCACCTCCAACCCCTATGTCGAGAACATCGAGAAGGGCGAAGTCGGCGTCGCCGTGGTGTGGGACTTCAACGCGCTGGGCTATGCCGAGACGATCTATGAATCCCAGGGCGAGGACAACGGCCGCTTTGCCATCACCATCCCGCAGGACGGCGCGGCTGCTTCCGGCTATGCCAACATCATCAACAAGTACGCCAACAACCCCTACGCCGCCATGCTGGCCCGTGAGATCATGCTCTCCGACGTGGGCCAGGAGTTCCTGGCTCTGGGCCATGCCAAGCCCATCCGCACGGACGTGGAATTCAGCGAGGAAGCACAGGCTGCCATCCTGGACAACAGCATGTATGAGAACGTCTACCAGGTCAAGGACTGGGCCGTGTTCGACGCGACCGTCGCCGCGCTGCCCGAGCTCTGGGCCGAGAACGTCGCCATCTACATGAACTGATCACAGGCCTCTCTCTGCCCGCCGGCGCGCCCAGGCCTGCCGGCGGGCTTATCTGAAAAAGGGGCGGCGCCCGCACCGCTTCGGCCGCGGAGCCGCCCCTTTTCCCGCCCAAGCGGCTTTCCACATTCTGGACGCCTGCAGGGGCCGCGCTAAAGCTGACTGGCGCAAGGCGCCATCCTCACATCGGAAGGGGGCTACCCGCTTGAAAAGGAAGCGGAAGCTTAACGGCTTTTATCTATCCACGATGGGCATCTTTCTGCTGTTCATCCTGGCGTTTATGGCGTTGCCGGTCATCAGTCTGGTTTCATCGGCGCTCACATCCCAGGCGACGCAGACCTTCTCCTTTGAAAACTTTGAAAACATCTTCACCAGTGCCTATTATGCGCAGAGCTTCGGCAACAGCCTCAAGCTCTCGCTTCAGTGCAGCATTTACGGTATCATCATTGCGCTGTTCTGCTCCTATGCCATCACGCGTTTCGTATCCGAGCGTACGCAAAGCAACCTTCTGGTTGTCGTCAACATGACCTCCAACTTCGCGGGCCTCCCGCTGGGCTTTGCCCTGACCCTGATGCTGGGCACCACCGGCGTTTTCGTCATCCTGCTCCAGCAGATGGGCATCGACATCACCCAGGACTTCTCCATCTATTCCGTGCAGGGCCTGGTCATCGCCTATACGTATTTCCAGGTGCCGCTGGGCATCATGCTGCTCTACCCCATCTACCGCGGCATCCGGGATGACTGGAAGGAAGCCGCCTCCATTCTGGGCGCTTCCAATGTGCAGTTCTGGCTGCGCATCGGCATTCCGGCCATTCTGCCCAGCATCCTGTCCACCTTCACGGTGCTCTTTGCCAACGCCATGGGCGCCTATGCCACCGCCTATTATCTGGTATCGTCCAGCTACAATATCGTACCCATCCGCATCAGCGCCCTGATGAGCGGCGACGTGCGCACCAAGCCGGAGCTGGGCAGCGCCCTGGCCGTTACGCTGGCGCTGGTGCTGATCGTAGCCATGCTGCTCAATGACTGGGCGTCCCGCGTGGCGAGCAGAAGGGGGCTGAAATCATGAAAAACAAAACCGGAATCGGCCCCAAGGTCATCGTGGGGATTTTGATGGTCTATCTGTTTTTGCCCTTCTTCATCACGCTGGTCTATTCGCTGACCGACATGTGGAACATCACCGTGCTGCCGGAGAGCTATACGCTCAAGTTCTACGTTGAGATGTTCACCTCCGAGCGCTTCTGGATGGCCATCGGCCGCAGCATCTTCATCAGCACCGTCAGCGTGGCGCTGGCCGTGCTGGTGATGACCCCGGTGGTCTTCGCCATCGCCGCATTTTCGCCCAAGCTGGAGAGCGCCATGAAGATCATCACTTTGTTGCCATACGCCATTCCCGGCGTCATCAGCGCCGCCGCGCTGCTGAGGGCCTATGGTGGCACCGACCTGCCCATGGTGCTGGTGCTGGCGGGCGCATACTTCGTGCTGGTGATGCCGCTGGTGTATTCCGGCATCAACAACGCGATGCACGCCATCGACATCGTACCGGTCACGGAGGCGGCGCGCGTGCTTGGCGCCTCCACATGGACGACCTTTCTGCGCATCATCGTGCCGGGCATCGCGCCGGGGATTATGGTCAGCACGCTTCTGAGCTTCTCGACGCTGTTTGGCGAATTCGTGGTCGCCAACCTGTTGATCGGCGGCAGCTTTGAGACGGTGCAGATCTATCTGTACCTCATCATGAAGCAGACGGGTCATCTCTCCAGCGCAGTGGTGGTCATCTACGTGTTTATCATGACCGTCATCTGTGCGGCGGTGATGAAGCTGTCCAGCGGCAAGAAGGAACACAAGCAGCTGAAGGAGGAGAAGCCATGAGCTCCTACATTGAAATTCGCAACGTAGTCAAGAGTTTCGGAAGCAATACGGTTTTGAAGCATATCAACCTGGACGTCAACGAGGGCGAAATGGTGACGCTGCTGGGCCCCTCCGGCTGCGGCAAGTCCACCCTGCTGCGCGCCATCGCCGGACTTAACGACGTGGACGAGGGCAGCGTGTTCATCGACGGCAAGGACGTGACCAACGTGGACGTGCGTCAGCGCCAGGTGGGCATGGTGTTCCAGAGCTACGCGCTGTTCCCCAACATGACGGCGGCGCAGAACGTGGCCTTTGGCCTGTCGATCAAAAAGCTGCCCAAGGACGAGATCCGCAAAAAGGTCATGGACATGATGGCGCTGGTGGGCCTGGAAGGCAAGGAAAACCAGCGTCCCAGCCAGCTTTCGGGCGGCCAGCAGCAACGTGTGGCCCTGGCCCGCGCCCTGGTGATGGAGCCAAAGGTGCTGCTTCTGGACGAGCCGCTCTCCGCCCTGGACGCCCAGATCCGCCAGAATCTGCGTGTGCAGATCCGCGAGATTCAGCAGGATATGCACATCACCGCCATCTTCGTCACCCACGATCAGGAGGAGGCCATGGCCATTTCCGATCGCGTGTGCGTGATGCACGGCGGCATCATCGCCCAGGAGGGCGCGCCGGAGGAGCTTTACAAGCTGCCAAAGACCGAATTTGTGGCCCGCTTCATCGGTCATTACAACGTGTATGATCCCCAGCAGGCGGCCAGCCTGTTGAGCATTCCGTCCGAGGCTGGATGCAAGGTGGTGGCCATCCGGCCCGAAGCGTTCACGCTGGAGGGCGGCGAAGGCAAGATTCATCTGAATGGCAAGGTGGTGCGCAGCTCCATGCTGGGCAGCGTGACCCGCTATCAGATCGACTGCGGTGCCATTCCCGTGAACCTGGAGCTGCTCAACCATGATACGCGCCACCTGAACATCGGTGAAAGCGTCGATTTTTACATCAACAACAAGAACGTCCTGCGCATCCACGAGTAAAGCGGTTCTGCGCCGGCACATTCCGACGGTCTGTGCGTTCATCACACAGGCCGTTTTCTATTGTCACGCCATCCAAAATGTCGTATACTGTTTGCTGATGGTATGGACACGCGACAAGAGCACACGGAGGATTTTCATGAGCGAGGCTTCCCAAAAGCGCTACCTGGCCTGCATCAGCGAACAGTTTCCCACCGTCCAGTCTCTTTACACGGAAATTATCAACCTGAAGGCCATTTTGAACCTGCCCAAGGGCACGGAACACTTCATGAGCGATATTCACGGCGAATATGAAGCGTTTCTGCACATCCTCAACAACTGTTCGGGCGTGATCCGGGAAAAGGCGCTGACGCTTCTTTCCGCTACCCGCAGCGGCCCGGAGATTTCCGATTTGCTCACGTTGATTTATTATCCTGAAGAAAAGCTCAAGCTGCTCGGCGCGGCAGGCCGGCTGACCAAAGCTTGGTACAACGACACGCTGCACGATTTGATCGACTTAAGCCGCGTGCTCTCCTCCAAGTACACGCGCTCCAAGGTGCGCAAGGCGACGCCCTCGGCCTACGCCTACATTCTGGACGAGCTGCTCCACGCCCTGCCGGACGAGGATGACAACCAGCTGGTCTATCACCAAAAGATCATCGACACGCTGATCGATATCGGCAGCGGCGATGAGTTTATCGTGGCGCTATGCGGGCTGATCAAACGCCTGGCGGTGGACCGGCTGCACATCGTGGGCGATATCTATGACCGCGGACCTCATGCGGACGGCATCATGGATCTGCTTTTGAATCACCATGCCGTGGATATCGAATGGGGCAATCATGACATCCTGTGGATGGGCGCGGCCTCGGGCAATCCCGTATGCATGGCCGCCGTCGTGCGCGGGTGCCTGCAATACGATAACATGGAGCTGCTGGAAACCGGCTACGGCATCAGCCTGCGGTCGCTGGCCCTGTTCGCCAGCCAGACCTACCCCAGCCCCGTGGGAGAACCGGCGGCGCTTCAGGCCATCACCGTCCTTTTGTTCAAGCTGGAAGGCCAGCTCATCGCGCGGCATCCCGAATACGGCATGGATGGCCGCCGGCTCTTGCACCGCCTTTTGGAAAACGGCGAAAGTCTTTCTTTGGGCGGGCAGACCTATCCGCTCAAACGCATGGAGCTGCCCACCCTTGATCCCGCCGATCCCTATCGCCTGACGGCCGGCGAAGAGGCGGTCCTCCACGATCTTTCCGCCGCCTTTGCCAAAAGCGAGCGGCTGTGCCGCCATGTGCGCTTTCTCTACGACAACGGAAGGCTGTACCGGTGCTACAACGGTAATCTGCTCTTTCACGGCTGCATTCCCATGACGGAGGACGGCGACTTCGCTCAGGTAACGTTTGACGGCGAATGCTATCAGGGCCGGGCGCTGATGGACCATCACGAGCGCATGGCCCGCAGAGCGTATTTTGGCCGTGATCCCGAAGCGGTGGATTTTATGTGGTACCTCTGGTGTGGCGAGCGCTCGCCCCTGTGCGGCCGCAGCATCAAAACCTTCGAGCGCGCGTTCATCAACCGCCCGGACGCCTGGCATGAACCGATGAATCCCTACTACCGCCACATCAACGATGAAGCCGTCTGCCGCCGCATCCTGAGCGCCTTTGGCCTGGATTCGCCCGAAGCGCATATCATCAACGGCCATACGCCCATTCATGTCAGCAGCGGCGAAAGCCCCGTCAAGGCCAATGGACGGCTGATCGTGATCGACGGCGGTTTCTGCAAGGCGTATCAGAAGGCGACGGGCATCGCGGGATACACGCTGATTTCCAACTCGCACGGCCTGCGCATCGTGGCGCACCAGCCTTTTTCGTCCCTGACGCGCGTGCTCGACGCCAACGACGATATCCATTCCGATTCGCAGATTCTCTGGCACAACCGCCGGCGCTGCCTGGTGGCGGACACGGACAACGGGCGGCAGATTCAGCAGCGTATCCGCACGCTGGAGGAGCTGCTGCACGCCTATCGCAGCGGCCAGCTGACCCCGCGGGGCGAATAGCGCTCCGAAAGAAAGGAGAACGGCCTCATGACGACGGAACGGGAAAGCGCCTGCCTTTTCAGCCCGAAGCAGCACGCGGTGATGTTCGGGCTGCTGGCCAGAGAAATCTGCCTGCATTTCGGGGCCGAGGCGGACGCGCTGCTGCTGGCGGCCGTGGAAACCTACGGCGAGGAACGCGGCCGGCGCATGGCGGCGCGCTGCCTGAAAAACGGCGATCCGCTGGACGATATGGCCTCCTATTTTGCCTATTGTGAATGGGCCTGGCCCGGTGGATCGGCCCGGACCGATAACGACCCCGACTGCCCCCATGTCAGCTACCGGATGCTGAAATGCCCCTGGCACACCGCCTGGCGGGAAAGCGGGCTGGAGGATGTCGGCCATTTCTATTGCCGGTGCGTGGACCGGGCGATTCTTCGGGGATTCAACCCGGCATTCCGCCTGCGTCTATCCTCCTGCCTGCCCCAAAATCCGGAGGAAGGCTGCGCCTTTCACTGGGAAAGCGCGGAAAACACGCCCGCCCTTGCGCAGCGGCAAAGGCGCATTCAGGATCGCCTGCGCGGCACGCAGGTCAAGGATTTTCTCTATCATACGGCGCACCTGTACCGCACGCTGCTCGACTGCGCCCGCAGGCAGGACCCGCAGGCGGCCGCCCTCGTCGAGGCGGAAGCAGGGCAGGCCTTTGCGCAGCGCTTCGGCGCAGAGGCGTTCGAACAGGTGCGTCAAGCCGCACAGGGCGACTTTGCGGCCATCTGACGTGGAAGGTGAACCATGTGACGAACAGCAGCGGCGTAAGCTACTTTTTCAAAGGGGATTTTCTGCCCTACCGGGGAGCGTTTGAAAGGCGCTGTCCCCCGCCGATGAAGCTGCACAAGGGCATGTGCGTTTCCAAAAGCGGCGAGGCGCGGGACTGGATGTACTACCTGTGCCGCGGAACGCTGCGGGTCTATGCCGGCAACTGCGAGGGCAACGAGCGCACGGTGGCCCTGCTGGGGGACGACAGCCTGGCCGGGCTGGACTGCTTTCTGCCGGGCGAAACCTCCATCATGACCATCGCCTGCATGACGGACTGCTGGCTCATGCCCATTCAAAACAGCTCGGTGGAGGATATGGTGCGCGAGGACCCCTCCTTCGCGGCGACGCTGGCGCGGTATTACTGCAAGGTAATGCGCCAGCTCTGCTTTGACGCGGCCAACCAGAGCATCAACAGCATGTTTCTGCGCCTGGGCAACTTTCTTCTGACCAACTGGGACGGCGGGGACAATCTCGTCCGCCTGAGCCAGCAGGAGCTGGCCTATGCGGTCAACAGCTCACGCGCCAGCATCTCGCGGGCGTGCCGACTGCTCAAGCAGGAAGGCATCATCGCCACGGAGGGCGTGGGCTTTCGCCTGCTGGACCGCGAGGGCCTGCGGCGGCTTTGCGAGCACGCGCCGCAATTGGTTACGCCGGTCGAGCCGCAGAAAAAAAGTATGTAACCGGCAGGTTACAAAAAGCATTGCAACTCCGTCTAATCATCAAGAGGGCATTCCTGAAAAAGCGCTCGTTTCCCAGCGGCAGGAAACGAAAGGAAGGAAGAGAAGCCATGAAAAAACGGATGCTGCTGCTTTTTGCATTTCTTCTGATCTGCATTCCGGGTCCGGCCACGCTGGCAGAAGGCTTCGTCGTTTCGGGCATTCAAAGCCCCGAAGGGCGTCAGGAAATCTTCTGTTCAATCGTGGCAGATGACGCGGCGTATTTGCTCTCTAGCGCCAAAAGTCTCTACGAGCTCGATCTGGAAACCCGGCAGGCCACGCCTCTGCCGCTTTGCAACGCCAGTCCCGAATATGAGTCCATTCCTGCGCAGGCGCTGCGTTTTCACGGCATCGGCAAGGATGAGCCCGTTCCGGATTGGCTGCAAAAGGACGCTTCGCTCATCAGCCTGCTTTTCAGCGACGGGGAAGCGCTCTATGGCCTCAATGAGCTGAACGGTTCGCTCTACCGCGTGGACGTTGCGCAGGATGGCGCGACGCTTCACGGCCTTTCGCGGTTGGATTTCTTTTCTGACGAGGGGAAGGCCGGCCTGCCCTTCGTGCGCTCCGGCGCGGTTTGCGGCGAATCGCTGTATCTGCTCATGGGCCTGACGGACGGCGGTGTGCAGGCTTCCCTTTTCCGCTTTGACATGGCCACCGGTGCGCGCAGCCCGGTCGATCCGCAAAGCGATGTGACCGAGATTGCCCGCTACCGGGATGGTCATCTGCTTCTTCTGGAGGCCCTTCCCAACGAGCAGTGGCGAATTACGGACTTTGACCCCGCCGCGGAGACCTTCGTGCCGCTGTACGACAGCGAGGGTCTGAATGGCGCTCCCGTCCATGGGCTGTTGTACGACCCATGGCGCGACCGCGTGCTGGTCGAGTCCGGGGAGGAGCTGCTTGCCATTTCCGCAGGCAATGCCTGCGAGGTCGCGGCCTATCTTCCCCTCCTGTCATTTGGCGGCAGGGCGCTTGCGCAGGATGGCCGCCTGCTGCTTTTGCAGGACCAGGCCGTATATGCCCTGTCCACCTTGCCGCAGGCGCAGCTCAAGCCCCTCATGATCTCCTGCGACTACCCGGAGAGCTGGATCGAGCGGGAATTTGCCCAGGCCCATCCGCAGATCGCCGTGAAATACCGCCAAACGAGTTCTTACGATGCCCTGGCCCTGTTTGCCCAGCACATGACGCTACAGTCGGACGAAATTGACATCTTCGAACTGCCCGCAGGGCACAATACCCGGCGAGCCCTTGAAAAGGGCTACTATACCCCGCTCAACGGCTCCCCGCTGCTCCGGGACCGTACCGAAGCCTGCCGGCCGTTTTTTCGTGAAACGGTGATGCACGGTGACGAGATCGCCGCCGTGATGAGGAACGTCACCCAATTCACCCTGGGCTACAGCCAATACGCGTTCGACCAGCTGGGGCTTACGCCGGAGGACATGCCCTCCACCTATATGGAATTGCTGGATTTTCTGATCGAATGGGACGAGCGCGTGGGCGAAGCGGCGCTGCGGGCGGGCATCACGCCCTTTGGCGACGGGCTTGGCATTGACAGCTTCAAGGCTACGCTGTTCAGCCGGCTCAGGGAGCAGTATTATACGCTGATGGCGCAGGATGCGTCGGCCATTCCCCGCTATGAAGCGGACCTGGCGCAGCTTTTGGACAAGCTGACCCTCGCCTGCGCCTCCATTCCCGAAAGCAGTCCCCAAGTGCCCTATGGCGACATGAACGAGCGCTTCGCCACCACCCGCCTCAACAGCGAGCCCTCCTACCTCTTCTCCATACATGCTTCCTTCCATCCCGGCCGGCGCCTCTATTCCAACGGCGAACCCGTTTCCGATTTTGTGCCCATGGCGCTCACTTTGCCCTCGCAGGACCGCGCGCTGCTCCTGTGCGATGGGACGCTGTTTGTGGTCAATCCCTATTCCACGCAAAAGGAGCTGGCCATCGAGTGGCTTGCCTTTTACGCAAGCCATCAGCCGGAGAGGGATGCCGCCATGTTTTACGGGGACGCATCGCCTGCGGAGTACAACACCTACCTGCTGATGAAGGAGCACTACGCCGCCGAGATTGAGCGGCTCAGGCCGCGCATCGAGGCGGCGGAGGGTGCGGAAAAGCGCGAGCTTGAGGAGCAGGAGCGGCTCAAGCAAGAGAAATTGCGCCAGATTGAGAGCATCCGCTGGGACGTAAGCGAGCAGTCGCTTGCCGACTATGAGCGCAGCCTTGAGCAATGCACGTTTCTATGGAACGACGCTGTATTTTCGGACGCTTTTAGCCCCACCTGGCAAGCCTATATGTACGAAGGGAAGCCGGGAGACGAAGTGGCTCGTGACTTTTTCGCCACGCATCGGATGACGCTGCTGGAAACGGAGTGATGGCTTCCTTATGGCACAGCCGCCTGAAAGCACCGGGTTTCAGGCGGTTTTTGCCTGGCATGGTCCGCCGGAAGAATCATTCGAGTTTCCCGTAAGCGTTTTTCCAATGTTCCGCCGCTTTCATAAATGCGGTATAGCCGTGAGTGCGGATAAACGCCAATGCCTGGCGGTATTTGGAATACTTGTAGCCGGGGTGGCGGAGAAAGCCCTGCAGGGTCTCGCAGCGTTCAGCCCTCTCACAGTCCTCACAGGTGATATGCCCCCTGGTCAGGCAGCAGACCTTCATGCTGCATCTGGCCCGGCGCAAATCCCGCGAGCCATCCAGATACCCCAGCTTGCATCCCTTGCAGGTTTTGAGAAATTCGCGGCATGTCCCGCAGTACGCGCCGCAGCAGCCGATTTTTCCGGTATCGCCCATGGACCCGGCCCCCTTTGATGATACGCTGCCCTGCCGCCGGCAAAAACAAAGCAACCGCGCTCCTTTTCCAGCGAAACGATGCAGGGACCGTAAGCTTGATTGTGCCACGCGCCCGAAAAAAGAAAGAATCCGTGAAACCAGATGATTTCACGGATTTTTGGAAACAGTGGTCAATATTGATACGACACCGTTTCCGACGCAACCGTCATCGCCAACGGTTGCATTATAGCATAAGTGGTTGCATTTTTCCAAGGCGGTTGCAAAGATCTTAGATGCTTTCCTGCTCCGCACATAAATAGTCAAAGCCTGAACCGAAGCGTTTTCGGGTCAGGCTATTTGTATCAGAGATCCTGCAAATCTGCCTCCGGCAGATCGTTTTCCACGTTGTCTCGGGCCAGATCGTTGTCAAGTTCCTTATAGGCCTTGGAAATGGGCCGTTCCGCATGGAAAACCTTCTGGTCGGGGCCGGATGTGCCGCTGATGATGGGATTAGCGTCTTTCTTGCCGTTCTTAGCTTTGCCCTGAATTTCGGGAACAGGCGGCATTTCGTTTTTGGGTTGGGTGTGCGTGTGCTCGGGTCGTGCCATACCTTGCTTGGCCATATCAATCACCTCTGTTTCAGCATTCCCCCTTGTCCATAAGCTCATTCATGGATAGCTCGTTCACGGGCGGCAGACAGCTATGTCCACGGCAGATATAGTAGGTGGTTTTATTGTTTTTCAGCGGATAATCGGCCGTTGGTTTCTGCAGGATGATTGCCGTATACACAGGCAGCTGCAAGGGAAGGTTTGAGATATCGGTTGCATCGTCCAGCACCACTGTGACTTTAGACGGCGGATTTTCGTGATTCAGCAGTGCCAAAAGGAACATAGCATGACCTGTCGGATACTGGGCTGCCTCTTTTGCCAGGAAGTCTAGTTGACACAGAGCATCCTTCTCAATGGATTCATCCGCAGTCAGCTGAGATAGCCTCACCAGATTCCATGCCATCAAGGAATTACCGCTGGGAATGGCTCCGTCATACGTTTCCTTGGGTCGCAGAATCAGAGATTCGTTGTTATTTCCATAGAAGAAATATCCGCCATGTTTTTCATCTCGGAATTGCCGGTTCACTTCATGATACAGCCGTCTGGCCTTCTCAAGATATGTTCCATCAAGGGTAGCCCCATACAGCGCTAGCTGCGCAAAGAGATACGCCGCATAATCATCCAGAAAACCCTTTACACCGTGTTTGCCATTGCGATAACTGACATACAGCGTATTGCAATTCATCAGGTTTTCTGTCAGAAATTGATCTGCCCTCTTCGCTGCATCCAGATAGTCGGCCTTTCCGCCGACCTGATACAGCCAGCAAAATGCGGCGATCATCAGGGCATTCCAACTGGTCAGTATCTTGTCATCCAGATGCAGGGAATGGCGCTCCCCGCGGTAGACATACAACGGCACGATTAACTGTTCAAAAGTTTTGTCTTCCGGATCGCTGTACAGCAGATTAGGAATACTCTTGCCTTCAAAATTACCAGAGGACGTAATATCAAAGTGCTGGCAGAACGCCTTGCTGTCTTTCTTACCCAACACACGCATAATCTCCTCTGGCGTGAACAGATAATACTTGCCCTCCTCGCCTTCGCTGTCAGCATCCTGTGCGCTGTAAAAACCGCCCTCGGACGAGGTCATTTCACGAAGGATATAAGTCGCTATTTTCTCCGCGATTTCCAGATACAACGGCTTTTTTGTGGTAGCATACGCCTGACAATAAGCCATCATTAGCAGGGCATTATCATAGAGCATCTTCTCAAAATGGGGAGCCAAATAGCGTTCATCCGTGGAATATCGGCAAAAGCCAAAGCCGATGTGGTCGAATAAACCGCCCCGATACATCTGCAGCAGAGTATGCTCTGCCATATGCAGGCAGACTTCATCCCCATAGCGTTCATGGAAAGTCATTAAAAGCAGCAGATTGTGGGGCGTTGGAAACTTGGGTGCGCGACCAAAGCCGCCGTTTTTGCGATCATAGATGCGCTTATTAATCTGGATGGCTGATTCCATCAGATCATCAGACGGTATCGTTGTCGTTGCTTGGTTCTGTGCCAGATGATGAAGCAGTTCATCCGCCTGTCGCAGCAGCGCCTCACGGTCGCTTTCCCACTTTTCATGGATAACTTCCAGCAGCTCCTGAAAGCCAATCATCCGCCCTCTGGAACGCTTCGGAAAGTACGTTCCGGCAAAGAAGGGCTTCTGATCTGGCGTCATAAAGATGCTGGCAGGCCAGCCGCCGCTGCCGGTAAATGCCTGACAAAAAGCCATATAGATGCTGTCCACGTCCGGACGTTCTTCCTTGTCCACCTTGATGGAAATAAAATACCGGTTCAGGATCTCAGCCGTTTCCTCATCCTCAAAGCTCTCGTGCGCCATCACATGGCACCAGTGGCAGGTGCTGTAGCCGATGCTGAGAAACAGCGGTTTGTCTTCCGCCTTGGCCTTGCGGAAGGCTTCCTCGCCCCATGGGTACCAATCAACTGGATTATCTGCATGCTGAATAAGATAGGGGCTGGTTTCATGCTGCAAACGGTTGGGCAATATGATCACATCCTTTTGTCGTCGGTCGCCGGGTTGTCAATGAGCGTTCCGTCCTCTGCAAAGCGGGAACCATGGCATGGGCAATCCCAGGAATGCTCAGCCTTGTTGTATTTGAGTGCGCAGCCCATGTGCGGACATCGGGGCACTGTGGGTGTCAGCAGGTTGATGATCGTTTCGGCAGCATTCAGGAAAAGCTGCGGATGCAGGATGCTCCGGCACGGGTTGAATACATCTGCATAGGGATTGTCTTTTTCTTGCACCAGATCGGTCAGAATGTCTGCCGCCACCATGGCGGAAGTCATCCCCCATTTGTTGAAACCGGTAGCCACGAACAGGTTCGGCGTGTTCGTAGCGTATTGTCCGATGTAAGGCACAGAATCCAGCGTCATGCAATCCTGCGTCGCCCATCGTGCAACGATTTCTGTTTTGGGATAATGCAGCTTTGCGAAGTGTTCAAGCTCATGCCAGTTGCCTCCATGTTTGCCGCTGCGATGACTGCCGCCCCCAAGAAGCAGCAAATCCTGATCGTACCTGAAGGACAGCCCCTTCTCGTCTTCGTCCACATACATTCCATTGAAGGATGGGGCGTTTTTCAAAGCCAGCACATAGGAACGGTGCTGGTATAGCTTGATGAAATAACCTCCATGCTTATTCAGCAGAGGAAAATGCGTGGTGACGATGATCTTCTTCGCTGAAATCGTTCCGCTGTTTGTGATGACTTTCCCCGGCATCAGATGGCGTACCTTGGCATGTTCATAGATGCGCAGACCCTTGGCGATCCCGGCAGCAAACTTCAGTGGATGAAACTGCGCCTGATGAGGGAAGCGTACTGCGCCAGCAACCGGAAAAGGCAGCGGCACTTCTTTTTCAAAGGTCGCATGGAAATTCAGCTTATGCAGCGCGTCTAGTTCCTTGTCGAGCTTCTGGCGGTTATCAAGCGCATAGACAAATGCATCCTGATCTTCAAAATCACAGTCTATTCCCCGACACAAGTCACGGTATTGCTGCAAACCGCGCTGGTTAGCTTCCAGATAGAGCCTCGCTTTCTCTATACCCATTTTGTGGATCAACGTATCATAAATCAGCCCATGCTGCGAAGTGATCTTTGCGGTGGTATTCTTTGTGATGCCGCTGCAAAGGGTATCCGCTTCCACTAGCGCATAATCCACGCCCTCCTGTGCCAGACGGTGGGCGCACAATAGACCCGCGAATCCGCCGCCAATGATGAGTACGTCGGTTTTGATATTACTTCTGAGCGGTTCAAAGGATGGCAGCCGCACCGTCTTTGTCCATATCGACTCCATTTTCTCACCTCTTAGGTAGGATGCCATAGTAAAATTTCAAATATACACACAAGAAAAGCGTCAATCGGAACGTTTTTCCGGTTGACGCTAAAATCATGTCAGATAAAAAGTACGGTTAGTAGATATACTACCCTCACGCCCTCCTCTGCCCAACCCAAGGAGGTACAATAGTGATCAGCCATATGCGACAAATCAGTACAAATTCCCAAATGCATTTTTTGTCATATATCAGACCCAGCAAACGCAAAGCCGAAACACAAGGGTTCAGATCTTGTTATTTTGTAGCTTTCATTTCACTTTTCGCATGTATTGATTTTATATTCTATACTACCCCCTGCCAACAACCAGTGTTTTTGCAAAAAAACGATACAGGTTCCAAACATTCCAGAAAAAATGTTCAAAACCTGTACCGTTGTTACTTCGAAGCTCTTTTTTATGAAACCGACAGAACTATTGGTTGCATTACAACATAGACGGTTGCATTTCTCGCAAGAAGTTGCACAACGAACGTAAATTATAAGCCTCTATCATCACGAACCATGAAATGATACTAAGTATGGGCTGAGCAATTCAATACAAACAACGTACTTTTCCCACAGTTTTGTTCTACTCCGCATTTTTCGACAAGCCAGTTCAAAAAAACCGTTTCCATTATGAATAACGCTGCCAAGGCTAATATTACATTTCCCAGATTAGCTTTAGCAAAATTTGATGTTCCTTCAACTATTGCTGTGCGTTGATGTTTAACACTATTGTAGTCTTTCCACCAGCTTATTGTAGGTTTTCCTCCAACAACAGCCAAATTAACAGCCCCTGCTTTGCTTGGCCGCGCTTCATATTCCCAATCTTTCCACGGATCCAAAGAGAGATCCTCTAGAAAACAAGCTGTGTAGTCTTTTAAATGAAATTGTTTCTGCAATGCATATCCCCAATTTTTGATCGTTTGCTTACCGTTCGAGTTGAAGGTCGGATCCACTATTGAAGCTATTTCCTTGCCTACAACATCTATTTCGCTACAAATTGCCTGTAAAAGCTTTAGGAATTCTCTTGAATATGTGTTTGAATTACTTTTTTCAAAAGACACATATCGGCTAGTCTCTGCAAATTCATGTTCCAACTCTAAAAAGTAATTCCAATACAACTTACGAAACCGATTAAACTCATCTACCCCATCTTTTTCTCCTCGCATCAATCGAACAATTATTCATATTTACAGCGAAACCTTTGCCCTATTATTACTCTTTTTTTCAAATTTGATTTTCTTTCCATTAACAAGCAATATTTCAGATACTCCTTTATCAAAAACAAATTGATCTTCTTCACCATCAATTTTTTCAGTAATTCCAAGCTCTTTCAAAGCAGCCCCTAGTTTTTGCTTGTCGACCAGCCAAGTTAACTTATGTATTTTCGCATCAAAAGAAAGACTGCCCAATCTTACTGTTACATCTAAAGAGCTTTTCTTATCGCCACATTCCACTTCGATTCTTTGAATCAAAGATGCGGCATAATTGATCGTTTCAAAAGGTTGACGTCCTCTATATTCTAGATACAATTTGTATAAGAAAAACACATAAGTCTGTTTCAAACGACAAATTCTCTTTAAGGGAAAACGAATGCGGTTGTCTATTTTCTCATAATCACAAGAAGTATACAAGTATTGATCGTTATACATAACGGAACTCAAAACATCAGACGAAGTATCTTTCAGCTTTTGAACCGCATCAAAATACAGAACAATCTGCCCATGATGTTCAACTAAATAAGGCTGGATTAGTGCCTTTATGGATTCATCAATTTCGTTTTGAACATCTAAAGAACAGTCGCCATCAGCATTGAAAGCAGACATATCTAGAATTCTACCATCAATGAACATGCGATGCTTGTAGTCGACCTTCATACAATAAGTGCGTTCATCAGAATGTTTATAATTTGCTATCCAAACATTCGCTAAGTCATTAGCGATTTTCTTGGTCGTATTCATTGGAAACAGCTCTACAGGCAGTAATTCTGCTGCAGCAACCCTGCGTTTGCGTGTTTCAGACATCGCCATATCGCAATCTTGACCAATGAGTATAAATACGCGACCATCGTCAGTTGCGAATATATCTCCCGGCATTGGCGGAAGATGATATGCGTTTACGCGATAGTCAAAGATTTCCCAAGTGTTAAGATTGTTAAGGAGTATATCTTCAGACGATGGAAGATCCTCATTATCTTCCAGATCATCAATAATACGTGCAAGGCCAATCAGCCGCTTGGTTGCATCACTTTGAGCTGAGTGAACTTCATACATCAGTTTTATCCAGTTTTGAATCACTTCATAATTGGATATACCTTCTTTTATAGCTCTTTGTGAGAGAAAGTTGGCAATATGCTTGTTCTCTTTTGCATTTTTGAAGGCTTCGTTTATATTTTCTGATATTTCATCTTGCAAACGTGCCAAAAAATAATGATACGCGCTTCGAACAATATTCAATGCCAATTGATTTGCTTTGCTCTTAGGGGTACATACAAAGCAGAGTCTTTCATCAACTCGTTCAAAAGAATCTTTTGATGTAAAGATTGTACCTATGATATTTGAGCCAGATGAACCTATAGAGTTAATACACTCCAGTATTTCTTGAGCCTTGTCTCTATCAGTTAAGCAATTATCCACAATGCAAATAACGGTTTTTTCTATAGAAGATTGCCTAAGCTCTTTTTCAAAGCTCTCTTGCGTTTTTGATGTAAAGTCACTGTAGGTACGAAGTTTTTTTCGTCTCCCCCCTTGCTCATATTCCTCAATAATACTCTGATAACAGCTAGGTATTGAAATACATAATCCATATCTCATAAACAATGGATAATACCGAAGAAGCTCAGACTCATCGATAGTGGTATACTTCTCTTTCAGATCGCTAGCAATTTTGTTATTTATTTTCTTTTCAATTACAGAAAAGGCACTTTCAAAATCATCTATGAGTATATCCTTTTTCCAGTCGATTTGTGAAAAAAACTGATTAATCGGTTCTATGAATGCTTTTAACTGCCCAGCTAAATCTTGGGCTTCTTTGCTGAGTTCTTCAACCAAAACACTTTGATCGTCAATGTCCATCGTGGCGAAATCACGTATGATGCGCGATTTTGAGGGCTTGGGAGTGATAAACTCATCATCAAACATCACCAAAGAATAGCACTTTAGTCTTTCGAACAATCTTTTGTAATCCACCAATTATCCCTCCTGACTCATCAATGTCAACAAGAAGCGATAACGATTGCCATATTGATTACGATCATCAAGTAGTTCTATATCACCGCCAAAAGACTGCATTAGCTTCTGAACTATATATAATCCCATTCCGCGTCGTTCGTCAGCAATTTTTCCAGACTCCAACGGTTCAAACAAAATATCCTCCATGCTTCGCACAACGCCGGTCCCGGTATCAGAGACGATGATATCATTCCCTCCAATTGACTCGACAATAATTCTATCCGTGGTTTTTGAAGTATAACTACTGTCACTCAAGGACCATTTTCTTCTCATGTCAATCCAGTACAACGAATTGGAAAATAAATTATAAAAAACATGCAGCAATACGCCTTTCGGGACATTCCAGACAAGGCCTTCGAGTTTCACCTCAATTTCAACATTTTTTACAGGACTCGATTTGAAAAGATTAGATTTGACGGCCTCAATTAATTCTTCTATGTTCTGCATGATAAAAACATCATAGGACCCTTTTCTGATAAAAGTAGTCTCCAAGAAACTATACATACTTCCAACTTGCTGCAACTTTGAAGCGATAACATCATAGTTATTTCTAATGGGATATAAATGCTGATTATACATTTGCACAGCATCCAGCTCAACCAGGCAGCTTCGCAATGCATCAAAATGCTTATCTGCATCTGGCGAAATGCTTGTTTTGCTGATCGAATCAAGCTCATGTGTAATCGTTTCTGTAATCATACCATTAGCCATGAGCTTAAAATTGTTATACGCCTCAATCTCTATCCCTCGCAAACGTTCACTTGCCTCTTTGACAAGTATCGCGGTTTCCTGTTGCATTTGCTGTTCAGCAGTCACTGCTTTACCGATTTCAGAGATAGTCTCTGTAACATGGTTATATGTTTCAACGGTAAGTGTTGCGGTATTCCCTTCAACTCTCGCTTCTCTGGTTATATATTCAGACAAAGCTGCAACTTGCTTTTGCAGTTTCTTATTATTTTCTTGTAAACGCCGGAGCGTATCATCGTTCTTTTTTATACGCTTTGAAACGCTGGTTTCTATTCTACCTTCTTCTTCTAACATTACTTTTACTATGTCGTTTGCTCTGCGATTAAGATCATAGAAAAAGTAATTAAAGACAAGGTTAATACAAGTCTTAAAAGCAACAGAAAACTCATTTTCACTTATGTCCAGTCTTGAACTAATTTCCTGAATCTTTTCTTGAGCCATGTCGTTCAAAGAGACATAACCAACCGTATTTCCCAAGTCAAAACGATACCACTGCTGTCCCTTAGTTCTGAATTGTTGGAGCTTAATCCAGTCGCTCTCTTTATTACCCAAAAAACCGATACGGTATTTGTCTCTGTACAGCTTTATGCCATTGTTGTCATCCAGAAAGCGCTTCAGATCTGCAAGCGTAATGCCTTTTGGGGCGTAACCCAATGAAATTGCTGAATCTATAGCGATCTTCTCTCCAACAGCCACACCCTGTTTAAAACTATATATTAATCCAGTAATCGGTACAATATCTTTCAGAGAATTCACAATCGTTTTTGCGCGTGAAAGAATATACGCTTCATATTGTTCTTTCTCTTCTTCGCTGTTGCCAAAAGTAGAAATCAAGTCGCTAAGCAATTCCCGAAAATAAAAAGTTAGTTCTTCTTCATCGAAACGCATACTTAATGCAGACGTGATTCTATTGGCATTTTTTGCAAGCAGAGTCTCGTAGTATTCATGAGGCTGCTTAAGTCTTGCAAAGGCAGAGTCTTTAACAATAGCCTTATGAACCCTTTCTGCAAACCAAGGCAGCAAGTCCAAACCACAATTTAGTTCTAGTGTTCCATTATCCACACGTTTCAATTCGAACGAATGGCAGGACTCGGCCAAAGAAATCATTTCAGAAGCGAATTCAAAATCTATCTGCTTATCGCGATAAAAAACGTTTATAGAAATTCTATTCTCAACGTTGTCCTGAGAAAATGGAGAAATTAAAAAACTAATTGCTGCTTTTAACTCACGATTTGGATAAGCAACATAATAATCAGGCAAAAAACTTTGCTGTTGAAATTGTGCTGCATTTTCAATATAGTCTTCTAGCTTAATCCCAAATATCCACAAACGGGTATGTGGTTCTGTTTTTGGCGCTTGTAGGTACGGAACAATTTCATCGCCCTGGATTACTCTATTCCAATCGATCAAAACATATGAAGTATGCGTTTCATCAGCCGAACACGTTTCTAATAAAACTGCGCAACCTAAGCGTTGTGCTGCAAGACGTCCTATACCCTTAGCACCTAAAACTGTATTATCATCTTCTTTTATATCGGTTCCAACTGTTAAAAAACCTTCGACCAGCTGGCTGTCTGTCATTCCATGTCCATCATCTTCAAGAATAGCCATCGGCATATCAATATAATTCCTGCCAAGCCAATCGTTAAGAATCACAGTCGGCAATTCGACATTGTTGGGGAGCGAATCATAGATACGCAGATTAATATTTCTCGCCTTTGCATCGATCGAATTCTTAATCAACTCAACCACGGCGACTTCAGAAGAAGTAATTAGATCTTTACCCAGGTGCTTGATCACGCGGGGACTAATTGTGATTTTCATTATCTTCTCCCCTTTCGGCATTTAGAAGATCTAATAAGCTCATCAATGTCTGTGCAATAGCTCTTGCCATAAGGTATGGTACGCCGTTGCCAATCATCTTAAACTTATTTGAAAGAGTTGTTCTCTCCGGCAGGACAAACTCAGCTGGTAACGACTGGATAGCCATTGCCTCCGCCACAGATATTCTCCGCGGTAAATATGGATGCAAATGTACTTCATTATGGCCATAAGCAGCTGTCGGCGAGAACTTCCATCTATGTAACCTTTTGAAGGACTTGCCTCTTGTATCTCCTTCTGGAATGGTATTTATCTTCTCATAACCATTCTTTACACGGAAAACGTCATTACCGTTCGGATGTATGTGCACTTGATTGCGATCAAACCAATACTCAACTGTAAGTTCTACTGGAATGTGTTCAGGGCAATCCAATACTCCATTTTCAATAAATTGATTGGCTTCAGGCCAATCGATAGCATTTACAACATCAGCGCGGTAGCGGCGATTCTGTGTCCATGGGAAGCTGAGTAAGTTTTCTTGTGCCTGAAGAAAAGCACTTTCAGGAGCAAAGAGATTGGTTTTTACCCCAATCATAATAATTCGCTCTCTGGACTGTGGAACGCCATACTCAATCGCATTAAGCAGCTTATCAGAAATAACATATCCATTCCCCTGTACTTTACACTTCATCTCATGATAAAAGCTTTTATGCTTTTCCGTCTTGATAAGCCCCTTTACATTTTCAAAAACAAAAAAGTCAGGTTGGCATCTACAAATAATGTCAAAGTACACCTTTGTCAAACGGCCATTCTCACCAGAGGCGCCGGCGTTTTTTCCACCAACCGAAAAATCCGGGCAAGGAGGTCCACCAATAAATCCAACCAACTTACCTTTGTTGCGTTCGAGTTCCACCAGATGCTTAAGTCGTTTCTTTCCTTTCCTTTTCGAGTATCTCTCGGCAGAATCATTGTGAAAACCGTATTCCGGAGCAGGTAGCTCTAATCTACCACGAGCAAATTGGTACCCTTCCATGAACACTGGTGAAAACTCATTGACAAACACTATATTAAAATTCGACGTTTCAAATGCTAGATCTAAAATTCCGCATCCAGCAAAAAACGAAAAAATTGAAACTTCAGCCATCGAATAAGCCTCTTTCTTTTTACTTGGCTGAAAGAAATGCAGCCCAATTATCATCTTCTATATTATAGCAATAGAATGGTTGAAAATCCACCCTAAACATTACGACCAAAAAGAAAAAGCCGGAGCTTATGCAGCCCCGGCTTCTGGATCAATAGTTACTGTGTAGCTGTTTTTGAACTCAAAGAGAATCGACCCGTCCTTGAACACCGTTGCCTTCTCCAGCAGAACATTCCAAAGCTGAGCATCCCATTTTTCGAGAATAAGCGGCTGGGTTTTGAGCATTTCTATAAAAATCTGGATCTTCCTGTCGCGCTCTTCTATTTTTGCTCGCTCCGTTTTCAGCTCAGCCAGCTTCGCTGCCGCCCGTTCATACCGATTGACAAGGCTGTTGTACTTCTGTGAGTATTCCTGCTGTGGCATGGCATTGGTGGCATTCTCATTCACACATGATTGTACCAGACCAGCTATGACTTCTACAGCATCCGTTCGCACCCTTCCACCTCGCGCATGAAAACCTCCTCACAAATCATGGGCTGTCCTCCTTGGGGATGGTTTGAAAAGCTTTTCATCTGTAATACGGTTTAGATAGGGAGAAAGTTGGCTGCACAAGAAATTTTGGACATTATCGCTTGTGTTTCATCATCCTTCAAAATTTCATTCTTTTGGAGAAAGATTGAAAAAGCACCCTTCCACCTGAAAAAGTGAAAAGGTGCTCTTTCTAATGTCCTTACTTCTCCGCAAAATCCATAACCGTTTTGGTGGGAATCTCCTTCTGATAGTAGAACTGAACAGGATCATCAGGCATGGTGTAGCCATACGGTGCCTGATACCGTTCCACTTCACTTAAGCGGTACATGTACAGCTTGCTAAAGCTGGTTTGTTCAGAATCCGGCATGAAGTAGTAACGGTCGGCGGAGGTGTTCTGCGCAATTCTGGCCCACTCCACGGCTTCTTCGGGGCTGGAGGCCAGTTTCACAGACTTCACCACTTCGCGCTCATCCACATCTGCCCCGCCCAGTTCTGCGAGGTTCACGGAGTAGGTTACCTTCAGAGCGGCGATGTCTTCGCTTGCAGCATATCCACCAGTGGCGTAGGCAACGACTGCTTCCGCCTGATCGCCGAACACCGCTTTGAGGAAATGTTCATCGCCGGGATACACCTCAAAGGATTGATAAGCGGTATTGCCGGTTCTGGGATCTATCGCATTGATTTGCAGATCCATGATTTCGTCCTGCTGCTTTTCTGCAAAAGTACGGGTGAGAACATCCTCTTTCAGTGCGCTCAGCCAGGCTGTGATCGTCGGACCATCGTCCTTTTCATTCAGGCTCATATAGTCCGGGAATACGCCAAATTGCTCGTACAGCTCGTTGTTGCGAAGTGCATTGGTGCGGCTGTTGAGATAGAGATCCTTCACTGTGCCGCTGTCCAGATAAAACTCCCGAATCAGGCTCTGCCGGTAATCGTCGCTTTCAATGATCCGATGAAGCACGGGCTGTGCGGCTGTACGCACCGTCCAATTCGGATAGTGGCGATATACCTTCTTGTCACCGAACTGATATGTAACCACCACCGAGCTGGCACTTCTGATGGATGCGCCAATCCCGTTCTCATAGCCGTCCACCTCGTCGCGCATCAGGGTACACCATTCGTAGGCTTCATCAAGCGCCTCGTCGCTGGTCAAGGTGATGTATTCATACGTGTGATAGTTCTGCGGACGATAGGAAATTGCCGTCAGCTTTTCTCTCTCGGGCAGGAAGTGATCATAACCAATGGCATCTGTATGAAGAACGGTTATACCCAATACCAGTACAACCGCAGCTGCAGCAGGCAGATACCATTGCTTCAGAATACCGCAGAAGCGCTGATTGAACACCATACGGCAGACCCAAAAGGTGAGTACAGCGCCCGCGATCATGCCGGCAATCAGGCTGATTTCCGTCCCAAAGGACATGTAAACGATCATGCCCAGAATGCTGCCGCCTATCACCGGGAGGATAAAGCCCATCACGATGTGAAGCCAGCCAAATGCAAGCGTGCGTTCAGCCGTTTCAGTTTTACGCACACGGTAAAGCGCAAAGCTCAACACCAAAGCAGCCAGAATGGCAATGACGCCTGGATACCATACAAACTCAGCGGGACGATAGAAGCCTTTGTACAGCGAGAAGGTCGGCGAAACCGACAAAAGCATTTCACGGAAGCCCTGCTTCACCATGGTGTGCAGATAGCACCCCGCAAAGTAATTCCACAGGTATGCCATTCCCTCCATGCCAACAATCAGCACAGCGCCTGCCAGCAGCGCTGCCCAGTAAGTGCCGGTGAGGACACTTGCGAGCATACCCATGGCAAATCCATACAGGTTAATGAGAAGCAGCAGACCAAACTTGGCCAGCAGTTTGCCCCAGGCCACATAAGACAGCAGACCGTTCATCGCAACCACCAGCAGGTAGAGCAGGAAGTTGACCACAATGGGACACAGACACAGCACTGTGTAGGCGATCAGACGGCGCAGGAAATCCGTCTCACGTTTGTCCGGCAGCGCCGCATGCAGCATACCCTGACGGCGGCTGAACAGATGGCGGGAAAGCATCATCGCACACAGGAAACCCAAACCGCCAAAGACGATGACCATCATTTCCAGATTCAGCGGATTGGTCATGACACTGGAAGATACCAGATTGGTTAGCATGTCTGCCTTATCCCGTGCATTCTCCATGATGTCCGCTTTCATGTTGGGGATATGAGAAAGGCCCCAGAAAGGAAAAATGGAAAACACGACCAAAAAGACGATAACACCGATAAAGAGATTCCGTTTCAGCAGAAAACGGGTGGCAGTCGGATTAGTGCTGCGCATATCCACGATCCTCCATTTCCAGAATGAATATCTCTTCCAAAGAAAGGGGCAGGAATTCCATGAACAGCGGATGGAGCGCTTTCAAGCCTGCTTCCAGCTTGTCCTGTTCTCCGCGCAGGGTCATCATGCACAACCTGCCCTGACGCTGCAGGCGCAGAGGATGGAAGGCAGCAAATGCTTCATCGCTGGTTTCATCAGCAGGGATCAACTGCACACGGTGAACGTCGCTGAGCATGGAATCCAGATCACCGGAGCATACCAGCTTGCCTTCGTGCAGGAATCCGACGCTGTCGCAGATGTCCTCCATCTCCTGCTGGTTGTGGCCTGCGAGCACCGTAATCAATCCACGGTCAATGGTTTCCTGACTGAGTACACGCTTGAACTGATCGCGCATCACAGGATCAAGACCGTCGAATGTTTCATCGCACAAAAGAACGCGGGGATTGAGAGCAAGCCCCAGACAAATCTGCGCACGCTTCTGCGTGCCTTTGGAAAAACCGCTGATGCGCTCATTCATAGGCAGACTGAAACGAAGGCAGAGTTCCTTCAGCTTTTCAGCGTCATAGCTGGGATAATAGGCCGCCTGCATGCGTCCCATTTCGGCAATGGTGGCGTTTGGCAGGAACGTGGGTTCATCGCTGAGATAACAGATTTCCTGCTTGGCTGCCGGATTTTCATACACCAGCAGTTCATCCAGCTGAACGCTGCCGTGATCCGCCTGCAGAATGCCGCTCATGACGCGCAGCAGCGTAGATTTGCCTGCTCCGTTGGTACCCAGCATACCGAAGATGCGGCCTTCCTCCAGCTTCAGAGAAAGATCGGCAATGGCCTGCTTCTTTCCAAACATCTTGCTGATCTGATTTATCGTGAACAAGCGTCTCCCTCCTTGTAGATCTCTTCGACCATCTGTGTGATCTCTTCTTTTGTAAGGCCCGTCTCGCGGCAGGCCTGGAGCATTTGCCTTGCTTTGCTGCGCTGATTCTCACGCTGCTTCAAAAGCATATCCGCCAGATCATCGCTGACAAAGCTGCCCTTGCCGGGGATGGAGAGAATCATTCCTTCCTCCTCCATGCGGCGATAGGCCTTCTGAATGGTATTGGGGTTGATGCCCAGTTCGGTTGCCAGCTGCCGGACGGATGGCATAGCGGCTCCGGCTTTCATACCTCCCAGAATGATCTGCCTGCGAAGCTGCTCCACCAGCTGCTCATACAGCGGCTGTTTGCTCCTGGGATTCACAAGGAACATATGCATTCCTCCCTTCGTATCAAACTGTACTTCTGTATTAGTACGATTAGTACAGTTGAAAGTATATTCAAGTTACTGCAGGCTGTCAATCCTTTGAAGGAAAAGTTTCAAATTGTAACAAGGCCACAAATGATTGCAATCATCTATGAAACGATTGTCTCAGGCTACTTCTTCCATTTTTGAACAAATCATTTGAGAGAAATACCAAAATCATTCTTTAGTTGTTTTTTGTCGAATATCCTTGATTCTCGTTTGACGGCTTGTTATCATATGATTGCTCTAATTATTTTCATAAGAATACAGTAAATTATTATGCTAAGGACGAAAGAGAATGAACATACAACAGTTTTGGTCTGATGTTCTCGCACAGAGAGCAGACGAGATAAGAGAATATTTCCACGCCGATGCCTATGTAAATTGGCATTGCTCCAACGAACATTTCACGGTTGAAGAATTTATACGAGCCAACTGCGAATATCCCGGTAATTGGGATGGCGAGGTTGAAAGGATCATCACGACGGACGATATGGTCATCACCGCAACGCGGGTATATCCGAAGGACCGTTCCGCTTCTTTCCACGTTACGTCCTTCATCAAGCTGAAAGACGATAAGATTTTCGCTATGGACGAGTATTGGGCGGACGATAGCGAAGCTCCTAAGTGGCGACAGGATATGAAAATTGGGAGAAAGATCAAATGAATATTGAAACTCCACGAATGATAATTCGTCATTTCACACCGGAGGATGCTGCTGATCTGTACGAAATCTTCGGGGATAATGAAATAATGAAAAACTGTGAACCGGCATACGACTTCGATAAAACGAAAGATTTTCTGTCTTCTTTCTGCATCGGTCGAAACGGTGCTGTTGCCGCAGTACATAAGGAAAGCGGCAAAATGATGGGTTACATCCTGTTCAACGAAGTCAATGAGGGCGTGTTTGAAATGGGCTGGATATTCAACCGCAGGTATTGGCGGCAGGGATACGCATACGAATCCTGTAAAGCTGTGATTGACTATGCCTTTGGACAGCTTAATGCGCATAAGGTTTTTGCTGAAGCGATTGACCTTTTGAAATCCGTCGGTCTGATGCAGAAATTGGGTATGCAGCTTGAAGGCATCCAACGTAGTCAGGCCAAAGATAATCATGGTAATTGGGCAGACCTACACTTCTACGGTCTGCTTGAGGATGATTGGAGAAAGTCAAATGAGCATCATAAAAAACGAAATACCGATATTAGAATTTGATACCGAGCAAACTGCAGTTATTAATCCCACTCATGAAAAATTAGATTTGAAGCTTCCGAAGAAGTGTGTGTTTGCTTTCCTCGGTGAGTATATAGACGAATACGCAAACAAGACGGAAACACGGAAGGTATCTGAGTTCGTCAGCGCGACGAAGCTGTACCCGATCTACATAACGAAATACAAGGGTGAAGAAATCGTGCTTTGCCAAGCTCCCGTAGGAGCTGCACCTGCGGCACAGATACTTGATTGGTTGATCGGATACGGTGTGCATGAGATCGTCTCTGCCGGTTCTTGCGGTGCGCTTGAGAAGTTCCCCGAAAGCACGTTCCTTGTGCCGAACAAGGCTCTGCGTGATGAAGGTACATCCTATCACTATGCGCCTCCTTCACGCTTTATAGAGATTAGCGAAAGGGCGAGAAAAGCTATCGAGGAAACTGTGCTTGAACACGGAATGAAATATCGAGAGATCATCACTTGGTCAACGGATGGATTCTTTCGTGAAACCAAGGAAAAGGTAGCATATCGCAAAAGCGAAGGCTGCTCCGTCGTTGAAATGGAGTGCTCGGCTCTCGCTGCGCTTTCCGCCTTCAGGGGTACTACTTGGGAGATGATACTCTACACCGCAGACAGCCTTGCTGATGTGGATAAGTACGACGAGCGAAATTGGGGCAGCAACGCATACGAATATGCTCTAACACTCTGCCTTGATGCTGTTCTTATGCTGTAAGGAGATACAACGTTACCAGACAATAAAGCCTGCATTGCCAAGTAGGCAACAAGGCTGGCATCTAGAGACGCACCTGCCAACCCCAGGCAGGTGCGTTCAATGTCTTAGAACCTTTTTGTAATGAACGCTAAATACACTCTTGAACGATTGCCCTACTATTGAACGTTTCCCCATACTCCTGAACGATTACCCTATTTTTGACCGAGGAATCGTTCAGGAGTTTATTTTACGCACAAAACAGCCGCTTAAAAGGCAATGAAAAAACCTATTAAAACCATACTCCTGAACGATTCCCCCACCTCAAACCCTTTATCCGCAAAGCTTTTGACAAAAAGAAAAGAACCCTAACTTCGTATCAAAGTTAGAGTTCTTTTATGGTGCGATCGACGGGACTTGAACCCGTACCCTCATCGGACACGCCCCTCAAACGTGCGCGTATGCCAATTCCGCCACGATCGCTCGTTGCCGTTTCGCAACGATAGATATTATATCGGATGGAGAGGGCGTTTGTCAAGATGATTTTCCGCTTTTTCTCAAATCTGTCGGCAAGGGTCCGTTTCGCTTGGCCGCCCGCCCCAGCGGGCCGTCATTCCTCCGCCGAATGCCCGTCCGGGAAAGAGGCGGAAAGGTCATAGGGCGTGGTTTGATAGACGAAATAATTCAGCCAGTTGGAATAAAGCAGGTTGGCGCAGGAACGCCACCGCACCACGGGCTTCCTTTCCGGGTCGTCATCGGGGAAATAGTGCTGCGGAAGCTGAATGTCAACGCCCGCGGCCACGTCCCGCAGGTATTCCTTTTTCAGGGTGTCGCGGTCGTACTCGGCATGGCCCATGAGGTAGACCTGCCGGCCGCCCTCGGTTTTCACGGCGTACACGCCCGCCTCCGGCGAGGCGGCCAGCACCTTGAGGCCCGGCACCGCCTCGATATCCGCGCGGTCAACGGTGGTGTTGCGGGAATGGGGCACCCAGAAACGGTCGTCAAAGCCGCGGAACAGGATGAAGTTGGGGTCCTCCACCGTATGCTCAAACACGCCGAACAGCTTGCGGGGCAGCTGGCGCTTGGGAATGCCGTAGTGATAATACAGCCCCGCCTGCGCGCCCCAGCAGATGTGCAGGGTGGAATGGACGTGCGTTTTGCTCCATTCCATGATTTCGCACAGCTCCGGCCAATAGTCCACCTGCTCAAAGGGCAGGTGCTCCACCGGCGCGCCGGTGATGAGCAGGCCGTCGAACTTCTGGTCCTTCACGTCGCAAAAGCGCTTGTAAAACGCCAGCATATGCTCCTGCGGCGTATTCTTGGACACGCGGCCCGAAGGCGCGATCAGCTCAAGCTCGATTTGCAGCGGGGTATTTCCCAGCACGCGGGCAAACTGCGTTTCGGTATCCACCTTGGTGGGCATCAGGTTGAGCAGCAAAATGCGCAGGGGGCGGATATCCTGCGTCATGGCGCGGGTTTCCGTCATCACGAAGATATTTTCGCGCGTGAGGGTTTCCGTCGCGGGAAGCTGGTTGGGAATTTTGATGGGCACAGGGTTCGCCTCGCTTTGACTGATGATGGCGTTCGCCGGTCAGATGATGTCCAACGCCTGGGAGATATCGGCGATCAGGTCCTCCTTGCTCTCCAGGCCGCAGCTCATGCGCACCAGGCCGGCGGGAATGCCGGCGGCGCGCAGCTGCTCGTCGGTCATCTGGCGGTGGGTGGAGCTGGCGGGGTTGAGGCAGCAGGTGCGGGCGTCGGCCACGTGGGTTTCAATGGCCGCCAGCTTGAGCGCCTTCATAAAGGCGCTGGCCGCCGCGCGTCCGCCCTTGAGCTCGAAGGACACCACGCCGCAGGAGCCGTTGGGCAGGTACTTCTGCGCCAGCGCATGGTAGGGGTCGCCGGGCAGGCCGCAGTAGACGACCCGTTCCACCTTGGGATGGGCGGCCAGGTATTCGGCCACCGCCTGGCCGTTTTCGCAGTGCCGGGCCATGCGCACATGCAGGCTTTCCAGGCCCAGGTTCAGATAAAATGCATGCTGGGGCGACTGGATGGAACCCAGGTCACGCATCAGCTGCGCGGTGCATTTGGTGATGAAGGCCCCCTCTTTGCCGAAGCGCTCGGCATAGGTGATGCCGTGATAGCTGTCGTCCGGGGTGCACAGGCCGGGGAACTTGTCCGCATGGGCCATCCAGTCGAACCGGCCCCCGTCCACGATGGCGCCGCCCACCGCCGTGCCGTGTCCGTCCATGTACTTGGTGGTGGAGTGGGTCACGATGTCCGCGCCCCATTCAAAGGGCCGGCAGTTGACGGGCGTGGCAAAGGTGTTGTCCACAATCAGGGGCACGCCGTGCGCGTGGGCGGCGGCGGCGAACTTCTCAATGTCCAGCACGGTCAGCGCGGGGTTGGCGATGGTCTCGCCAAAGACAGCCTTGGTATTGGGGCGGAACGCCGCGTCCAGCTCCTCCGCCGTGCAGTCCGGCGCGACAAAGGTGCATGCGATGCCCATCTTGGCCATGGTGACGGAAATCAGGTTGAACGTGCCCCCGTAGATGCTGGAAGAAGCCACGATATGGTCTCCGCAGGTGGCGATATTGAACAGGGCAAAGAAATTGGCCGCCTGGCCCGACGAGGTCAGCATAGCCGCCGTGCCGCCCTCCAGCGTGGCGATCTTGGCCGCCACAAAATCGTTGGTGGGGTTTTGCAGGCGGGTATAAAAATAGCCCGAGGCCTCCAGGTCAAACAGCTTGCCCATATCCTCGCTGGTGGCGTATTTGAACGTGGTGGACTGGACGATGGGAATTTGCCGGGGTTCTCCGTTTCCGGGGGTATATCCTCCCTGGACGCAGATGGTTTCGATGCGCTGCTCGCTCATGATGGGGGTTCTCCTTTCCTGCCCGCATTGGAAAAAGCGCCGGACGGGCGCGAATCATGCCGGTACAATCGCGGCGGCCGCCGGGAAAGCCGCTCGCCGCCATACCGGCATCATAACGCGGGCAGGGGACGTATGTCAAGAGCGGAAGCGTTTGCCTGCCCCCTCCCAGGAGCCGCCCTTCTCCCCCTTCATGCATCAGCCTTGTCCGGAGGTGTTGTCGTTCATATCCACAATCGTGCCATCCGCCGCGGAAATATCCACGGCATACAGCAAGGCATACGTCTGTGTCGCCGGGTCCAGCTCCCGAAAAGCAATCCTCCATATTTTGCTGGAAGGATCTCTGGCATCCATATAACAAAACTGTGTGGACAGCAAATACTCCTCCTCTAGCAATCGGGGCGAGAGATTGTACATTTGTGCCACGGCTTCCATTGCCGCTGCCACGGCTGCATCTTGCGGTATATCGCGCTCATCGGGCAACGCCGGCCGATAGTTCCAGCCCCGGTTCCGGTACAGCTGATCAAAAAGATACTGATCCTCGATGCTCCAAAAGAATTCCGGCCCCTTTTCCCGCTCCCAAATTTCCACAACCTGCTGGATAAAGCCGAAGCTTGTTTCAATCACCTCTCCATCAGGAGAGGCAACCGTCACGGTCCCGACATAAAAGGGCGTATCCTCAATGAAAAAAGTAACAATCCACGCATAGGCAGCCGGACTTCCCCGGCTGAACGCAACATAGTGCGCCATGTAAGAAAGAGCGCGATCCTCCACTTCCAAAAGCAAAAAATCGTAGTGATCAGGATTTTGCGGATTTCGCTCGATGACCGCATTCCGGCTGAGAAGCGCATCCATGGCTATCTCCACGGCGGCATCCGATGTCAATGCATCCGGGCTCGGTGTGGCCATAGAAAATTCATGCTTCCATTCTTTCTCAAGCGTCCCGGAGATATCAGCATTGACATCTGCGTGTGCATCTGAAAACATGGCGGTCGTTGGCTTGATGATTTCCGAAAAGGCACCCAAGGGATATAGCACAAGCAGAATGGTCAAAAGAAACGAACCTGAACGTACAGCCCCCATCTCTTCCTTACCTCCAGCCCATTTTTAAAAAGATTATTTTTCTGCAAAATACAACGTACACATTTTTAATATTCTTCCGAAAACTCACTGCTTTGGGAAAAAAGATAAAAGAAAAAAGTCTCTGTCTCTTTGCGGTTTCAAAAATACGTTCTGCTGATTTTTGGAGTATGTTTTTATTGTCTGAGGGAAGCCGTTGTCAGGTCGAATGATCCCATGCTGATTCGGGCAGCTTGTACCTTCTCGTTACGGGATTGTATCTTTTGGATGATTCGTTATTATTTATGAAAGGATACCTTATGCTGATTGGAGGAAGAATGATGAAGCAGCGCGTCCGACTATGCCTGATTCTGCTGTGCATGACCCTGCCGATATCCTTAACCGGCTTGGCGCAGATCGGGGAAACCGTCTACTATGTCGCCCCGCACGATACGTCATCCTATCATGTGGACCCTGCCTGTCCGATCATCCCATCACAGGACGGGGCGTCTCTGCTCGCTTTGACCCCGGAAGCGCTCTCCGAGGCGCCCTACCAGACTCTCCTTCCCTGCACGCTGTGCTTTGGGCAGTTGGAAGGCAACGCGCTGGAGGAGATGGCTGGGACCAACCCCTTTGTCTATCGCCCGCGCAGCGCCTATGACACCGCGAAAAACAGTACCCTGATCACCCAGGCGGGCGCGTATCTCGCCGGGCGCGATGTGGACCCCGGCATCTACACCATCGAGTCGGATGCGCTTTGCGCAGGTGAAGCACGCGTACTCACTTGCGGCGGAGAGGCGCTGTACGCCTATGCGCTGGAGGGAGAAACCCTTTGCTCGCTCTATCTCGGCGAGGGGATGACCGTGGAGCTGCCGGCGAACTGTCAGATGCGCCGAGTGCGCTATGACCCGGTTTTCGAGGATCAGCGGCAGGAGCTAACCATTTCCCACCGCCGATTCTTCACATGGTTGGAGCTGCCCACCTATGATTATCTCGTTACAAGCATTCCCGGCAAGGAGGCTTACTTTATTGTATCCACCATCGGGGCCGAAACGGGTAAAGAGGCGCCTGTACGTACCGAAATCCGGGAGGGAGAAACCGTTTCGCTGGAGCTGTGGCGCCAGGACGACCGGTTTGTCGAGTTCGTCAACTGCATCGTATGGCCCGCCGAAGTCGGCGTAGGCTAAGGAGGGGACAAACATGAAACGGATTGGAACCCTTTTTATGCTGCTGATGATGCTGTGTACCTCTTTCTGTCCCGCAGCGGCAGAAGAGATGGGAAGCCCTTACAGCGTCCAGAAAAAAAGCGCCTATGACACAGCCTCAAGCGATACGGTCATTGATGTGCCCGGCACCTATTCCGTAGGAGAGAGACTGAATGCAGGCATTTACACGATCTTTTCGGACGAGGCGTGCGACGGCAGAGTACAGGTAGCCTGCGCAGAAGATGAGGCGCTACGGGAATATGATCTTGTGGTCGAAACGTCTTATACGCTTTATCTGGCGGAGGGAAACACCATCACCTTGCCGGACCACTGCCGCATGCAGCGCGTATCCTACCAACCAGAATTTCAAACTCCGTTTGAAAAGGTGTCCATCTCCCAGCGGCGCTTTATCACCTTGTTCGATCTGCCCATGTTTGTCTACGCAGTTACCAACATCCCTGGCAAGAGCGGCTATGTTGCAGTTTCCTCCATCGCGTCTGCGCAGGGCGAGACTGAGCCCTCCTATACCTTTCTAAGCGATGGTGAGGTTATCCATCTCGATCTTCAGAATCATTTTGATACGCTGGTGGAATTCGTCAACTGCGTCGTGTGGTGGGATGAAAACAGCGAGGGATGATTTTCAATATCAAAATCACATGCTACCGCTTACACATGCGGTAGCATTAGACTGTCAAATAACCCATTTGGGGAGGTTTGGAGGACCCGCAGGTCCTCCAAAGTGAATTCGTATCGCCCGGCTTTGCCTCTTCATTTTGCGCAACTTATAGTACCTTATCCCGCCGGGCGCATATTCTGGAAACGTGAACCATTTTCTTGCCTGTTTAAGGAGGGAATCGTGCATGACCAATCGCGTATCGCCATTTGCAGCCCTGACGGGGGCCGAAAAACAAATCAAATGGCTGGAGTACCAAAGCGTGCGCCTGCCCTACATCCAAAGCGGCATGGAGGATGTCCCGGAGGCCAAATCGGCCGTGCAGCAGCCCGGTCCAGCTGCTCCCCCTGCGAGACGCGAGCAGCCCGCTTTATCTCAGCCGGAGGCGCCGCCTCGCCAGCAGCGTCCTGTGCCCCCGCCTGAAATTCCCCGCGGTCCCGCCCCGCAGCGCGGCGACTTTCAGCGCACCCGTCACAGCCAGTACGACGCGGTGATTGCGCGCCTCAAGCAGGCCGAACTGCAGGCCGGAAACTACCGCACCATGTCATAAGCTGCGCAAAAAGTCCATCAGCCGGCGGCATTGGATTTGAGGCGTTTTGTTCGCAAGAACAAACGCACGGGCCCTACGGCCCAGCATAAGGCGTTCTTCCTCGGGAAGCTCCAGCGTTTCCCGCACGGCGCGCATGATCGCGCCCGCGCCCTCCCCCTCAATGTATCGCAGATAGGGATCGTATTCTTTCGGAATCCCCTCAAGCCTGTAGCACGCCACAGGCTTTCCGGAGCGCATGTATTCCAGCGTTTTGCTGGGAAAGGAATACCGCGTGAATACGCCCCTGGGCGATCGCGGATTGATCAACAGCGCGGCGCGCGCCTGCAATTCCAGCGCCCTGTCATGGGAGACAAAACCGAAATAGTGGATGTTGGCATGGCTTTCCGCGGTGCGTGCTACCTCTGCGTCCATGCTTCCCTGGCCGCAAATCCACAGATCATAGTCCGGCATGGCCGCAAAGGCTTCCAGCAGTTCCGCAACGCCCAGGTCCGGCTCCAGCGTTCCGCTGTATAGCACGGCAAGGCGGCCGTCCGTCCCTGCCGCCCCGGTCGGGATCTCCGGCTCCCCCCCACGCTGAATCAGCCCTTCGATCACCAGGCAGGGCTTGTCACAAACGCCCATCGCATCCGCCATGGGACGGGTAAGCAGTACAAAGGCATCCATGCTGCGGCAAAGCGCCATGCTCCGGCGTCCGCGCGCGTATTCGATGCGTTTGAGCAGCCCCTTTCTGCCGGATGCCAGCCCCAGCTCGTTGGGCAGATCCGTCACAATCACGCAAGCCTTCAGATCGGGATACCGCCGCCGGACCCGTGCCACGGCCTCAAGATACGGCAGGTACATCGTATACATCAGCACAACGCGGTTAGAAGGGTCCTGCGCGCACCAGGCGGCCAGTTGCCGGGCCGCTCTGCGCGCGCGGCCACGCTGCTTGATGCCGGGCAGGTTGAAGCATCCCAGCTCGTACATCGTATGCCCGTCATGCCATCCGGAGGAGATCACCGGGCGCCGGTATTGCAGGGGAAACACCCCCACCGGCAACGAATTGACGATGTCCAGCCGCTCGCCGGTTTGCAGGTTAGCCCGTATGCCCTCCGCAAAGGCGCGCTGATAGCTGTTGATCTGGTTTTGCAGCTTGTCCTTGACGTCACGGGCGACCTGTTTCTTGGTGTCCTCCGGGTACATCAGCGACAGCATCATCACGTTCATGAACAAAGCTCCTCATACAGGGATAGATAGGCCCGGAATGTGTTTTGCGCATCAAATCGTTCCGCGCGCTGTAGGCAGGCCTCCGTCATCGCGGACTTGCTGCCGCACAGGCACGCGATTGCCTCGCACAGCCCTTCCACATCCCCCTTGTCAACTACGCGGCCGCAGCTCTCATCCACCGCCTCCGGGCAGCCGCCCGTGCGGAACACAGCCACCGGCGTACCGCAGGCCAGGGCCTCCAGATTGACCATGGGCATATTGTCCTCCAAAGTGGGATTGGCCAGACAGTCCGCAGCGGTGTACCAGGCGGCGAGCTCGGCGGCGTCCCGCGTGCGCGTCAAGCCCAGCATGCCCTCCGGCAAAGCCGCAACCTGCGCCTCATCCAGCCCGATCACCACGAACCGGTATTCCTCCCCCAGCTTCCGCGCAGCCTGCGTCAGATACCGCAGGCCCTTTCGTTCGTCCCATTCGGAGGCCACGGCCAGGACCACGCGCGCATCACCCAGGCCGTAGCGGGCGCGCACGTCGCCAGGGGTGGGCCGGAACGTCTCCCGATTCACTCCGTTGGAAATCACCCGCACGGGGTATCTTCCCAAAAATGAATCGCGCAGCGGCCCTGCCATCCATTCGCAGGGCGCGGCAAAGGTCAGCCGCTCCAACTGGGTAAAAACCCGCTTCTTCATGCGGTAGTTGCGCCGGGAGCCATCAAGCCCGATGCATACGGGATAGGCGCGCTGCTGGGGGCAATCGTGACATCCGCTGCGCCAGCGCTCGCAGCCGCAATGATCAAAATACGCACAATGGCCGGTAAAGGGCCAGCAGTCGTGCAGGGTCCACAGGACGGGCCTGTTCATCCGGCGCAGGGCCTGAAAGAGAAGTGGCAGGTTCAGATAGCATCCGTGCAGGTTGTGCAGATGGACGATGTCCGGGGCGAATCGCTCCATCTCCCGCACGAGGCCCATCGTGCCAAGTACGCTGCCGTAGCCCTCCGCGTCCGCGAGCTTTCGCATGGCGCCGTGCAGCTTGCGCTCCCAGGGCCATCCTATGCGGCAGGCATAGGGCCTGGCTTCGGGCGGAATGCCGGGCACGCCGTAGCCGATTTGACACGCCCCGCCGTCCGCCTCCACCAGCCGGGCAATTTCCAAGGCAATGCGCCCCGTGCTTTTGACACCGCAATAGGTGTTAAGTTGAAAGACCCGCACCTTATTCCCCTCCCGCAAGCGACATGAGCAGCTTTTCCAGCTTGTCCATATGATCGCGCTTGGTGAAATGCGCGTCGTAATAGGCGCGCCCGCGCGCGCCCATGGCTTCCCGATCCGCGCAGGCCAAAAAGCGCCGCACCACCTTCGCAAAGGCCTCCGGGTCGTCGGGCGGAGCACAGAAGCCGCATTCCGCCTGCGCGATCACGTAGGCCGTTTCTCCGGCGATGCTGCCCAGAACGGGTTTTCCGGCGGCCATGTAACTCTGCACCTTGCCGGGCAGGGTATCGTTGACGCTGATATCGTCCCGCATGCTCACCAGCATGGCGTCCGCCATGGCATAGAAAGCGGGCATATCGTCAAGGGGTCTGCGCCCATAAAACGTGACTGCATCCCCCAGCGAAAGGGAGGCGGCCAGCTCGCGGCAGGCGGCTTCATTGGAGCCGTCGCCCACGATGTGCCAGCGGATGGGCAGGTCCCGAAGCAGCGCCGCCGTGCGGATGAGCACCTCGACGGCCTGCACCTTGCCGATGTTGCCAGCAAAGACCAGATTGACCCGGTCCGACGCGGGTTTGGGCGGAAGGGGCGCGCGAAACACATCGTCGGCAAACTGGGGCATATACTGCGCATCGTCCACCTCGATGCCGTGCACATCGCGCAGATAGCCCTGAAAGCGCTTGGACGAATAAATCAGCATATCGGCCCTACGGTACACCCAGCGGCTGACGCGCTTCATGAATCGATAGAGGAGTGCCTCCTCACCCACATTCATGGCAGCCAGGCAGGCGGGCCAGATGTCCAGGACATAAATCATCAGCTTTTTGGACGTGAAGCAGCGCAGCACCGCGGCGGGCAGGCTCATGAGCACCGGCGAGGTGGAAAAGGCATAGATCACATCATAATCTCGCTTTAGCAGCAGTGCCTTGACCGTCGCGGAGGTCATGTAGCTGACGTAATTTACCGCCAGCCCCAGCTTACCCGGCCTGCGCCCGATTTCAAAGCAGCGGCGGATTTCCACACCGTTGCGCGTCTGGCGGCGGTTGCGAAAACGGCGATATTCCGCGGGAATCACGCCGCTTGGGTAATTGGGCAGGCCCACAAGCGCCGTCACTCGATGTCCTCGCGCAGCCAACGCCTCGCAGATTTCCGTCACGCGAAAATTCTCCGGCCAGTAGTGCTGGCAAACGACCAGAATGTTCATTTGGCAGCCCGCGCCGCCCGCTCCAGCAGCGATTCCGCCTGCTTCCTGGCGCGCTCAAGCACCAGCCTGGGCACAAGGGTGGTGTAGACGCCGTTTCTGTACAGGACCTTGCCGTTGACCATGGTGAGCGCCACGTCGCTGCCTTGCGCGGAATAGACGAGGTTGCTTTCCAGATCGTTGCAGGGGCACATATGCGCGCCGGACAGATCCAGCAGAATCAGGTCCGCCAGATAGCCGGGCTTGAGCAGGCCGAGGTCCTCGTAACCCATGGCTTTCGCGCCGGCGCTGGTCGCCGCCGCGATGGTCTGCGCGGGAGAGACCACCGTGGGGTCCAGCGTGCTGCCCTTTTGCAGCATGGGCATCAGCTTGATTTCTTCCCACAGGTTCAGGTTGTTGTTGCTGGCGACGCCGTCGGTGCCCAGCGTAATGCGGCAGCCCGCCTTGAGCATCTTGGCGATGGGCGCGATGCCGCTGGCCAGCTTGAGGTTGCTCATGGGGTTATGCAGGACCGTCGCACCCCGGCGCGCAAAGAGCTCGATATCCTCATCCGTCATCCATACGCAGTGCGCGGCCAGCACGGGATAGGCGGTCAGGCCGAGCTTTTCCAGGTACTGCGGGGGCGTCAGCCCGCGCCGCTGGAGGCTTCCGTCATAGTCCAGCTTGGTTTCGCTCACATGGATGTGGATGGGCACATGGTAGGTTTCAGCGGCCTCGCGGATCTTCAGCAGCACCTTTTCCGTGGTGGTGCCCTCGCTGTGCGGCGCCAGGCTGACGCGGATGCGGTCGTCCGCGGCATGGTTCCACTTCTCAATCAGGGCGATATTGGGCGCAAGGTCCGCGCAGCTTTCGTCAAAATCCACCACGCCATGTCCCAGCAGGGCGCGCATGCCGCTGTCCCGCACAGCCTCGGCCTCCATGTCCATGTGCATGTACATGTCGTTGAAGGAGGTGGTGCCGAAGCGGAGCATCTCCATGATGCCCAGGTCGCTGCCCGCACGGACGGCCTCGTCGGTGAGATGCTTCTCCACGGGGAAAATGGCCTCATTGAGCCAGCGGTCCAGCGTAAGGTCGCTGCCGATGCTGCGAAGCAACGTCATGGGGGTATGGGTGTGCATGTTGCAAAGTCCCGGCATGGCCAGCATGCCGCGGCCGTCGATCACCTCATCCGCTTCAAAGGCCGGGGCGCCGTCCTGCGGGCCCGCGTAGGCGATGCGGCTGCCGTCCACCAGCACCTCCGCATCGGAGATAAAGGGAATGTGCGCCTCGTTGGTCACGCCGGGCATGAGCAGAACATTGGTGATTCGAATTCTCATGGAACCATCTTCCTCCTTTGTCAGTGGCCTCATTATAGCATAGCGCGCCGCATTTGAAAAGGGAACGGCGTGCCGCCGTTCCCCTGTGCGGTCAGAGGATGTACCGCTTAAGGTCCATGGTCACCTCGTCCTTGCCCAGGTGCTCGATGACGTAATCCCCGTTGATGTTGAGATAGACATTGGGCATTTCGTCGCCTCCGGCATTGAAGCTGATGTCCTCCAGCAGCTTTTCAAACACCGCGAACAGGCGGCGGGCGCCGATGTCCTCCTTGGTTTCGTTCATGACGTAGGCCGCGTGGGCAATGGCCTCGATGGCGCTGTCCTCGAAGGACAGGAACACCTTATCCACCGCCAGCAGCGCCTCGTACTGGCGGGTGAGCGCGTTTTCGGGCTGGGTCAGAATGGCCTTGAAATCCTCCTGGGTAAGGCTCTTGAGCGTTACATGCACAGGGAAGCGGCCCTGGAGCTCGGGAATCAGGTCCGTCACCTTGGCGACATGGAACGCGCCCGCCGCAATAAAGAGCATGAAATCCGTGCGCACCGCGCCGTATTTGGTGTTGACGGTGCTGCCCTCCACGATGGGCAGGATATCGCGCTGCACGCCCTCACGGCTGACGTCGGGCCCGTGGCCGCCGGAGGAGCGGCCCGCCACCTTGTCGATTTCGTCGATGAACACGATGCCCTGCTGCTCGGCGCGGCGGATGGCCTCCTCGCGCACCTCGTCCTCATCGATGAGCTTGTCGGATTCCTCCTCCAGAAGAATCCGGCGCGCCTCCTTGACCTTGACGCGGCGAATCTTTGTTTTCTTGGGCATCATGCCGCCCATCATATCGCCGATGTTGATGGAGTTGCCGCCCACCTCCAGCTGCGGCAGCGTATCCTCGACCTCGATTTCGATTTCCCGGTCCTCCAGCTGGCCGCTGCGCAGCTGGGCGAGCACGTCCTCGCGCCGGAGGGCGAGCTTGTCCTGCTCCTCCTTGGGAAGCTCCGGTTCCTTCTTGCCGCCCAGCAAAAACTCAAATGGATTGCTCGCGCTCTTTTTGGGCGGATTGACTAGGAGCGAAGCCAGGCGGTCCTCCGCCAGGACGGAGGCGCGGGCTTCCACGCGTTTGGAAAACTCGCTTCGGACCATGCGAATGGCGTTCTCCATCAGGTCGCGGATGATGCTCTCCACATCGCGGCCTACGTAGCCCACCTCGGTGAACTTGGTGGCCTCCACCTTGACAAAAGGCGCGTTGACCAGCTTGGCAAGCCTGCGGGCGATCTCGGTTTTGCCCACGCCTGTGGGACCGATCATCAGGATGTTCTTGGGGCTGATTTCATTGCGGATGTCCTCGTCCAGCTGGGCGCGGCGGTAGCGGTTGCGAAGCGCGATGGCCACGGCCCGCTTGGCCTCGTCCTGGCCGATGATGTAGCGGCTGAGCTCCCGCATGATCTCCCTGGGTGTCAATTCCTTCATGCGTTGCCTCCTAGAGCGTCTCAACGGTGATATGGTCGTTGGTAAACACGCAGATGGACGCGGCCACCTCCAGCGCCTTGACGGCGATTTCCTCGGCCGAAAGGCTGGTGTTGTGAACAAGGGCGCGCGCGGCCGCCAGCGCGAAGTTGCCCCCGGAGCCGATGGCGCATACGCCGTCATCCGGGTCGATGACCTCGCCGTTGCCGCTCAATACCAGCAACGTATTTTTGTCCGCCACGATCAGCATGCTTTCCAGCTTGCGGATGGCGCTGTCGCCGCGCCATTCCTGCGCCAGGTTCACCGCGGCGCGCTCCAGGTTGCCGCCGCATTGGGTCAGCTTTTCCTCAAAGCGCTCGCACAGCGTAAAGGCATCGGCCACCGCGCCCGCAAATCCGGCGATCACCTTTCCCTCATAGAGGCGGCGCACCTTTTTGGCGCTGGACTTAAAAACGGTGTTTTCCCCCATCGTCACCTGTCCGTCGCCGGCGATGGCCACCTGATCGCCCCGCTTGACGGCGCAGATGGTGGTTCCTTTCATGGTCATGTAGGCTCATTCCTCCTCGGTCATAAACAGGTTCAGCACCCACTGGGCCAGCGTGCGCCCCGCCTGGGTATCGATGTGGGTGGCGACGGCATACTCCGGAAGCCCGTCTTCATTCACTGTGAGGTCGTTCATCAGAATGTGGTTGAGGCCGCGGAACGCCTTGAAGCTCATAAAGGTCATGTTGTCGCCGATGGCGTCGGCGTAGGCGATCCGGCCGTCGTCCTCGGATACGATGGGGTCGCGCCTGCCCTGGCCGATGTAGGTGGGTACCTTGAGCTCCTTGATCAGATCTACGGCGTTATAGTGCAGGTCCTCCCAGAAATAGTAGCCGTTTTTGCCGAACAGCGTCAGCGCGCGGGCCTCCTCCTCGCTGACGGAGGACACCCTCCTGATCATCTTCTCAATGGTTTCCTGCGTTTCCTCGCTCAGCGCGTCATAGGCTTCCGGCTGCGTGGCGCAGTACCACTCAATCAGCGTCTTGGGCGTGCTGCCCAGGATGATCATGGCCGTAAAAGCGCCCTCGGACTGGGAGACGATGCGGGGCGCGATCATTCCGCCAAAACCCAGGCCCACCAGCACAATGCGCTCCTGATCCACCAGCGGATTGTCCTTGAGCAACTGACAGGCAGCCAGCGCGTCCTCCACGGCCTCGTCGTAGACGGTTTCCGCCTGCGCGTCCGGATAGGCGTAAGCGCGGCTGTCATATCGCAGGGAGGCGACGCCCATCTTGCCCAGGGCATCCGCCAGATCCGCAAAGAAAGTGGTCTGGCCCATGGTGAGGTCGTGATCAAAGGCGCCAAAGTCATGCACGAATACGCACACGGGGACCGGCGTCTCCTCGCTGGCCTCCTTGGGCATCGTCAGCACGCCCTCCAGCACGTAGGGCGCCTGCCCGACCGTCACATCTGTTTCCTCATAATCCGGCTCTGCGGTCGCTCTGCCGCCCACCAGCATATCGCTGCCGTCGCTAAGCTCCTCTTTTTCCGCCGGCACAAATTCGAGGGCCATGATTTCCCAGTCGTCCTCTTTGTCCTTATGGGTGAAGTACATGTCCAGGTCCTGCTTTTCCATGATCAGGTGCAGCACGTGCGTTTTCAGCTTGTTTTCCGGCTCCTCAAAGCTGCGGTAGCTGCCCAGCTCCAAAAACGCGCCGGTCATCCATTCCAGGTCGGTCAGCATGGCCTCGTAGGTTTCCATGGGCATGTAACGTCGGATCTGAAGGTCATAGTATCCCCACAGGCGGCTCATGGACTTGCCTTCAATGTAGTCCAGCGCGTACTGGCGAACCGTCTCCTCGGTCCAAACCGGCACGTCGTCCTCCATCTGCTTGGCCGCCAGCGACACGGCGGGCAGACAGGCGAAGATGATGGTCATCATCAGCGTCAGGGCGATTGCGCGTTTCATGGCTATTTCCTCCTCATTGGTGGTGCGTCTAGCATAACATAAGAATGTGGATTTAGGAAAGCGTTTCCTGTTCCATCTGTCCTAAAATCAGATCCAATTCCAGCAGAGCTCGTTCCGAAATCTTCTCGTATCGCTGCTGCTTGCCTCGGATGCGCTTTTCTCCGGGCCTTACCTCCAGCGGGTCGATCAGGCCGAAAGCGCAGTTCATGGGCTGAAAGCGCTTGTTTGGCGTGGAGACGTACCGCGCCATCGCGCCGATGGCCGTGCGGCCGCTGAAGTGCGGCGGCTCTCTGCCCGTCTCGCGCAGGGCGGCGCACAGGCCGCACAAAAGGCCGCTGGCCGCGCTTTCCACATAGCCCTCCACGCCAGTGATCTGGCCGGCGAAAGCCAGACGCGGCTCACGGATGACGCGGTAGGTGTCGTCCAGAAAGCCGGGGCTGTTGAGGAAGG
>OGYF01000455.1_pt1 | contig 42749 bp, 50 predicted proteins | sample 1576451 | NCBI WGS metagenome assembly OGYF01 (sample SAMEA3541505, study PRJEB24748) | human gut metagenome | biome: human gut; feature: human-associated habitat; material: faeces | place: China | collected 2012
GGGACACCGAAAACAGCAAATCTCTCTGTACAATCCGGAGCTGTCACACCGGGGGCACCAGAGGTTTCAGCAGGAGTGGAAAACGCGGTTACAACACCAGAAAAAAGGGATCTGAATTATTTTATGGAACGGATGCGGGATCGGGTAACGTCTTACCATAATCAGTTTGCTTCTGCGGAGGTGAAAGAGCGGGGAGAGATCCATAAACCGTCATTCAATCAGGACCGGATCCGGGAAGCTGTCTCCTACCGTACCCGAACGGAACAGCAGGAAAAATTGACGGCAGAACAGCAGAAATCAAAACAGATTACCTTGTTTGATGAGAAACTTCTGGATGAGGCGTCCGTGCCGGACTACAAGATCATCGGTCAGGTGTTTGATACCTACTGGATCGTGCAGTTCCATGACAGCATGTATATCATTGATCAGCATGCGGCTCACGAAAGAGTACTCTATGAGCGGACCTTAAAGGGGATGAAGACAAGAGATTATACGTCCCAGTATATCAGCCCACCGATCATTTTGGATCTGTCTATGCAGGAGGCGGAATTGTTTCGCCGTTATCTGGACCGTTTCACGAAGATCGGGTTTGAGATTGAGCCGTTTGGAGGAGATTCCTTCGCGGTACGTGCGGTGCCGGACAATTTGTTCAGTGTGGCGAAAAAAGAGCTGTTACTGGAAATGATTGACAGTCTGTCCGATGAGATCAGCACGAATATGACACCGGAGATTCTGGATGAGAAGATCGCTTCCATGTCTTGTAAGGCGGCGGTCAAAGGGAACATGCGTCTGTCCGCTCAGGAAGTGGATGCGCTCATAGGGGAACTCCTTACTTTGGAAAATCCTTATCACTGCCCCCATGGAAGGCCCACGATCATCTCCATGTCCAAGCGGGAACTGGAAAAGAAATTCAAGAGGATTGTATGATGATGAAAAAACCACTGATCGTGCTTACTGGTCCTACCGCCGCCGGAAAGACCAGACTTTCTCTCCGGCTGGCGAAAGCTTTGGGCGGAGAGATCATTTCCGCAGATTCCATGCAGGTCTACAGGCACATGGATATCGGAACGGCAAAGATTTCCCGAGAGGAAATGGATGGAATTCCCCATCATCTGATCGATGTGCTGGAACCTTCGGAAGAATTCAATGTGGTAAGATTCCAGGATATGGCCCGACAGGCCATGGATCAGATCTATGAGGCCGGCCATATTCCCATCGTGACCGGGGGGACAGGATTCTATATCCAGGCTCTTCTCTATGATGTTGATTTTCACGAACACAAAGAAGAAAGCGGACTGCGCCGCAGTCTCGCTCATCTGGCGGAAACAGAAGGGAAAGAGGCTCTTCACCAAAGACTTTCTCAGGCAGACCCGGAGTCTGCCAAGAAGATTCATCCCAATAATGTCAAGCGGGTCATCCGGGCGCTGGAATTCTACGAAGAGACGGGGATTCCGATCTCCCGGCACAACGAGGAAGAACGAAAGAAATCTTCCCCCTACCGGTTCGCTTACTTTGTCCTGACAGATGAGCGCTCTCATCTCTACAGCCGGATCGACAGACGGGTGGATCAGATGATAGAAGACGGACTGGTGGAAGAAGTCCGCAGTCTGAGAAATAAGGGGTATACAAAAAATATGGTCTCGATGCAGGGCCTTGGATACAAAGAGATCCTCGCCTATCTGGAAGACGATTGTTCTTTGGAGGAAGCGGTCTACCGGATCAAACGGGATACCAGGCATTTTGCCAAACGCCAGATCACATGGTTTAAACGGGAGCGGGATGTGATCTGGATCAATCAGAAAGATTTCAATTACGATGAAGATTTGATCTTACAGAAAATATTAAACGAGTGGGAGGGAGTATAATGCTGCAAAAAATCTTTCGGAGAAATCAGTTTTTGAAAAAAATGAATACACTGCTGGAGTTATATTCCTACAGTCAGAACGCCAAGACTACATACCAGGAACTCCTGGCTCTGGAGCCTTTGATCCGCACAGAGGGAGAGCGGGCGCTTTTCAATCTGAATCGGGCCTCGCTCCTCTATGATATGCGGCGGTTTAAAGAAGCGGCGGATATTCTTCTGGATATCCCGCCTTTAAATCCGGAATTTGATTCCAGATGCGCCCAGATGAAAACAAAGGTTATGGAAGCGATGTAAGAAAGGAATAAAAGAACATGCCAGATACAATAGATTTATATAAACAGATCGGAATCAGTAAAAAGGTCCTTCTGTTTGCCGAAGAAATAGAGAAAACACTGCAGGAACGTTTCAAGGCCATCGATGAGATGGCGGAATATAACCAGATAAAGGTGATCCGCGCCATGCAGGAAAACCGGGTGAACGAAGCCTGTTTTAACTATGCCAGCGGCTATGGATACAGTGACCAGGGCAGAGATATTTTGGAGAAAGTATATGCCTCCGTTTTCCATACGGAAAGCGCTCTTGTGCGTCCTCAGATCACCTGCGGGACGCATGCCTTGTCGATTGCTCTGGCGGCTAATTTAAGGCCGGGAGACGAACTTTACTCCCCAGCCGGGAAGCCTTATGACACGCTGGAAGAAGTGATCGGCATACGCCCGTCCACCGGGTCTTTAGCCGAATATGGAGTCACTTATCGGCAGACAGACCTTCTTCCAGACGGAACTTTCGACTATGAAACCATCCGCAAAGAAATCCATGACGGCACAAAACTGATAACGATCCAGCGATCCAAAGGATATCAGACCCGGCCCAGCTTCTCCGTTGCCCAGATCGGAGAATTGATCTCGTTCGTAAAAAAGATCAAACCCGACGTGATCTGTATGGTAGATAATTGCTACGGAGAATTTGTGGAAGAATTGGAACCCAGCGATGTGGGAGCGGATCTGGTGGTTGGATCGCTGATCAAGAACCCGGGAGGCGGCCTGGCCCCCATTGGCGGTTATATTGCCGGAAAAGAAGAACTGATCGAAGCCTGCGCCTATCGCTTGACCTCCCCCGGACTTGGCCGGGAAGTGGGGGCTTCTCTTGGCGTGATGCAGTCCTTCTACCAGGGATTGTTCCTGGCCCCGGTGGTGACGGCAAGCGCCTTGAAAGGGGCTGTCTTTGCCGCGAATATCTATGAACGCCTGGGATTCCCGGTAATCCCCGATGGAAAGGAAAGCCGGCATGATATCATCCAGGCAGTGGAGCTTGGAAGTCCGGAAGCAGTTATCGCCTTCTGCCGGGGCATCCAGGCGGCGGCGCCGGTAGATTCTTATGTAACGCCGGAGCCGTGGGCTATGCCTGGATATGACAGTGACGTGATCATGGCGGCAGGCGCTTTTGTACAGGGATCCTCCATCGAGCTTTCCGCTGACGGACCGATCAAGCCGCCTTATGCCGTGTATTTCCAAGGAGGGCTTACCTGGCCTCACGCTAAGCTTGGGATCTTAATGTCTCTGGAATATCTGACAAGAGAAAGGCTTGTTGACTTATAGCTATTTCTTGTGCCATACACAGAAGAAAGACAGGAGAAGCATATGAAAAAAATCGCAGTCGTAGGAGCGGGCGCATCCGGGATGACGGCGGCTATAGAGGCCGCCAGAGAAGCGTCCAGACAGGAAACCTTCTGCCAGATTTTCCTGCTGGAACATAAGGATCTGCCAGGTAAGAAAATCCTTTCTACCGGCAACGGCAGATGTAATCTGACCAATCAATTCCTGGATGTTTCCTGTTTCCACAGCCAGAATCCAGAAATTGTTTCAGATGTCCTGAGGCAGTTCGGATTTCAGGAAACACAAGACTTTTTTGCCAGCCTCGGACTTTTGACAAAATCCAGGAATGGATACATTTATCCTCAGTCCGACCAGGCCTCTGCGGTCCGCTCTCTTTTAGAATCGGAATTAAAACGGTGGAAAATCCCAGTCCATACCGGCGTCCATGTGGATAAGATTCGCAGAGAAAAAGAAGGCTTCTGTCTGAATTGTTCTGGAAAACATTTTTATGCGGACCGAGTGATCCTGTCTGCCGGCGGAAAGGCGTCTTCTGTATTGGGATCCGATGGAAGCGGTTATCAGCTTGCGGCTTCCCTGGGCCATTCCTGTCTTCCAGTGGTCCCGGCGCTGGTGCAGCTGAAGATCAAGTCTAATCCCTTTGCCAAAGCCTCAGGAGTACGGGTGGAAGGAAGCGTAACGGCGGTCTGCAGCGGAAAAGAAGCGGCGAAAGACCGAGGGGAACTGCAGATTACCGACTATGGGATCTCAGGGATCCCTGTTTTTCAAGTGAGCCGCCATCTATCCATGGCGCTCCAAAAAAGAGAACGGGCAGAGCTTTTCGTAGACCTCGCTCCCTGGATGGAATCACAGGAAGCCTTATATCAATTTTTGGAAGCGCGAAGGACCGGAAACGAGTCGACATCTGCGGGAGATTTTCTCATCGGTCTGTTCCATCAAAAGTTGATTCCCCGGATCCTGGATCTTGCCAAAATCCGTATGACTGCGGCGGTGGGGGACTTGTCCCGGGAAAACCTGCAAAGACTGGCGCGGTGCTGTAAATCAGTCCGCCTCACGGTGTCGGATACTACAGGATTTGAGCACGCGCAGGTCTGCGCCGGAGGGATTCCGCTGTGTGAGATCAACAGCCATACCATGGAATCCAACTATACAAAGGGCCTTTATCTGACCGGGGAACTGCTGGATGCGGACGGCATCTGCGGAGGGTATAATCTGCAGTGGGCCTGGGCAACCGGATTCCTGGCGGGGCGGGCGGCGCTTAGGTCGCTCTTGCGGCGGCGGTAAAAAAACGGCTTCTGGATTACAGGGGCGGACGACAGGAGAGAACGGATGATACAGATACAGCAGATCAAACTGAAAATCCCGCATACGGAAGCGGACCTGGAGAAGAAATTCTGCAGGCTTCTTCGTGTTTCGGGAAGACAGATCCGCTCCTGGCGGATCTTGAAACGCTCCCTGGATGCCAGGCGGCGGCCAGATCTTTTTTATGTCTATACAGTAGAAGCAGAAGCAGAAGATGAGCCGGCGTTAAAGAAGCGGTTGATAAAACAGGCAAATATCTTGTTCCGCCCGCCGCTTCCCGCATATTCCTATCATCCTTCCGGCACCAGGACTCTTTCCCACCGGCCTGTGATCACAGGCACAGGTCCCGCCGGGCTGTTCTGCGGCTACGCCCTGGCGCGCATGGGTTATCGTCCCATCTTGCTGGAAAGAGGGGCAAGCGTAGAAGAACGACAGAAAGATGTGGAAGAATTCTGGAAGACAGGAAATCTAAATCCAGAATCCAATGTGCAATTCGGAGAAGGCGGGGCGGGCACTTTTTCTGACGGCAAGTTAAACACGCTGGTCCACGACCCTGACGGAAGAGGGCGGGAAGTGCTGCGTCTGTTTGCGTCCCACGGAGCGCCGGAAGAGATTCTTTATGACAGTAAGCCTCACATTGGCACGGATAAACTGATCCAGGTGGTCCGGGCCCTGCGGGAGTCTATCCTGCAGATGGGAGGCGAGTTCCGGTTCCGCACCAAATTAACAAAGATCCAGATCACAAGGCCGGAAGACGGGCGAAGACAGGTTCGGTCTGTCGGTCTGGAACATATCGGAAAGAACAGGCGGGATATGGAAAATCTGGATACGGATGTGCTGGTCCTGGCCATCGGCCACAGCGCCAGAGACACCTTTACGCTTCTGGAACAAGAGGAGCTTCCTATGGAACCAAAAGCCTTTGCGGTTGGAGTGCGCATGGAGCATCCCCAGGAGCAGATCGACAGACGGCAGTACGGACGGGAGCGGGGAAAACTTCCGGCAGCCTCCTACAAACTGACGGCGAATTTAGAGAACGGCCGGGGGGTCTATACTTTCTGCATGTGCCCAGGCGGATATGTGGTCAACGCCTCCTCAGAGCCTGGACGCTGCGCGGTCAACGGAATGAGTTACAGCGGACGGGACGGTCAAAATGCCAACAGCGCGGTGATCGTTACCGTAAGTCCTGAAGATTACCCGGGGGACGGCGTTTTAGCAGGGGTGGAATTTCAGCGCCGCCTGGAGGAAGCGGCCTACCGCGCGGGCGCGGGCAGTATTCCGGTCCAGTTATTCCAGGATTTCTGTCAGGATCAGCCCTCCCAGGGACCAGGGGAGATTCTTCCTCAGATCAAAGGCTCTTACACCTGGACCAATGTTCGTTCCATTTTCCCTTCCTTTCTGGCAAAAGCGCTGGAAGAAGGCGTACTGGCTTTTGACCGGAAGATCCCAGGATTCGCAAGAGGGGATGCCCTGATGTCTGGAGTGGAGAGCCGCACTTCCTCACCGGTACGTATTCTGCGGGATTCGGAATCTCTGGAATCTGCTGTGGGCGGAGTCTATCCCTGCGGGGAGGGCGCCGGTTACGCGGGCGGGATCACATCCGCGGCAATGGACGGACTGAAAGTGGCCCGCGCCATCAGCCAAATGTACCGTCCGTTCGACAAAGACAGGCAGGTTTAAGAAATTTTTAATGGGATAAGGCTATACACTTTTTCTGAAATATGATAGAATGTATTGAGTTTTTTAAGAGGCATGAGACGAGGAGGAGTACATATGAAGGGAACAAAAGGGAAGAACTCCTGGGCGTTATTTCTGCTGATCCTGGCGGGAATTGTCCTGGGTGGTTTTATCAGTGTGCTTGCGCAAGGAACATCAGCTTTAAGCTGGCTTTCCTATGGACAGTCCTTTGGGCTGGACGAGCCTGTTGTCCTGAATCTTGGGCTTCTAGTGCTTACCTTCGGCCTTCAGGTAAAGATTACCGTCGCAAGTATCATTGGTGTCATCATTGCGGTATTTATTTACCGCTTCTTGTAATCTCCATCCGGAGTGTCGTTATGAATCTAAAGAGAAATGAGTCATTCAAATACCATAAAAGAGATTCCGAGCACAGAGCGTCCTTACGAGAAATGTAGGGAAAGAGGGGCGGCGCTCTTAAGTGATTCCGAACTGCTGGCGGTTCTTCTAAGGACTGGCACCCGCGGTGAAAACGCCCTTGAATTAGCCAGGCGAATCCTGTACCATACAGGAGAGAAGGGGATTCTTGGAATTCATCAGCTCACCATGGAACAGCTTCTTAAGATCAAGGGAGTAGGACAAGTCAAAGCGGTGCAGATTCTATGTTTGTCAGAGTTTTCCAAACGGCTTTCCAAGGCCCGCGCGCAGGAGAATCTCTGTTTCGCCACACCTGGGGCGATCGCCAGCTATTATATGGAAGATCTGCGGCATCAGAAACAGGAGGTCGCTAAACTTCTGCTTTTGAACGGGAAGGCTAGATTGATCGGAGAGACGGATATTTCAAAAGGTACCGTCAACGCGTCTTTGATCACACCCAGAGAATTGTTCCTGGAAGCGCTTCGCAAAGAAGCCGTATCCATTATCCTGCTGCATAATCATCCAAGCGGCGATCCTTCTCCCAGCGGCGAAGATATTTTGGTCACTGAACGGATCTTAAAGGCAGGAGAACTGATCGGAATTGAACTGTTAGATCATATCATTATTGGCAATAATTGTTATATCAGCTTCCGGGAGTCGGAGCTTTTATTTAAGAAAGGATAAAATCAATGGCTAGAAACACTTATGGACTGGATCTTGGCTCCTACGAGATCAAAGTTTATGATAAAAAGAAAGATACGATCTGGAAAGAAAAAGATGTCATCGCCATACGCAATAAAAAAGAAATCTTTGCTGTAGGAGACGATGCCTATGAAATGTTTGAAAAAGCGCCCGGCAATATCGAAGTGGTCTTTCCAATGAAAGAAGGCGTGATCTCCCGCTTCAATGATATGCAGTTTCTGCTGCAGAATCTCTTGAAGAAGGACCGGCAGTTTGCCAGAGGTTCCGAGTATGTGATCGCCGTTCCGACAGATGTGACGGAAGTAGAGAAAAAGGCTTTCTTTGATCTGGTCATCCATTCTACAGCCAAAGCAAGAGAAGTCAATATCGTGGAGCGTTCTATCGCCGACGCGGTGGGACTGGATCTGGACGTGGAGAATACAAAGGGTATCTTTATCGCGAATTTTGGCGGAGAAACCACTGAACTTTCAGTTCTTGCAGGAGGCGGTATGGTTTTAAATCGTCTGGTGAAGATTGGCGGCGTTACCTTTGATCAATCCCTGGTGAACCTGATCCGCCACAGTCATGATTTCCTGATCGGAAGACTGACGGCAGAGGTCCTCCGCAAACGTTTCGGCGTTTTTACAGGCGAATCGGAGGCGTCTATGACGGTTGCCGGCCGGGATCTGATCACAGGCGTTCCCATGCAGAAATCCATCTCTCTGGGCATAGTAAGAGCTTCTCTTAGGGATCCGCTTTTGGAGTGTGTGCGCTCCATCCTGTCCCTTTTGGACCGGACGCCGCCGGAAGTACGAACAGCCATCTATTCCAACGGGATCTATCTTACCGGAGGAATCGCCAATATGCCTGGACTGGACACTTATATTGAGAAGGGGACCGGTATCACTACAAGAGTGGCAAAAGACCCGGACATCTGCGCGGTGACAGGACTGAAAAAAATCATTATGTCGAAGGAATTAAGGCAGCTCGCCTATTCAATGTTAGATGAGAACTACAGGTGGATGAGGTAATATGAAGATCAAAAACCAATCGTCATTTCAAAGTAAATACTGGCTTTTTATCCTGATCGCCGTCTGTGTGATCCTGCTTGGCATTGGAAGCGTGGTAGACAGCAGCGGTCCCTTGCGGTTTATCGCTAATTATACGGTGATCCCGTTTCAAAGGGGCATAAGCTACGCGGGACAATGGATGAGCGACGTCTCTGAAAACTTCCAGACAATGGAAGATATGAAAGCAGAAAACGAAAGCCTGCAAAGCAAAGTAGACGAACTTACCATCGACAACACCAGATTGAGACAAGAGCAGTATGAGCTTGAGCGTTTGCGAGAACTTTATAAACTGGATGAAAATTATTCGGATTATGAGAAGATCGGCGCCAGGGTCATTTCGAATAACGGCACGAACTGGTTCAGCGATTTTACCATCGATAAAGGGTCTAATGACGGAATCAAGGTTAACTGCAATGTGCTTGCCGGAAGCGGTCTTGTAGGGATCGTAACGGAAGTCGGGCCTGATTACGCAAGGGTCCGCTCCATTATCGATGATTCCAGCAATATCAGCGCTATGATGCTTTCTACATCTGATCTGTGTATCGTGGAAGGAGACTTAGAACTGATCTCAGACGGCAGGCTCCGTTTTGAGCGTCTGCCTAATAATGACAATGAGATCGAGGTGGGCGAGCAGGTAGTTACCTCCCATGTCAGCGACCGGTTTGTGCAAGGGCTGTTTATCGGATATGTCAGCGAGATCGAGGTGGATTCCAATAATCTGACCCGGTCAGGTTATATCACACCGGCTGTGGATTTCAGCAAACTCCAGGAGGTGCTGGTGATCACCACTACCAAGGACGACCTGGTAAACGCGCAGACAGACGGCGCCGCATCCGAAGACACCTCGTCTGAAGATGCCGCATCCGAAGATGCAGGCGGGGAAGGAGAGTAGGATATCATGAAGCGGAGAATCATTACGATCCTGATCGTCTTGATCTGTTTTTTCCTGCAGGGGAGCCTGTTTCAGCGGTTGACATTCGCCTCGATCCGGCCAAATCTAATGATCGTTGTCACTGCTTCTTTTGGATTTATGAGAGGCCAAAAGGAAGGATTGTTTGTGGGATTTCTTTCCGGACTCTTGGTGGATCTGTTCTGGGGCTATGCCCTGGGATTTAATATCTTGTTATTTGCCATCGTCGGTTACCTAAACGGTATGTTTGAGCGTCTGTTTTATGAAGACGATATCAAACTGCCTATTGGCCTGATCGGCGCCAGTGAATTGTTTTACGGGGTCGTTACGTATATCGGCATGTATATGCTTCGGGGAAATTTCGCGTTTGGAACTCATTTGATCCAGATCATACTTCCCGAACTTGTCTATACGATCCTGGTCACCTTAGTGCTCTATCAAATCATCTTACACATCAACAAACGGCTGGAAGCAGAAGAACAAAGGAGTGCAAGCAAATTTGTATAGTTTATGGGAACGAATCAAATCCGGTATCTATGAGATCGTTAAATCAAGAAATTTTGTAGTCATAATTATTTTCTGTATTACTTCCGCTATTTTAGTACAGAGAGTATTTTTCCTTCAGATCGTTAAGGGAGAAGAATACGCGGACAATTATGAGCTGCAGATCCAGAAGACGAGAGAGGTGGAGGGAACCCGCGGAAATATCTACGACCGCAACGGCAAACTCCTGGCTTATAATGAGCTGGCCTATTCTGTGACGATCGAGGATAACGGAGAGTATGATTCTCAGAAAGAAAAGAATAAAGAGCTCAACCAGGTGATCTCCACTGTCATTGATATGGTAGAGGCAAACGGCGATTCCATCATTAATGATTTCGGGATTATTCTGGATCAAAATAATAATTATATGTTTGTGGCAGAATCGGACACACAGCGCCTGCGCTTTATCGCCGATGTATATGGACAGGCTACCATTGATAAACTGACAGACAAACAGAAAGAACAGACGGCCGATGAGATCATCCATTATCTCTGTACCGATGAAACATACGGATATGGTATCGATCAGGAGGAACTCAGCAAAGCGGAGGTCTTAAAACTGGTCAATGTCCGTTACGCTATTTCATTAAATAGTTATCAAAAATATATTCCGACTACGATCGCGGAGGACGTCAGCGAAGAGACGATGGCCGCGGTATCAGAAAATTTGGATACTCTGCAGGGGGTCAGCATTGAAGAAGAGTCCCTTCGCCGTTATACGGACAGCAAATATTTTGCTAATATCATCGGCTATACGGGCCAGATTTCCACAGAAGAGTACAACTCTCTCAGTGAAGAAGAGCAACAAGAGTATGACCAGACGGATACCGTGGGAAAATCCGGACTGGAACAGACCCTTGATTCCACTTTGAAAGGAAAGAAAGGTGAGGTCAAACTCTATGTCAACAATGTAGGAAAAGTTATTGAAACCGTCCAGGAGACAGAACCAGAAGCCGGCAATGACGTATATCTGACTATCGATGCGGATCTGCAGAAAGCCGCGTATGATATTCTGGAACAGGAGCTTGCTGGAATCCTTTTGTCAAAGCTGACCAATCAATTGGATTTTGATCGTACCGGTGTAGAGGATGCAAGCGACATCCTGATTCCGATCGGAGATGTCTACAACGCGTTTATCTCTAATGAGATCCTGGATATGGAACATTTTGCCCAGGAAGATGCAGGGACTACAGAAAAAGAAGTCTACGCTTCTTTTACAGCCAGAAAAGAAGAGGTGCTCCAGGAAATCAGCAGTATTCTGGATGATTCAGAAGCTTCCCCGTATCAGGATATGTCCAAAGAAACGCAGGCATATTTGTCATATATCGTCAATGACCTGCTGATGAGCGGTACCGGAGTCCTGATGTCAGACGTTATCGACACAGAGGATGACACTTACCAGGCATGGCGGACAGAAGAATCCATCAATATCTATACATTTTTAAATTACGCCATCTCTCAGAACTGGGTGGACACTTCCGCCCTGACAGATTATATGGAAGGGTCGGAAGAGTATTCCAACGCCGATGAAACTTACGCGGCGCTGAAGACTTATATCCTGGAAGCTTTGCAGGAGAACAGCAGCTTTGACAAGCTGATCTATGAGTATATGATCAAAGCCGGATCTGTCACAGGCAGACAAATCTGCATGATGATCTACGAACAGGGCGTACTGGAATATGATGAAGATCAGTACAACCGTCTCGCATCCGGAAGTATAGGAGCCTATGATTTCCTTCGCGGCAAGATCCAGACGCTGGAAATCACGCCCGGACAGCTGGGACTGGAACCCTGCACCGGCTCTCTTGTTATGACAGATCCTAACAATGGAGATGTGCTGGCCTGCGTATCTTATCCAGGATACGACAATAACCGGCTGGCCAATACCATGGACTCTGAATATTACAACAAACTGGTGACCGATCAGTCCCGTCCGTTTTATAATAACGCGACTCAGGAGAAGACGGCGCCCGGTTCCACTTATAAACCTTTGGTAGCGGTGGCTGGTCTTTCAGAAGGAGTGATCGACTTAAGTTCCCAGATCACCTGCCGGGGTATTTATGAAAAAGTAGAGCCGAATCCCAGATGCTGGATCTATCCGCAGGCTCACGGAACTTTGGACGTGGAAGGCGGGATTCAGAACTCCTGCAACTGTTTCTTCTACGAAGTGGGGTATCGGCTGAGTTTAAAAGACAACGGCCTCGACCAGGTGAAATCCGGCGATTTGAAAGGAGAAGCCACCTCCAGTTATTATTCCAGTAATCTGGGCACCGACACATTGGCGAAATACGCCGCATTATTCGGCCTCAACACCACATCCGGTGTGGAGATCCCAGAGGCTGAGCCTCAGATTTCGGACGAGTCTTCCGTACCTTCCGCCATTGGCCAGGGTACAAATAACTATACGACCACTCAACTGGCCCGGTATATTACGGCCATTGCAAATAAAGGAACTGTGTATGACCTGACACTTCTGGATAAAGTAACTTCTGTAGACGGAGAAGTCCTGAAGGAATATGAACCGGAAGTCACCAATACGCTGTCGGACGTTCCGTCTTCCACCTGGACCGCGGTCCACAATGGTATGCGCAACGTGGTATTGGTCGCGCAGAGCAGAATTTTCACAGAGCTGAACCGGGGAGGAGTGGAAATATCCGGTAAGACCGGTACCGCACAGCAGAGTAAGACCCATCCGGACCACGGGCTTTTCGTCGGATTCGCAAGCAGCAGCGACCCAGAAGTCGCTTTCGCGATCCGAATCGCCAACGGCTATAGTTCCACCTATGCCGCAGAGGTTGGAAGGGATATCATGAAATACTATTATGAGACAGATCCAGTGGAGGAGATCATCACTGGCGAAGCAGCAGATATCAGTACTTCAACCAGCGGAGACTAGGGGGGGATGACAGTTTGTGAAGGATCCTGTTCTGATCAAGAGTAACCGTTACGGCCTCACGATCTGCTTTGATTCCGACCTGCCGTTCGCAAATCTGCTTACGGCGGCCGCGGAAAAGTTTGGCGCCTCTGCGGCGTTTTTTGACCACGCCAAGATGGCGGTCCAGTTTGAAGGCCGTACTTTTACCAAGGAAGAAGAGCAGTTGATGGCAGAAGCCATCGAAGATGCGGCGCAAATAGAAATCATGTGTCTTGTGGAAGAAAATACTCCCACAGAGCGCTTTCACAAAAAACTGCTGGAGGAAACCCTGGCCCCTCTCTCTGACAGAGACGGCCAGTTCTATCGAGGTACCCTGAGAGGAAAACAGATTCTTGAATCTGAAAAAAGTATTATAATCATCGGCGACATTGAAAGAGGAGCTGCCGTTATCTCTAAAGGCAGCGTAGTGGTTACCGGATCCATTTATGGGTCGGTAACTGCCGGAGCGGCCGGTGACAGCAGCGCTATTATCGCGGCGCTGGATATGAGACCGAAGCGGCTTCGCATCGGGTACAGGGAAGTAAAACCAGTGATAGGAGGAAGTTATTCATGGGCGAAGTTATTGTGATCACATCGGGAAAAGGCGGTGTAGGGAAGACCACCACCACCGCGAATCTGGGAGCCGGGCTGTCCGGATTTGATAAAAAAGTCGTGGTCGTGGACACAGACCTGGGACTGCGTAATCTGGATGTGGTAATGGGACTTGAGAATCTGATCGTCTATAATCTGGTAGATGTGATCGAGGGTACCTGCCGTTTAAAGCAGGCCCTGATCCGGGACAAGCGGTATGAGAATCTCTATCTGCTGCCGTCAGCCCAGACCAAAGACAAATCAGCCATCTCTCCCGGTCAGATGAAAAAGCTGACCTCACAGTTGAAAGAAGAGTTTGATTATGTGCTGCTAGACTGTCCGGCCGGTATCGAGCAGGGATTCCAGAACGCCATCGCAGGCGCGGACCGGGCTGTCGTAGTCACAACGCCGGAAGTTTCAGCGATTCGAGACGCAGACCGTATTATTGGTCTTCTTGAGAGCAATCATTTGAAGAAAATTTCATTGATCATCAATCGGATACGAATGGATATGGTGAGAAAAGGCGACATGATGTCTGTGGATGATGTAACGGAAATCTTGTCTATCCCATTGATCGGAGCAATTCCCGATGATGAGAGGGTCGTGATCGGGACCAATCAGGGAGAACCGATAGTCGGCAGTGATTCAAAAGCCGGACGGGCCTATCAGAATATCTGCAAACGGATTATGGGAGTAGACGTGCCGTTCCTGGATATAAGCCGGGAAGCCGGACTGTTTTCAAAGCTTTCACACCTTTTTAAAAAAGATTAAGGAGGTCTAAGGATGCTTAAGAAATCTTCTGTTTCTATCGCCAGAGACCGGCTGCGCACCCTGGTTATTTCCGATCGTGTCCAGTGCTCTCCCGACGCGGGCGGGGAACTATGCCAGGAGTTGTATAAAACCCTCTCAAAATACATGGAACTTACAGAAGATAACTTTCATGTGGAGATTACACGTACCTACATAAAAATAGACTTTTCAGGAGAAAAAACGTGAGATTACCTAGATTTACAAAACCTTATCGATTAAAAGATTATAAATTTACTCTGATCGTTCTGGTCCTTGCCCTTTCCATACTGGGAGTCCTGGTCGTGGGAAGCGCAAGAGAGATCTATCAGGGAAGACAGATCATCGGAGTGATCATCGGCCTGATCGCTATGGCTGTTGTTTCTTTGATGGATTATGAATGGGTCCTGAATTTTTACTGGCTCTTGTATGGATTTTCCGTGCTCTCTCTGGGCCTTGTGCTGGTCATCGGCCAGGAAGTCAATGGAGCCACCCGGTGGATCGATCTGGGATTTACTACATTCCAGCCATCAGAACTTGCAAAAATTCTATTGATCTTGTTTTTTGCAAAATTTATCATGCGTCACGAGGACGACTTAAATGATAAATGGACGATTCTGAAATATGCTGTGCTGTGCGCGATCCCGCTGGCTCTTATCATTATGGAACCGAATTTGTCGACCACCATCTGTACCGCCTTAGTACTATGTCTGATGATCTATGCGGGAGGCTTAAGCTATAAGTTTATCGCTAAAGTCTTTCTTGTGCTGATCCCGGTCGCGGTGATCTTTCTCTCCATCGTAGTCCAGCCCAATCAGCCATTCTTGGAAGAGTATCAGCAAAAACGGATCCTGGCGTTCCTGAATCCAGAAGAATATGCCAGCGATGAGGCTTATCAGCAGAACAACTCCGTTATGGCGATCGGTTCTGGTCAGCTGACCGGGAAAGGGCTAAATAACAACACGACTACCTCTGTAAAAAACGGAAATTTCATTTCTGAACCTCAGACAGACTTTATTTTCGCCATTGTCGGCGAAGAACTCGGATTCGTTGGAAGCTGTCTGGTTATTGCTTTATTGCTGTTGATTGTGATACAATGTATATTAATAGGGATACGGGCCCAGAACCTGGCAGGGAGGATCATCTGCTGCGGGGTGGGGGGCCTGATCGGCATACAGAGTTTTATCAATATTGCCGTGGCCACCAAATTGATCCCCAATACGGGAGTTCCCCTTCCCTTTGTAAGTTATGGCCTGACCTCTTTGGTCAGTCTGTATATTGGCATAGGATTTGTCCTAAATGTTGGGCTGCAGCCCAAAAAATATCAATAAGGAGTGAATAAATCCATGAATATCGGTCTGATCGCACATGATTCAAAGAAGGCCCTGATGCAGAATTTCTGCATTGCCTACCGGGGTATCTTAAATAAGCATCAGCTTTACGCGACAGGAACCACGGGCCGCCTGATCGAAGAGGTGACGAATTTAAATATCCACAAATATCTGGCCGGACCGCTGGGCGGAAGCCAGCAGCTTGGAGCGCAGATCGCCCAGAATGATATTGACGCGCTGATCTTTCTTCGGGATCCTACGGCGCCAAAACCAAATGAGCCGGATTTAAATGATGTCATCCGTCTTTGCGACACCTATAATATCCCTATGGCTACGAATCTGGCCACTGCGGAACTGATCGTTCTAGCAATTGATAGAGGAGATCTTGACTGGCGTGAAATGTACCGATAAATCTAGGAAAATGAAGAGAGCCCGGAGGGCGAGACGCCGGCTGATCGCGGGAATGACCCTCCTGTTTTTAGCTTTGTGCGTCATTCTGATAGGAGTTTTGGCCTTTCAGTTTTTCTTCCGCGAGGAACACCGGGCGGCTGAATTTGAATTAGAACATTATAATCAAGCTTATGATACCGTTCCGTTTACTTCAGCGGATCTGTGCGTCGCGGCTTCGGATATCGATCTTCCATCAGCTCCAGATGCTTCTGCCTTTAAGGCCGCGGCATTGTTTGATCTGAAAGATCTGCAGACGATTTACGCGAAGAATGTGCATGAGCGAGTGTATCCAGCCAGCACGACTAAGGTTATGACCGCTTTGGTCGCGCTTCAGAACGGAAACCTGGAAGACGTGGTCACAGTCAGCGCCAATGCGGCAAACCGGGCTTCTGATGAATCCGTCTGCGGCTTAAAAGAAGGAGATCAGCTTACTTTAGAAGATCTGCTGATCGGACTGCTGCTCCAGTCCGGCAATGACAACGCGGTCGCGATCGCCGAACATATTGCCGGCAGCGAAGAAGCTTTTGTGGAGATGATGAATGAGGAAGCGGCCCGGCTGATGGCTACCAACACCCATTTTGTCAGCCCCCACGGCCTGCAGGACGATGATCATTATACAACTGCTTATGATCTTTATCTGATTTTTAACGAGGCTATCAAGCAGGACAAATTCCTGGAGATCATCCAGATGGATTCCTACAATGCACATATCACCCATGCTGATGGCACAGAAGAAGATACGGCCTGGGAGGCCAGCAACTTCTATGCCAGAGGCGAGGCAGCGCTGCCAACGGCCGCGACCGTGATCGGCGGGAAGACCGGAACCACGCAGAAAGCCGGCAACTGCCTGATCCTTCTGGCGGAGGATGAAAAGGGAGATCAATATGTTTCTGTGATCATGGGAGCGGAGACAAAAGATCTCCTGTATACAGACATGACCGCTTTGATCGACGGAGGCGTTGCCCAGACAGATACGCAGACTGAAGACTCTGGATCACAAGACGGAAATTCTGAAACGCAGGACGAAAATACGGCGGAAGAATAAAAATAGAGGGGCAGGCGGGCAAAAAGCCGGCTTACCCCTCTTATTTATGAGCGGACCTCCGAGGTGTTCCGGATCCGTCCGTAAAGGCTGATCAGATAGAGTCCGCAAAGTCCTACCAGCGCATATATGACGCGGGACAGCCAGGATAGATTGCCAAATAGGAAAGCAACCAGATCAAAACGGAAGATCCCGACCAAGAGCCAGTTGACCGCGCCGATGATCACGAGTGTCAGCGCCGTGTTGTCAAACCATTTCATGAAACTTCCTCCTTTTCCTTCATGCTAGTCCTAGTATGTCACAAAGAAAAGGTTTTATACATGTCATAGAGAGGAAACTGATCGATGGAGAATGGACAGAAGCTTTATTACAGCTATTCTGAATATTTGAAAAAAAAATACGGCGAAAAGGTTTATAAACTTCCGGTCAATCTTCCGGTTTCCTGTCCCAACCGGGAACACGCGGGAGGCGGCTGTTCTTTCTGCGCTCCCTGCGGCACAGGATTTGAAGCTATGGACAGCCGTTTCTTAGTTTCTCAGCAGCTCTCGGAGAACCGAAAACGTATTGAAAATAAATATAACGCCCATAAATTCATCGCGTATTTCCAGAATTATACAAATACCTTTCTCCCTGTGCCTCAATTTCGCTCTTACATGGAGGAAGCGGCGAAAGCGCCGGATATCGTGGAGATTGCGGTGTCCACAAGACCGGACTGTATCTCTGGGAAATACCTGGACGTCCTGGAGCGTATCCGGCGCGGAAGGGATATCCAGATCACAGTCGAACTTGGGCTTCAGACAGCAAATTATCATACGCTTATATCCATAAACCGGGGACATACACTGGCAGAATTCATTGACAGTGTCCTTGCGATCCGCAGATACGGGTTTGAAGTCTGCGCCCATGTGATCTTAAATCTTCCGGGAGACGACATTTTGGATGCGGTGGAAACCGCCAAAATCCTGTCTTCTCTTGGAGTTCAGGTGGTAAAGGTCCATTCCCTTTATATTGCCAGGAACACCCGGTTGTGTGACGCCTATGAAAATGGTACAATAACAGTGTGCTCAAAGGAGGAATATTTTAGGCGCGCAGCCGCTTTTTTAGAACATCTTGATCCGTCTATCGCGGTGGAACGCCTTTTTGGCAGGGCGCCGAAAGACGAGGTCGTGTTCTGCAACTGGGGGACAAGCTGGTGGAAGCTGCGGGAAGAATTGGAGGAGCGGATGCGTTCCCAGGGACAGTTCCAGGGGCGCTGTTTTCATTATCTTGGAGGGGCGGCTTTGAAATTCTGATAAGGGGCATGATATATGGGTGAGAAAAAGAAACTGACAAATATTACCGTTTATCGTAAAAAAGGACATTTTAATATCGGTATCCTTGTTTTTGGAATCATCTTTATCTATCTGGCGGTCAGCGTACTGATGTATCTGACTTCCGGTCCGGTCTCTGTCTATGAGGTGCGGGAAGGGTCCATAGTCAATGATACCGCTTATACAGGCTTTGTGGTGCGCAGTGAATCCGTCATCGCAGCCCAGGAGGATGGTTATGTCAACTATTTTGTCACAGAGGGGGACAAGGTGGGCGCCAAGACCAGCGTTTACACTTCTTCTTCCGAAAAACTGGATTTCCAATCCGTTGACTCTGAATCCGCGGAGGATCTTACGGCAGAAGAGGAGGCTTCTCTTTTGACGGATATCCAATCCTTCAGTGATAATTTCAAGGAAGAAGATTTTCAGGATGTGTATTCTGTCAAGGACAGTATTACCGGCGTTCTGGACAGCCGTTCCAGCGCAAATCGGAAAGCCCAGCTAGACGAGATGCTTAAGACCCAGGGAGACAGCCTGAAAGTATATAATGCCAGCGGAGACGGGCTGATCATCTACTCTGTGGACGGATACGAGGGAACCACGATCAGCGATGTGACAGAAGAAATGATCTCCCAAAACGACCACGAAACGGTCAGTATGGAGAACAACACGAAAGTAAAAGCCGGAGATCCTGTCTACAAACTGATCACCTCTGATCAATGGACTGTGGTAATCGAATTAAGTGATGCCATGGCCCAAGAGCTTGCGGAGACAAAACAGGTCCGTGTCCGTTTCTCCAAGGATAATCAAACAGAGACCGCAGATTTTTCTATCTATAATACAGAAAACGCGAATCTGGGATTTCTTTCCTTCGATACCGGAATGGTCCGTTACGCCAAGGAACGCTATCTGGATATCGAATTGATCCTGGATGACGAATCAGGGCTTAAGATTCCCCGATCCTCAGTGGTGCAGAAGGATTTCTACACCGTACCGGAAGATTATCTGACCCAGGGAGGCAACAGCCAAAGTGACGGCGTTCTGGTCCAGACCGGCGGCGGAAGCGCCAAATTCCAGGAAGCACAAGTTTTCTACAGGGACAGTGAGACTGGCATGGTCTACTTAGATCCCGCGGATTTTGAGGAAGATACCGTTTTGATCAAACCGGATTCCAGCGAGACCTATGCCCTAAAAGAAACAAAAGAGCTGAACGGCGTCTACAATATAAACAAAGGATACGCTGTTTTTAAACAAATCCAGATTCTGTGTGAAAGCGATGAATATTATATCGTTGCTTCTGGAAGCGATTATGGGCTTTCTAATTACGACCATATTGCCTTAAATGGAAAGGACGTACAGGAAAATGACGTAGTATTCTAAAAAAGGAGCTGAATAGATATGTTAAAAGAAAATCTGGAGAAAGTAGAACATGAGATCCAAGAGGCATGCAGACGGAGCAAAAGGGACAGGAGCGAAGTGACTTTGATCGCCGTAAGCAAGACAAAGCCTGTGGAGACTCTCCAGGAGGCCTATGATCTTGGGGTGCGCGTCTTTGGCGAAAACAAAGTACAGGAAATGGCGGATAAATATGAAGCCCTGCCAGATGATATCCAATGGCATCTGATCGGCCATCTGCAGCGGAACAAAGTCAAATATATTATTGATAAGGCTGTTTTGATCCATTCCGTAGATTCTCTCCGTCTGGCCGAAACCATTGAGAAAGAAGCACAAAAACGTGATATCACGGCCCATATTCTGCTCGAAGTCAATGTAGCCAAAGAAGAGAGCAAATTTGGCGTATTTCCAGAAGATTTGGAAGAATTGGTAGATCAAATCGCAAAATTACCTCATATTCAGGTGGACGGTTTGATGACTATCGCTCCATTTGTAGCAGATCCAGAGGAAAATCGCCCGGTTTTCCGGGAATTACGCAAATTATCTGTTGACATTACTAAGAAAAAAGTTGATAATGTTACTATGAGCGTTCTTTCTATGGGTATGACGAATGATTACCAGGTGGCCATAGAAGAGGGAGCGACAATGGTCCGCGTCGGAACAGGGATTTTTGGCGCGAGAAATTACGCTCAAGTATAAACGCGAGATAGGAGAATTTATAATATGGGAGTATTAGATAAGTTCCTGGATATCATGAAATTAAGTGATGACGACGATTACGATGATGATGATTTCTTCGATGATGATGACTATGAAGATGATTTTGAAGAGAAGAAACCGCGGAGAAGCTTTTTCGGCAGCAAGAGAAAGAGCTATGAGGATGATGAAGATGATGATTTCGAAGAACTTCCGGCAAGGTCGTCCAGGGCTTCTCATTCCAGCAGTAATAAAGTAACCCCTATGCGTCAGCCTGCCAGAAGAAGCAGCGCAAACATGGAAGTCTGTGTGATCAAACCGAATTCTGTGGATGATGCCAGAGAAATCACAGAGACTCTTTTAAGCGGACGTACTGTGATCCTGAATCTGGAGGGATTGGATCTGGAAGTGGCACAGCGCATCATTGACTTTACTTCCGGCGCGACTTATGCCATCAGCGGCAATCTTCAGAAGATTTCCAATTATATATTCCTGGTAACGCCGACAAATGTAGATATCTCTGGAGACCTTCAAGATCTTCTGAACACATCTTTTGATGCTTCTTCTATGCGGTCAAGGTTTTAGATGCCGGTATGCCTTGGGGGATACATATGAATGAATAAAGAAGAAACTTTACTCAGAAAGCGCCTGGTGGAGCTTTCTGAGGTTGCCTATACAAAAGATATCGTAACTTTTTCGGATTTTTTGAATCTGAATGAACTAAATATCCTTCATACTACTCCAAAAGAGCTCTTTCCCGCAAGGTATGAGACCTATGGAGGCTATGACATGGCAGAGCGTCAGATGGTTGCATTTCTACCTGATGCTCTTTATTATGAATATCATTATCCCATGAAGGTGGTTCGCATACAGCCGGTCAATCCGCGTTTTGCCGAAGAGCTCACCCATAGAGATTATCTGGGCGCGCTGATGAACTTGGGCATCGAACGCGGTAAAATGGGGGATATCCTGCTCATGGATGGATATGCGGAAGTATTTGTCTGCCCCAGGATCGGGAAATATATCACAGAACAATTGACCAGGATCCGGCATACGGTGGTGACCGCCCAGATCACAGAACTGGATGAAATCTCTTATGAACCGCGCTTTGAAGAGATCAAGGGGACCGTTCCTTCTATCCGCTTGGACACGGTCCTTGCCACGGCCTATCCCCTTTCCCGGAGCAAAGTAACTTCCTATATTGAAGCGGGAAGAGTATTTGTCAATGGGAAATTGATCACCAGCAATGGATATCATCTAAAAGAGGGGGATATTATATCGGTAAGAGGTCTTGGCCGTATCCGCTATGATGGAATGTTGTCTGAGACGAAAAAGAAACGCTGTCTGATATCCCTTAGAAAATATATATAAAGGAGACTCGATATGAGAGAGAGAAGAGGGTTGCACTGCTTGATCGCGCTGGCGGGTGTCCTGGCAGGTGTATTCCTGGATCAGATCACCAAATTCTGGGCGATCGTATATTTGAAAGATCAGCCTCCGATCATTTTGATCGACGGAGTATTTCAACTGGAATATCTGGAAAACAGAGGCGCAGCCTTTGGCCTGTTTCAAGGGCAGAAAATGTTCTTTTTTCTGAGCGTGGCCGTTATATGCGCTGTTGTAGTCTGGTTTTATCTAAGAGTCCCGCTTTCCAAACGTTATCTGCCCCTTCGGATCCTTGCGGTTCTTATCGCCGCCGGCGCTCTGGGAAACTTTATTGACCGTCTCCGTCTGGGATATGTGGTGGATTTTTTTTATTTCAAGCTGATAGATTTCCCAATTTTTAACGTGGCGGATATCTATGTTACCGTCTCTACATTCGCCTTATTGATCTTTATATTCTTTTATTATAAGGAGGAAGATTTTGACCAAATTTTTCATAGAAGAGAAAGACAGCGGGCAGAGGATTGACCAATATCTTTCCCGTCGGATGGAAGATGTTTCCCGCTCTCAAATTCAGAAAATGATTCAGGAAAATTTGATAAAAGTCTCAGATAAGCCTGTAAAACCTAATTACAGGCTTATTTCCGGTGATTCTATCCAGGTAGATTTCAGAGAACCAGAAGTGTTAGATATATGCCCGGAAAACATTCCTCTGGATATTCTCTATGAGGATTCCGATCTTTTGATCTTAAACAAGCCAAAACAGATGGTCGTTCATCCGGCGCCCGGCCATCCCTCCGGAACACTTGTCAATGCGCTGATGTATCACTGCGGCGCGGAACTTTCTGGCATCAATGGAGTGATCCGTCCGGGAATCGTTCACCGGATCGATATGGATACCACCGGCTCTTTGATCGTGTGCAAAAGCGATCTGGCTCATCAAAAAATTGCGGAACAGCTAAAAGAACATTCCATTACCAGGGTTTATGAAGCTATCGTCCACGGGAACCTGAAAAACGATACAGGAACTATTAACGCTCCCATTGGACGGGACAGCAAAGACCGGAAGAAAATGAGCGTCCGCTCCAGAAACGGCCGCCCTGCCGTCACACATTATAAAGTATTGGAACGTTTTGGCCAGTTTACTTATATCCAATGCCGTCTGGAAACCGGTCGGACCCATCAGATCCGGGTCCATATGGCGAGTATCGGACATCCTATACTTGGAGACGGGGTGTATGGCCCCAGAAAATGTCCTTTCCCAGGCCTGCAGGGCCAGACTCTCCATGCAAGGACCATTGGGATCATCCATCCCCGCACAGGAGAGTATCTGGAAGTGGAAGCGCCTCTGCCTTCCTATTTTGAAGCCCTTTTAAAAAAGCTAAGGAGCTGATCTGATTTTTGTTTTATGAATAATTAACAAAAACTTTGTTAAAAAAAGTACACATTTAGTCAGAATTGTTGTATAATGGTTCGTATAGATAAAGAGGAGAGTGATCTATATGGCAAACACAAATACTATCATAACAATCGGAAGGGAATATGGAAGCGCAGGACGGGAGATCGGATATAAGGTAGCCGATTATTTTGGGATCAAACTTTATGATAAAGAAATGCTTTCCCGCGCGGCAAAGGAGAGCGGTATCTGTCAGGAGCTGTTTGAGACTCACGATGAAAAACCTACCAGCAGTTTTTTATATTCTCTCGTAATGGACACCTATTCTCTTGGATACTCTGCTGGAAGCTACGCAGACATGCCAATCAACCACAAGGTTTTCCTGGCTCAGTTTGATACGATCAAGAAGATCGCCAGTGAAGGACCCTGCATCCTGGTGGGGCGATGCGCTGATTATGCCCTGGAAGATTTTGATAATGTTTTGAGTGTGTTCATCCATGCGGATTTAAACGCAAGGATCCGACGGATCGCAAGGATTTATGATCTGACCGATGCGAAGGCAAAAGAACGGATCTTAAAAACGGACAAGGAGCGTTCCAGTTATTATAATTATTACAGCAATAAAAAGTGGAGCGACGCGGACAGCTATAACGTCTGCCTAGATAGTTCAATCCTTGGTATTGACGGTACTGCGGAAGCCATCGAACGTCTGGTGGAGATCAAAGAAAAGGATACTGATAAAAAGCTATAGCAGCAGCCAAAGGCTGGCCCTAATCATTTCGCGGGGGCCAGCCTTTGATATTTCCGTTTAATATAGCTGTGAACATCCGCTGTTTCGCTCCCGGATGTTCCTGATTCAATTGGCGTACCAGATCTTTGGCGTACTGCCGTTTGGTAAGGCCGTCAATGGGACAGCGGCTCTTTACAACCGGAAGGTCGTATTTGTTGCGGAAACCGATCACATCCGCCTCGTCTGCAAACATGATCGGACGGATCACTGTAAGATCCATACGATCCAGATAAGTCCTGGGAGAAAAGGAGTAAAAACGGCCCTCAAACAGAAGAGAGAGCAGCATAGTCTCTATGATATCATCTTTGTGATGGGCATAGGCAACTTTGTTGCACCCCATCTGTTTAACTGCCTGATTCAGCGCCCCCTTACGCATCTTAGCGCAGAGAGAACAAGGATTCGGTTCCTTGCGCTCTTCAAAAAGGATATGGGCAATATCTGTTTTTACGATTTCATATGGAACTTCCAATTCCTCACAGAGCCGAGCTACCGGCGTGAAATCGCATTTTTCATAGCCCAAATCCACGGTGACCGCGCTGAGTTCAAACTTTTTGGGGTAAAATCTCCGAAGTCCGTGAAGGGCATACAGAAGCGTTAGACTGTCTTTCCCTCCGGAAATCCCAACCGCAATATGATCTCCTTCCTGGATCATCCCGTATTCGTCTACTGCCTTTCGTGTATAACTCAATAGCTTTTGTAATTTCATTGGCTGTCAAAAATTCCTTTCTAATTTCTTAAGTGTACAGCAGACGCCGCTTGCCGGCGTCTGTCTTCATCGATAGCCGCATAGTGCTTTTTCGTCGTATTTACATCCTTATGTCCCAGGACATCCGCCACCAGATAAATGTCTCCGGTTTCTTTATAAAGAGCAGTGCCATAGGTGCTCCGCAGTTTATGAGGGGTGATCTTTTTACCCGGCGTTACCTGGCGGGCATATTTTTTCACCATATTCTCCACCGCCTGGACGCCCATGCGTTTTCTCTGGGTAGAGAGGAAAAGCGCGTTTTCATGGCCGGGCAGAGGAGCGGCAGCCTTGCGGCTTCCCTCGATATAATTGGAGAGGGCCTCTGCAACCTCGTCCCCAAAATAAACTACCATCTGATTTCCGCCTTTTCTGGTGACGGTGATCCCATTGTTTTTGAAGTCTACATCTGTAAGATCCAGACCCACGCACTCTGACACACGGATTCCCGTTCCCAGAAGCAGGGTTAAGATCGCCAGATCCCGTTCCTTGGTCTTCCGGTAATAGGTCAGCGCCTGTCCTGTAAGCGTACTCCCGGCAGACTCTACAAAATCCAGCAGCATGGCCACCTCATCCGCATCCAGACGGATAATGGCCTTGTCATGGAGTTTTGGCATATTTACAAGCAGCGTAGGATTCTTAGAGATGGCCTGACGCTTAAAATAGTAATTATAAAAGCTCCTGAGAGCCGACATCTTGCGGGACAGTCCTTTTTCACCATTGGTCAAAAGTTCCTGGTTATGCTGATAAACCTTCAGATATTCCATATATTCTTCAATATCTACCGGTTCCAAACGCTCCAAATCCTGGACCTGGAACTGATCCATCGTATAATTTTTATAGATCGGATTGTTTTCCATCAGAAAATGAAAGAAAATCCGTATATCATACGCATAGTTGATCCGTGTTCTGACAGATGATCTTGGCTCGATTGCGCGGAAATAGTCCTTCGCGAAAGAAGGCAATGTCTTTAAAACCTCCCGAAGCCGCAAAGTTTGATCGATCTGAAGCTGTTCATGATAACTTTTTATATCAGTCATTTCTAAAACACCCCTTATAAAACAATAAACCTTCTGCATGATCTGCAGAAAAACTCCCTCAACTGGAATAAGTATACCATGTACCGTTTTTTTTGTCTATATCTTTTGGAAAAATCGAGATTTGTCGTATAGATCTATTTCGCTCATACAATCAGGTTAACAGGAATATATGGAAATGGCGGCATGTATCTTCCATACAAATGCCGCCTGGGGTGAGTTTATCTCAAAGGGGATATCCCTATCCCGCTTCTGAGATCCTTGTAAATCTATATGATCTGTGGTATCAGTTATTGTTGTAGACAACCGTCAGATATTGTCCTTCCTGGATTTGATCGGTAACCAACCCATTGATGGCCATCAGATCGTCAATATAATCGTAGATGGATTCATATTCAGATGTCTTGTATTCCTCAGCGATCTCCCAGAGGGTGTCCCCATCCTGGATCTGGATACTTTTATAGAGGGACTCTCCCTGATGTCCGGATTCCTCGTGGGCGTCCGCCAGCTGGCCGATTCCCAGGATCCCGATCACCGTCGCGGTAAGAATTGCCGCAAAGCACAAAAACAGCTTGTTCAGATATACCTGCCGTCTTCTCTTACAGTCCCGGCTGCTCCTGCGAAATCCTCTGTAACTCTCTGCTGCATAATTCTTCATGATCTTGTTCCCCCTTAAACTTATTTATAATCCCCTTTGTTCGAATGTCTGTTCAGAACATTTGTTCTTTTTCATAATCCGATTATACTTCTCGAACAAACGTTTGTCAATGGGTTTTCTTCAAAAAATCGAACATATTTTCTAAACATTTGTTTGCTTTTTAAAATCTGCTGTGTTAAAATGAACTCAGCAATCAAGAAAAGAACGTTTCTAAGGAGGTTCAGTTATGGGACAGGGCAAGATCAGCGCCAAGCAGCAGGAAATATTAGATTATATCAAATCACAGATCCTGGAGCGGGGATTTCCGCCTGCCGTGCGTGATATCTGCGAAGCGGTCCATCTGAAGTCCACCTCTTCCGTCCACTCCCACCTGGAGACTCTGGAGAAGAACGGATATATTCGAAGAGACCCCACGAAGCCACGGGCCATTGAGATCCTGGACGACTCCTTCCAGATGCTGCGCCGGGAGACGGCCAATGTGCCCATTGTGGGCAGGGTGGCTGCCGGGGAGCCGCTCCTTGCAGAGCAGAATATTGAGGACTACTTCCCTATTCCTACAGAGTTTCTCCCCAATAACCAGACCTTTCTTCTGAAGGTACGGGGAGAAAGCATGATCAACGCCGGTATCCTGGACGGGGATTATGTGCTGGTGGAACAGAGACAGACGGCCAGCAACGGAGAGATGGTTGTGGCGCTCATTGAAGACGGGGCCACAGTTAAGACCTTTTATAAAGAGGAAGGCGTCATCCGCCTGCAGCCGGAGAACGACACCATGGATCCCATCATTGTGCAGGATGTGATGATCCTAGGGAAAGTGATCGGGGTCTTCCGCTTCTTTTAATATTTAACAATAATAATTTGCAGAGAACATCTTTGTATCTATATGATATGAAGATGTTTTTCTGAATTTCCGAAAGATTTCCGAAATCCTTATAAATCATTGCAAATCCTCCATAAGAAGGTATTCTTAAACAGAACGACTAACTGAATGGAGGAAACCTGTATGAACAGCAAGACAAAAAGAATTGTAACCATTGGTATGCTGTGTGCCATTACGTATCTTGTCATGGCAGTGGGGCGGATACCCGTTGTTCTGTTTTTGAAGTATGACCCATCTGATATTATCGTTGCTTTGGGTGGACTGATATGGGGGCCAATGACCTCCTGTGTTGTATCTGTCACGGTTGCGGTTATTGAGATGGTGACGGTAAGCAATACCGGCATTCTGGGATGTATTATGAATATTGTGCAGACGCTCTCCTTTGCCTGTACGGCCGCCCTTATCTTTCAAAAGAAACATACCCTGTCCGGCGCTGTTATCGGATTGGTGGCTGGTTGTATCACAAGTGTTATCGTAATGATACTGTGGAATTATCTTATTACACCTATTTATATGGGATATCCTAGAGAAGCTGTGGCAGAGCTTTTAGTTCCGGCATTCCTTCCGTTTAATCTTTTAAAGGGAGGATTAAACGCTGCCATCACATTTTTACTGTATAAACCTGTCGTTTCTGCACTAATGAAAAGCGGACATATAGAGGATCGCCATGAGAGAAAACTATAATTTAAAACCTGTTTATACAGCAACAGGAAGGGTTATACACGGCCGGGGAATTGGGAAACACGTGGGAACTCCTACCGCCAACATAGAAACAGGCAAAAATGCAGCTTTACCGGAAACAGGAGTATATACAGCAAAAATCCTGTTAGATCAACGGATCTATTACGGCGTTACCCATGTGGGAACAAGACCTACTCTCGATAACGACACGGATATATCTGTGGAAACTCATATTTTCAATTTCAATATGGATATATACGGACAAATAATAACCGTCAAATTATATAAAAAACTAAGGGAAATACAGAAATTTGATGAATTATCCTTCCTGATCGAACAGGTGACAAAGGACAAGCTTCTCGCAAAAAGTTTCTGGGGGATAGAGCAGGCGGATCCCGCTCTCCTTCTTGATATGAAAAAACACTGTGTACGAATTGGCTCCCGGGAAATATATTTATCAGCAAATGAATTTAAGGTGCTTCATCTGCTATACCGATTTCCTGAAATCACATTCACAAAAAAAGACATTTATGAAAAAGTATGGAACGAACCTGCAAACAACCACTTACATGCAGTAGAAAACACAATTTTCCAAATACGCAAACGGCTGAAACCTTATTGTGAAGGACATGAATACATAAAAACAGTAATCGGGTATGGTTACAGATTTCATACCGAAAAATAGGATCCGCCGGAAACTGTGTTTCCAACGGATCCTTTTTTTACTCTTCTATTTCCACCGGAAGCGCATCGTTCCAGATCCGCTCCAGATCATAGAAGGGCCGGTTCTCTTTGTCAAAGATATGAACGATCACATCACCGTAATCCATCAGGATCCAGGACGCGCCGCCGTGTCCTTCCTGCTGTTTCAGGGAATAGCCGGCTTTGTGCATCTTCTCATCCACATTGTCTACCAGGGCATTTACCTGGCTGTCGCTTGTCCCGTTAGTGATGATGAAATAATCCGCCAGCACAGAGATCTTGGAGATATCCAGCACGCGGATATCCTGTCCCTTCTTCTCTTCCAGCGCCTGATAAGCAGTCCGCACCATTTTCATAGACTCTTCCATTCTATTCCTCCTTTCTCAGTTTTTCTTTATAATATAGATATGCCTTTTCCGTCATAGGGTCGATCGTCATATCTTTGCTTTTTAAATATACCAGAGAATCTTTCAGGATACGATAGAGACATTCTTCCAGATCCTGGAAAGCAAGTTTTCTCACCTCTGCCATATTGGGAAGTTCCTCCCTTCCCGGCTCCATATAGTCCGCGATATAGACAATCTTCTCTAAGATGGACATTCGTGGTCTTCCGGTAGTATGAAAGGAAATAGCGTTCAATATATCCTTATCCCGGACATGGTATTTCTTTGCCGCCAGAAACGCTCCTAATTTGGCGTGCAGCAGGCTGGGATTCTTCTGTTCCGTCTCGGATACATTCAGATGATACCGGCTGCAGAGCCGGATTTTCATCTCGCCGGGAATACACTTCGCGCAATCGTGAAGAAGCCCGGCAGTCAACGCCTGATCGATATCCGCCCCATGGCACATGGCCAGCGCCGCCGCTGTATACATTACTCCCAGCGTATGGGCATACCGGTCTTTATCCAGATGTGGTTTCAGTTTCTTTTGCATTTTCCGTATCTTTCGATTCATATAACCCTTCCCTCTTGATATAGGCTTCTACTTTCTTAGGCACGTATTCTGTAATGTTTCTGCCAAGACGGATCGCTTCCCGCAGTTCATGAGAAGAAACCGGCATAAGCGGAGACTGGAGCAGCCGGATCCTTGCCTTAGGATATTTCCCTTTCAAATACCGGATCTGTCCTTCCATTTTCGCCCTATTGTCATGGTCATCCCGACAGGCCGCCAGAATCGTACAGACAGGAAAGATCCGTTCCGGATGGACCCAAGTCTCGATAGAGAACAGAGAATCCGCGCCAACGATAAAATAGAACCTGTCCTTGGGATATTTTTGCTGAAAATATTCTAGTGTCTGATAGGAACAGGAAACTTCCCTGCGCCGGACTTCATACTCTTCCACCCGGTAGTCATCCCGGCCTTCAATAGCCAGCGCAACCATGGCGCTTCGATGTCTGGCATCTGTGCCGATCGAACTTTCCTTCTTATGAGGCGGATTCCCATTGGGCAGGAACCAGACCTCATCCAGTTCAAACTGCCGATAGGCCGTATCTGCCAGCATAAGATGTCCATTGTGGATGGGATCGAAGGTCCCGCCCATGATTCCAATCTTCATAGCTTCTCTCCCTGCCTGGTCAAAAAGACCCTGTTTCCTTATGGAAGCTGGATCTTTTTGTTCTTGTCTTTCCCCTCTTTATAAAGTACGATCTTCTTGCCGATCACCTGGACCACCTGGGAGCGGGTGCGCTCCGCCAGTATCTGGGCCAGCTCTTTGGGATCATCCGCACAGTTTTTCAAAACACTGAGCTTGATCAATTCTCTGGCCTCCAGGGCCTCTGATACCGCCCCTACAAGTTCCGGTGTAATGCTGTTTTTTCCCACCTGGAAAATCGGGTCCATGGTCATGGCCAGACTTTTCAGATAGGCTCTTTGCTTTGTCGTCATCTTAAAGCTCCTCTTCTACTTATAATAATCAAACTGCAGTCCGTACATCCGCACGGTATCCCCTTCCTGGATCCCAGCCTCTTCCAGCTCGTCCAGGATTCCTGTATCTTTCAAAAACCTCTGGAAAAAGGCGAATCCCTTTTCTGAATCCAGATTGGTATATCCCAGCATCTTGTCGATCTTGGGCCCTTCCACCACATAGACACCGTCTTCTTCCTTCTCCACCGTATACGGAAGGTCTGCCGTCACAAGCTCGTCCTCCGGGAAAAATTCCTGTTCAAAGACGATCGGCTTTGTATCCAGCTTCTCTAAACTTTCGGAGACGAAATACAAAAGAGACTCAATGCCTTCCCCGGTAGCCCCGGAGATCGGGAATACCCGGATGCCTTTTGGCTCGAACTCTTTTCTTAACCGCTCCACAGGATCTTCCCCGTCAGGATAGATCAGATCCGTCTTGTTAGCGGCGATTACCTGCGGACGGGAGGCAATCTCTTCGTTATATGCTTTCAGCTCTTCATTGATCTTATAGATATCATCCACCGGGTCCCGTCCCTCGCTTCCGGCCGCATCCACCACATGGATCATCATCCGGGTACGCTCGATATGACGCAGAAACTCGTGTCCCAATCCCACGCCTTCCGAAGCGCCCTCGATCAATCCAGGGATGTCCGCGATCACAAAGCCTTTGGCCCCTTTCATATCCACCACGCCCAGATTGGGGTTCAAAGTGGTGAAATGATAGTTGGCGATCTTCGGCTTTGCGTTGGTCACACGGGAAAGAAGGGTGGATTTTCCCACATTTGGGAAGCCGATCAATCCCACGTCCGCGATCACTTTCAGTTCCAGATTGACCCACAGTTCCTGGGCCGGCTGTCCTGGCTGGGCGTATTTGGGGATCTGCATGGTAGCGGTAGCAAAATGCTGGTTGCCAAGACCTCCCTTTCCACCTTTTAAGACTACCTGCCGACGATTATCTCCCGACATATCGGCAATGACTTTCCCAGATTCCGCTTCCTTGATGACGGTTCCTTCCGGGACTTTCAGGATAATATCATCTGCATCGCCGCCATGACAGCGCCTTTTTCCTCCAGGTTCTCCGTCCTTTGCCGCGAATTTCTTCCGGTGACGATAGTCCTGCAGCGTATTCAATCCTTCGTCTACTTCAAAGATCACGTCGCCGCCCCGGCCGCCGTCGCCGCCGTCAGGACCGCCGTTAGGTACATACAGTTCCCGGCGGAAGCTGACATGGCCGTCGCCGCCTTTTCCGGAGCGGATAAATATCTTTGCTCTGTCTGCAAACATCTGCGATTCCTTTCCTCAATCAATCTTTTTCATTGATGATAGTTTGAAAAGACCCAGACCATCAGGGTCTGGGTCATGTTTCGTTCCTTACTGTGCTGCCGGATAGATGGAAACCTGTTTCCGATCTCTTCCTTTTCTCTCAAATCTTACAACACCATCCACCAGGGCAAACAATGTATCGTCTCCACCACGTCCTACATTCACGCCTGGATGGATTTTGGTTCCCCGCTGTCTGTAAAGAATATTTCCGGCTTTTACGAACTGTCCGTCAGCTCTTTTCGCTCCCAGTCTCTTGGACTCGGAATCTCTGCCGTTCTTTGTAGAACCTACACCCTTTTTATGAGCGAAAAACTGAAGGTTTAATTTCATCATGGTATCACACCTCCTGGAATGTTAAATCAATATATTCTGCATAGTTCTCATCATCCGCCATTCCCTTAAGACCAAGAACAAGCGCTTCTAAAAGCAGGGAAGCCTCCTTGGAAGGAATCCCTTCGATCGAATAGAGAATATCGCCCTTCTCATCATCCGCGGTCATAGAAAACCGGTCTTCTGTCAGATGTTCAATGGCATTTACAGTGTTGATGGACAGCATAGAAACCGCCGCGCACACCACGTCTTCTCCCGCCTGTCCATATCCCGCGTGTCCGCTGATATGAAATCCTCTGACGCACTTCTTATGGTCTTTGAAAACAACTGCATGAATCATGGATCACTCCGATTAAGCGTTGATCTTTTCGATCTTCACTGCCGTATACTGCTGTCTGTGACCATTTTTCTTGTGGTATCCGGTTTTTCTCTTGTACTTGTAAACGACAACTTTCTTTGCTTTGCCGTTCTCAATAACAGAAGCTTCAACCGTCGCCCCCTCAACTGTCGGTGTTCCTACCTTCAGTCCGTTGTCACTTACCGCAAGCACCTGGTCAAATGTATAAGTCTCTCCGGCTTCCACTCCAAGTTTCTCCACTTTAATGACATCGCCTTCAGATACTTTGTACTGTTTACCACCTGTTGCTATAACTGCGTACATATGGCACCTCCTATTAACATTACTCGCCAACTACGGTGTCCGTCCAAAGGACAGAGCTTTAAAACCTCATTGTGCGGCACACTAATGTAGTTTAGCATAGAATGTAGGAAAAATCAAGCACAAAACCACAACTTTGCTAATTTTGCAAAACGCGGCAATCATCTGCTCTATTTCTTTCCAGGCGCCGCCTGCAGCAGGATCAGGGCGGCTACCACCAGCAGGATCCCAACCAGGTTATAGACATTCAGCGTTTCCCCGTAGAGGACCGCGCCAAACAGGCTGGCCGCCGCCACCTCGAAGGATGCGATGATAGACGCTTTGCTGCTCTCCATATGCTTCAGCGCAATGGAATAGCAAAAATAGGGAAGGCCCAATGTAACAAAACTTCCCAGGACGATCAGCGGCATAGCTGATATATGTTCAGACACTTTTTCCATCATATCCGCCGGATGGCTGATCATAAGGGTGGCCGCGGCGGCGATGAGAAAGGTATAGACCGTCACCGTGATCGATTCGTATTTCCCTACCAAAACCTTTCCGAAAATACTGTAAAGGGAATACCCAAAGCCCGCGCACAGCCCAATCACAACCGTTCCCAGACCAACCGATTTCGCTTCCGCCCCGGACAAGCCTACGACCAGGATACAGCCTGTAAAGGAAAGCAGGAGCGCCACGACCTTTAGAAGGGTCAGTTTTTCATGGAAGAAAAGTATAGAGAAGATCATGACAAAAAAGGGAGCCGTGTAAAGAAGGACTACCGCAATCGAAAGGGAAGCCCTCTGTACCGTCTCCGCATAGGCCAGATTGTTGATAAACAGACTCCCCAGACCCGTGCCGAGAAGCCATTTCACATCTTTCTTTTCCACTTTAAATTTCTTCCGGTCGGAAAGAAACACGAGTAAAACCAGAACAGCCGCGGCCGAGCAGATCCGCACGGCGGCTGTCTGAACAGTCGTAAACCCAAAGGAAGCCACATAACGGGTAACAATCCCCATGGATCCCCACAATATAGAAGCTGTAAGCACCAGAAATAATGCCAGCTTTTTCATAGCAACCTCTTTATATACCCAGCAGTCTGCGGGCGTTTCCGCCTAAGATCTGCTCTTTCTCCTCTTCCGTCAGGGGCATCTGTTTCAGAAGCCGGATGAATTCCGTCTGATCCGCCCAAGGGGAGTCTGTGGCAAACAGGATTTTATCCGCCCCATGGTTTCGCGCTATGCGCAGGAACTGCTCTTCTGTCATGGTATCCAGAACAACGCCGGTGTCGAAATACACCGGTTTCCCCACAAGGTACGCTTCCACCTCGTCCCACAGCTGGTTTCCTCCCATATGAGCCAATACCAGCTTCTCCGGTTCAACCTCCCGGATCACTTCTGCCGCCATCTGGGGCGTACAATGTACATCCTCCGGGCATTTTGGATCTCTGCCCGCATGGACGCTGACGATCAGACCCAGCTCAGAAGCATAGGATATGACCCGCTTGCAGCGGATGTCGTTAAACCGGATCTCCTGATAATCGGGATGCAGCTTGATGCCTTTCATTCCCATCTCTTTGATCTGACGCAGTTGTTCCTTATAGTTTTCCTCTGCCGGATGGAGCCCTCCAAACGACAAGATCCTCCCTTCCTGGAAACCGGCGGCAAACCGGTTGATGGAGGCGAACTGGGAGAGCTTGGTCACGATCGGGAGCGCCACAGAAACGTCTACTCCCGCCGCCTCTCCTGAGGCCATTAATCCTTCGCTGGTCCCATCGGTATAAGGCTCTGTCTTGCATACAGATGCCAGAAAATCCAAGGTGCTTTTCGCGATTTTTCCTGGAAATATATGTGTATGAAAATCAATGATCATTCTTTTTCCCTATCTTTCATCTTATTATAGCAGTACCCAATGATGTCTCTTCTGGTGATCATTCCGATAAAATGCTGCTGGTCGTCCACCACCGGAACAAAGTTTTGTTCCATGGCTTTTCCGATCAGGTCTTCCATGTTGGACTTGGCCGTCACACACTGATAATCCAGCCGCCGGTCGATCTTCATGATGCTGACTTCTTCAGCTTCCTTGATATTCATGATGCCTTTTCGTTTTAATCCCCAGAGAAGATCGCCCTCTGTGATAGAGCCTACGTATTTTCCCTCTTTGTTCAGGATCGGCACGGAAGAATACTTATGGTATTCCATGATCTCCAGCGCCTGTCGGACTGTGTGGTAATCAAATATGTAAGCCAGCTCACTTTTGGGCTTTAAAAAAAACAGAATATTCATGTTTTCCTCCTGTGGTCTATTTACAGCTGAGTTGTAACAAAAATATCGTAGATTGCTTTGATGGCGGCTTCAAAGTCGTCGTTGCGCACGCCGATGATCACATTCAAACCGCTGGACCCCTGGTCGATCATCTTCACATTCACATTGGCATGGGCCAGAGCAGAGAATATCCGTCCTGAAGTCCCTCTTGTGGTACGCATCCCGCGTCCCACTACCGCGATCAGCGCCAGGTCCGATTCCAGTTCCAGAAGATCCGGCTCTACCTCCCGGTGGATCCCGGCGATCACCTTCTGCTCCATTTCTTTGAATTCATCCTGATGGACAAACACCGACATGGTATCGATGCCAGAAGGCATGTGCTCGATGGAAATGCCGTTTTCTTCAAAAACCTGCAGTACTTTTCGGCAGAATCCCACCTCTGTGTTCATCATAGCTTTTTCCACCGTAACAGCGGCAAAATCCTTCTTGCCCGCGATTCCTGTGATAATGAATCTGGGTTTCTGACAGGTGGCTTCCACGATCAGCGTTCCTTTATCCTCCGGCGCGTTGGTATTGCGGATATTGATGGGAATCCCTTCTTTGCGCACCGGGAAAATAGCGTCTTCATGGAGCACGGTAGCGCCCATGTAGGACAGCTCCCGAAGTTCCCGGTAAGTGATCACGTCAATTTCCTTGGGCCGTTCAATGATCCTTGGATCCGCCACAAGGAAACCGGATACGTCCGTCCAGTTCTCATACAGATCCGCGTGGACCGCCTGCGCCACAATAGAACCTGTGATATCCGAACCGCCCCTGGAAAATGTCTTGATCTTTCCGTCCGGCATGGACCCATAGAAGCCTGGGATCACCGCCCGTTCCGCCTGTGCCAGGCGTGCGGAAAGAACTTTCTGGGTCTTCTCTCCGTCAAAATTTCCCTTGTCGTCAAACAAGATCACTTCTGCCGCGTCGATAAATTCATAGCCCAGATATTCAGCCATGATCCGTCCGTTTAAATATTCTCCTCTGGAGGCCGCGTAATCCCGTCCCACCTTTTTTGTGAAATTTTCCCGAATGCTATGGAATTCTTCTTCCAGAGACAGCGCAAGCCCAAGTTCCTGGATGATAGAATCGTACCGTTTACGGATCTGTCCAAGAAGCAGCTCAAAACTTTCCTGGGTATCCTCTTCTTCCAGAAGCGCCTGTCCGTAGCAGGTATACAGCATGTCTGTTACTTTCGTATCTTCAGGGGTCCGTTTCCCCGGCGCGGAGGGAACCACATATCTTCTGGTCTCATCCTTCCTTATGATCCTGCCGGCTTTCTGAAACTGCCGGCCGTCCGCCAGAGAGCTTCCGCCAAATTTCACAACCTTTATCATATTTTTGTATTCCTTCAAAGTCACTTACTCCTATCCTTTTCGTTCTCTTATCCCTACTCTATCTTACCTCATTTTAGCAGGAACTGCAACGGGATATCCTGGGTGAACAAGATTCCTCGGATTCCCTCCCGGCAGGCCGCGTCTACATTTTCCTTCCTGTCATCGAAAAAAACCGCCTTCTTAGGATCGATCCCGTAACGCTCCAAAAGGACCCGATAGATCCTGGGATCTGGTTTCATACACTGCTCCTGCCAGGAGAAGACACCTCCGTCAAAAAGCTCCAGAAAAGAAAGCTGTTCTTTTGACTGCCGGTACATTTCTTCCGAATAGTTAGAAAGGAAATACAGTTTCATTCCCTGCTCTTTCAGCGTTTCGATCCAAGGACGGGTAAAAGTATAGGGAACGATAGAAGCTCCAAATCCTCCAAACACTTCCCGGATTTCCTTCTCATATTCCGGGGCGTTTTCCAAGAAAAGTTCCAGCCACTGTTCGGTGGTCACAAGGCCAGAGTCCCCAGCGTCCCAGTCCGGATTTTTGAACATCGCTTCCGCCACAGCCTCCCTGGTCTTCTCATCATAGGAAAAGGTATCTAAGTAAGATTCCCAGGCAAAATCAATCAGCACATTGCCAATATCAAAGATAATCACTTCCGTTCCGGCCAGATCAATTCTGTCACCCAGGATTCCCCTGCCAAAAGCTTCCAGCGGTTCCAGTTCTCCCGCATCGTTCTTCGCGTAAAGATCTGTCCTGTGATAATGGAACGGCGCCTTCTCAATTCCTATAAACTTCAAAAAGGTCTCCATCAAAAGATCCGGCTTTAAATTCGCTTCGCTTCCCGCCGCCAAAAGAAGGCAGAGTCTGTCTTCTTTCACTTCCATCTGATGGATCATGGGGCGGATATCCACTTCTTTCTCATTTCGTTTGGTTTTCTTCCACACCAGAATCTCTTTTTCACTAAGAAATGCTTTCGCTTTCTCTTTCCACGCTTCCGGAATGGGAAGCGTCTCTTCCATAGACTTGGCGGACTTTAAGAGGCGGACTTCATATCCAGCGGCAGCAGTTACGGTCATTCCGCTCTTTTTCTTGTCCTCTGGAATCTCCAGAAAACTTAACACGTCTATGCCTTCCACCATAACCTGGTTCAGCCGTTCCACAGCCTGCTGGGAAGAAATATGCCCGGCAAGCTCAATATCCAGATATTCCCCGTCGCTGGTAAGCCCTACCCCTAAGGGCTGGGCAAAGGACATGATCATATGAGGACTGTAGCCGCCCGTGAACGCAATGGGGATTCCCGCCCTCCGCATGGCTTTCTGAAAACATCTCATCACATCCAGATGTCCGATGAACCGCATGATGCCATATTTACGAAATTTAATTCTTGCTTTCAACACAGACACCTCCCCGATATCTTGCCGCGCCGCAGCCGGAACATCTCTCCCGGCAGTTGGGAGTCACCTCTCCCTCCATAGCGCGCTTCCACTCTCTCTTTAAGAACTCTTTTGTCACACCGATATCAATAAAATCCCAGGGGAAGATTTCGTCCAGGGAACGCTCCCGCTGGTTATAGAACTCAATCGCCAGTCCCTCTTCCCGGAAGGATTCCATCCATTTCTCATTGTCAAACATTTCATTCCAGGCGTCGTAGAGACAGCCCTTCCGGTAGGCCCTTTCGATCACCCGGCTGATGCTGCGGTCTCCTCTGGCGAAAACACCTTCCAACACCGTCACTTCCGCATCATGCCACTGGTAACGCAGGCTCTTGCGGTTTAGCTGCTGGCCAAATCCCCGCTTTACGATGGCCGCTCTGGAAATATACTCTTCGTTGGTATACATCTTCGCCCACTGGAAAGGCGTAAACGGCTTAGGAATGAAGAACGAACTGCTGGCCGTGATCTGGCATTTTCCATTCCTCTCATCCTTGGGAATCTCATAATATTTCCGCGCAATCCGGTCAGCCAGCGCCGGAATTTCCAACATATCCTCTTCCGTCTCCGTAGGAAGCCCCAACATAAAGTAAAGCTTCACCTTATTCCAGCCTCCGGCAAAAGCCTGAGAAGCTCCCTCCAGGATCTCTTCTTCTGTCAGCCCTTTGTTGATCACATTGCGCAGTCTCTGAGATCCGGCCTCCGGCGCGAAAGTCAGGCTGCTTTTGCGGATATCCTGGACTTTCTCCATCACATCCAAGGAGAACGCATCGATCCGGAGAGAAGGAAGGGAAATATTGATCCCTTTCTCCTTGAATTCATCGATCAGGAAATTCACCAGTTCTTTCAACTGGCTGTAATCGCTGGAACTTAAGGAACTTAAGGAAATCTCTTCGTGGCCCGTGTTCTCAAGCATCTGGCGGGCATACTCTTTTAACATCTCCAGGTTCCGTTCCCTGGTAGGACGGTACAACATTCCCGCCTGGCAGAACCGGCATCCCCGGATACATCCCCGCTGGATCTCCAGCACCACCCTATCCTGGGTCACCTTGATAAAAGGAACAACCGGCGCTTTGGGATAACAGGTGTCCGTCACGTCTAAAACCATCTGTTTTTGGATCTTTTCTTTAGCGTTTGGGTTGATCGGCCAAAAAGAGGCAATGGTCCCATCCTCTTTGTATGCTACTTCATAGAAAGAAGGCACATAGATTCCTTCGATCTGAGCCGCTTTTTCTAAGTAGTCCTTTCTGGAACCACCATTCTTTTTCGTCTCTTTATAAGCATCTAAAAGATCATCGTAGACCGTCTCGCCCTCCCCGATATAAAAGAGATCAAAAAACGGGGCCAGCGGTTCTGGGTTATAGGTGCACGGTCCCCCGCCGATCACGATCGGATCATCCCAGGTGCGGTCCGCCGCGTGCAGAGGGATTCCAGCCAGATCCAGGATCTGAAGAATATTGGTGTAGCACATCTCATACTGAATAGTGATCCCCAGGAAATCAAACTCCCGGATGGGATCCTGGGATTCCAGCGCGAACAGCGGGATATTCTCCTCCCGCATGATCTTGTCCAGATCCGTCCATGGGGAATAGACTCTCTCACACCAGACGTCCTCCCTGCGGTTGAACATATCATAGAGGATCTGGATTCCCAGGTGGGACATACCGATCTCATACACATCCGGAAAACACATGGCAAACCGGATATCCACCTGATCCTTGTCCTTCATTACTGAATTGACCTCGCCTCCAATGTAGCGGGCCGGCTTCTCGATCTTCATTAAAACCTCATCATTCAGGGCTAATCTACGCATTGATCTACTCTCTTTTCTCCTTGTTTGGTTCCTTTGCAATAGAGGAAAATTTATTGTTTAAACTCGCATAAGTATACACTATTTTTGTTGATTTTACAAATCTTTTCGCAGGGACTCTGGCATAAATTGTTTAGCTCATCACCTTGACGTACAAAATATTGTACGCTATAATTTAAGTACAAAATATTGTACGTTTGGAGGCGATGTCATGTTAGCTGTTAATTATACTATGCTTCGTGAAAACATGAAAAGCTGTATGGATAAAGTAACGGATGATTATGAGACCATGATCGTGACCAGGAAAAACAACAAAAATGTAGTCATGATCTCAGAGGAAGCCTACAATAATATGATGGAAAATCTCCATCTTGTAGAAAATAAAACGAACTACGACTGGTTGATGGAATCAAAGAAGCAATTGACCGAGGGCCATTTTGCTGTCCATGATCTGGATGAGGGTTCCTCCGATGAATAAGGTATTTACCGATAACGGTTGGAAAGACTATGTATACTGGCAAACAGAAGATCGTAAAACACTTCGCAAAATTAATAAATTACTGGATGATATATCAAGAAATGGAAACGAAGGGATTGGAAAGCCGGAACCGCTGGTGGGAAATTTGTCAGGGTTCTGGAGCCGCAGGATCAATGAAACGGACAGATTGGTATACCGGATTGACAATGAAAACATTTATATTTTGTCCTGCAGGTACCATTATCAATAACAATCTCTATTAGAAAAAGGCGGGATTCCCGCCTTTTTCTAATATTTTTTACAGATTCTGCCATACCTCCGCCACATCCAAGTCCGTAGTGATCTCTTCTGTGATCTGGGTGCTGTCCGCTTCCAGGATCTTTCCGCCTTGCTGATCCATAGCAACAAAAGCCGCAAACAAAAGGAAGCACAACAGCGCCCGAAGTCCAAAAGTTCCCGGCATCTCTTCCTGGTCCTCTTCTCTTTTGTACAGCTTTCCATAGGCTGCCCGGTATCTGGGATGGACCGCCGGAGGCGTGCGCCAGTCGCTGTAAAGGCTCCGGGTTTCCTCCAAAAGCTGTTTCCTGCGTTTCTCGGACTCGTTCATCGTCTCACCTCTCTGGTGAAATATATGCGGATGCTTCCGGCTATATTACGAGATTTCTTTCTTAGAAGACTGCCTCGTTCTACCGGTCGGCCAATTCTTTGATGATATCCTCCCAGGTGATGCCCCGTTCAACCATCAGGACCATTAAGTGATAGAGGAAATCAGAAACCTCATATTTAACCTCTTCCGGGTTGGGGTTTTTGGCGGCGATCACAATCTCTGTAGCCTCCTCCCCAACTTTTTTCAAGATCTTATCGATTCCTTTTTCAAACAGATAATTGGTATAGGATCCTTCCTTCGGGTGCTCGTGTCGGTCTACGATCGTATCATACACAGACTCAAAGACCTTCAGCGGATTTGTCTCATCGTAGTCGGTTCCCGCCAGCGGCTGGAAGAAGCAGCTTGGATTGCCCGTGTGGCAGGCAGGACCTATCTGTTCTACTTTAGCCAGCAGCGTATCCAGATCACAGTCGATGGTCAGAGATTTTACATATTGGAAATGGCCGCTGGTCTCTCCTTTCGTCCAAAGGCACTTCCGGCTCCTGCTGTAGTAAGTCATCTTCCCTGTCTTGATCGTCTGATAAAAGGCTTCTTCATTCATATAGGCCAGCATCAAGACTTCCTGGGATTTATAATGCTGGACTACCACTGGGATCAGACCTTGCTCATTGGTCTTAAACTGGGAAAATTCCATCATACTCTCAAAAGAAGTCATCTTGATATCCTCATCCCCGCATTTTTCCTTAAATGCTACGAAGTCCATATCTGTCTGACTTACATATTTCCCTGACAATCCCTTTACACCGGGACACTTTAAGATTTTAAAAAGTTCCGGCTCCTCTAGGGTATCCGTCACAATGACGCAGGGGACATCCGTCACATTCATCACCGAATTCAGATCCAATCGATGCATGAAGATGATCTCACTGGTATAATCTTCAATGATGTGCTGATGTTTAAACAGCGCGTCAAAGTCGTTCAGCGACACTGCGATCTTCTCTTTTCCGAAACGTTTTGCCGCATCCTCGATCATTTTTATACTCTCCGTCTTAGAGAAGTTCAGCATAGCTCGTTTCGCGCCCGCATAGAGGATCTTTTTGACATCTTCCTGCCGACGGATATTTCCTCCCGCCACCATCGGAATCCGGATGACACGATTCATCCGGCGCATAAGATTGATGGCCTCATCATGCTCGTCGTCCGCCTCAGACAAGTCGAAGACAAGAAGTTCATCCGCGCCGTGGTCACTGTAGTACTTTGCGAGACCTACCACATCATCAGAAAGTACTTCCCGGTCATTGAACCATTTTACTGCTTTTCCCTCCGCGATAAAAATGCAGGGGATCAATCTTTTATAACTCATAGAGATAAGCTTCCTTTCGTTGTCCAGGCGTCTTTGATCCTGGGTTCTTCCATTGTCGCCATATCCAGGGCCTTTCCAAAACTTTTGAACAATGCCTCTGCCATATGATGGCTGTTCCCTCCGTCTAAAATCTTAAGATGGAGATTCATCATGGCGCTGTAGGAGACGGCGTAAAAGAATTCTTTCACCATCTGCGTCTCCATCCCGCCCATCCGCTCTGTCGGAAAGGCAGCGTCGAATTTCAGATAGGGTCTGCCGGAAAGGTCTACCGCGCACAGCGCCAGCGTCTCATCCATCGGCAGATCAGATAAGACGCCCGCCAGAAAATAACCGGTAAATGTATCGCCCGCAGCCGTTGTATCAACAACTGGCACTTTATAGATACC
>OGYF01000459.1_pt1 | contig 42525 bp, 35 predicted proteins | sample 1576451 | NCBI WGS metagenome assembly OGYF01 (sample SAMEA3541505, study PRJEB24748) | human gut metagenome | biome: human gut; feature: human-associated habitat; material: faeces | place: China | collected 2012
AGAGAGCGGAGGTAGTGCAGATGGTACTGGAAACCTTTGATCAGGAAAAATATGAGAAAGCAATGAAGCAGGAAGGCTACGAGGACGGCTACCAGGCCGGGGAAGCTCATGGTCTTCAGGAAGGACTGCGCCGCTTGATCTGTACGCTTCAAGAATTGCAGTTAACAAAGGAAGAGATTTTGGCCAAAATCCAGGAAGCCTATTCCTTAACTGAGAAGGAGGCTGCCGATCATCTAGAAAAATATGGGAAACAATAGAGAACAGGAGGCGCCTCAAAAGGGCGCCCCTGTTCAGATATAATTGTTCAGATCCCGGATCACATCCGCCAGTGTGATGGAGTTCAACTCCCTCTCCATGGCCGCCTGTACCTGGTGCAGCCTGCCGTCCAGGATATTGTGGATATTCTTTCCTACCGGGCAGTTTGGATTCGGATTTTCATGAAAGTGGAACAGAGCGTTTTCCTCCACGCACTCCACTGCCTGGTACACATCCAGAAACGTAACTTCCTCCAAGGGCTTTCTGATAGTTGCGCCCCCAGTTCCCCGCTTGACTTCGATCAGCCCCGCATCCCGCAGCTGGGACAGGATCCGGCGGATAATGACTGGATTCACGTTGATACTGGAAGCCAGGAAATCACTGGTGATCTTGTAATCTTCTTGAAACGTCTCCATACAAGTCAGCATATGTATGGCGATGGTAAATCTACTTGAAATCTGCACGAAACGTTCATCTCCTTCCAGCTCTCATTGTAAACCGGAAGAATTGTAATGTCAACGATTACAGCTCATCTTAATTCCCGCTCGTACAGCTCCCGGTCCACATCTTTAAATACGTTGAAAATGATCCGGTCAAACTCAGTTCCATGGGCCTTCAAGAATTCTGTTGCCGTTTCTACAGCGATATGAGCCGCCTCATCATTAGGGAAATGGAATTCTCCTGTGCTGATGCAGCAGAACGCCACGGAACGGATCTTGTGCTCCACGCAGCATTCCAGTACCTTCCAATAGCAATTTCGCAGGTCTTCCCGCAAAGCAGGATTTAGATGCCCGCTTACGATCGGACCCACCGTATGGATCACATACTGGGCCGGAAGATTATATCCTTCTGTAAGCATTGCCCGCCCCGTGGGTTCTTCATAGTCCCTTCCATACTGCAGCTTCCGCTGTCTCATATAATGGCTGCAGGCTTCCCGAAGCTGGATTCCGGCCGCGCTGTGGATGGCGTTGTCAATACATCCATGGCAGGGCACAAAACAGCCCAGCATCTGAGAATTCGACGCATTTACAATGGCCCCTGCCTGAAGTCTTGTGATATCTCCCTGCCAGATTGAGAAGATTTCCCCATAAGGATGGCCGCTCCCATACTGTTGGGCTGCTGTTGGAATCTCCTCCAGCGTCACAATTCCCTTCTCCCGCGCTTCTTCCTTAAGAAACGCGTCCTGTTCTTCCAGCACCTCCCCAGGCATACTTCCCGGCATCCGGATATTCATAAGAGAACGCAGCAGCAGCCGTTTCTCTTGGTAGTCATCCCCTGTTTCCAGATTCCGATACCGGATGGAATCCTCTTGAAAGGCCCTAAGAAGATCATCCAGCCGTTCCTCCTGCTCTTTTCTTCCCATAATGGTCTCCTCCTATACTTCTTCCTGGTTATGGCCCACCGCCTGGCACAGGTCTCGGATGCTCTCCCCGATATCCGCGCCGATTCCTATTCCTCTGTCTCCAAGGCTTTCTGGGATCACCGCCTCATTGAGATTCAGCCGGATCAGGGACCAGTTCCTTTCTTCTCCTGCCATCTGCTCAAAGGGGAATCGTATGATCACAGGAGTGTTGAAACCAACGCCAAGTTCCAGGAGTACTACCCGCTTCCCTTTCTGACTTCTTAGGAACTCCCCATAGTTTGCCGCCGCTTCCTTCCAGTGGGCATCCTCAACAAAATATTGGTCGCTTCGCAGATGCATCGCCATATTGCCGCCGCAGACCGGGCATTTGGGGACCATACTGGAAGGAATCTCACAGTCCTTTCTCGCCTGGTCCATCCGAAGAAAAAGATCGGTCCCGTCATAAACCTTCTGGTGACAGCCTCTTGCGCACTGGATCTCCCCATAGTCTCCCTGGGTAGCAAAAATACGGTCATTTTCAAATCCCGCTTTCCAGAACTGGTGGTCTACATTGGTCGTCAGGACAAAATAAGGTTTCTCTTTTACCAGCTTATAGACCGCCTGGTAAAGAGGCAGCCCTTCCGGTTCGATGCGGTTCACCAGCACGTGTTTTGACCAGTAACCCCATTTCGCCTCTTCTGACGGGAAAGGATAAAATCCCGCGCTGTACATATCTGTCATATTGGCGGAACCATATTTCTCAATAAACTGGCCAAAATGCTCGGCAAAACGGCTGCCGCCGTAATTCAGCCCTGCCGCCGTAGAAAGCCCGGCTCCCGCGCCGATTACTATGGCCTCCGCGTTTTCTATCAGTCTTGCTGCCTTTTGGATCTGCTCCTTATAGGGCGTATCCTGAAACACATAATCCCTGGCCGCTCGTCCGCTTAAAAACTGCGAAAACGCTATCTCTTTTTCCTTCCCTTTTTCCTGAAAAATCTGCAATGCCATCACCGCTCTCCTTTTTGATCTCTCTTTCGTTTACTTTCTTACCACGCTGATCCGCTCCTGAATATGGTTCCCTTTTGTGATCTCATCCACCATAGCCACTGCGTAATCCGCATAACTGATGATGCTCTCACCTTTTTCATTCAGCGTCAGCTCTTCGCCTCCAAGAATATACGCTCCTGTCTTCTCTCCCTCCGCCTGGAAATCTGCGGCCGGGCTGATAAAGGTCCATCTTACGTCACTTCTGTCCCGAAGTTCTGCAAGCGCCTTTCCCTGCGCCTTCGCAAGAGGAAGGAACGTCTCTGGAAAATCCGGTCCATCAGAAACGACTGCCGTATGCTCCGGATTTACATAAAGGCTTCCCGCGCCTCCCACAACCAAGAGCCTGATCTCTGTTCCAGAAAGGATGTCGCACAAGTGTTTCAGAGAAGTACTGTGCTGCGGAAGGGCCTCCTCCGTCCATGCTCCAAAAGCATCAACTACCGCGTCAAATCCCTCCAGATCCCCGGCCGTAAGATCAAACAGATCTTTCTGCAATACATGCTGGGCTTTCGTCTGGTTTTCGCTTCTAACCACTGCTGTCACATCCAGTCCTCTCTCTACTGCCTCGTTTACGATCAACTTACCTGCTTTTCCATTTGCACAAACTACTGCGATTTTCATGATTATTCCTCCTTGTTTTATTGTAATCATTTTGGTTACATCTCACAGTGTTAATATAACACCTCATAGTTGTAATATCAATAGTTACATTAAAACTTTTTTCATTTTTCCGCAGTGTACTTCCAAACAGATCTTGTTTTCTTCATTAAAGTATCAATAGAGACTCACCGGGAAATCTTCTGGAACAGCTTCCTATACCGCCCCTTCTGAGTGTCCAGGCAGGCCAGATAATAGGTAACGTGAGTCGCCTCATCCGCAACTGGCAGCGTAACCCTGCCGTCTGGCTCCACATGCTGCCCTGCTGCCCGGTCAGAGTTAAAAAACGGCAGTGTGGAGGCGTCTACCAGGTCGCTCAACATCTCCATACTATCCTGTACCAGCAATTTCGTATCTCTCAGATTCTGCCTGCAGATATCCAGCCAGAATCCGGCCCCTCCATGGGCTAAAATCTTCATGCCCTGCAGATCATGGAAGCATATCCGCTCCTTGTCCGCCAGGATGTGATCCTTGGGGATGGTGATACAGAGCCGTTCTTCCATATATTTCTGTGAAAAAACATCCGGGTTTCCAGGCGGTTCATGAAGGACTGCCAGATGATAAATTCCATGTTTTAGCCCCCACAATAATTTTTCATCACTGGTGATCTCCGTTGTGATCGCCATCTGCCAGAAACATTCCTGAAAGGCTGGCATCAGTTCATTTACCGGCAGAGAAGCGCAGGAACCTACCGCTATGGTCCGCCGGCTCCGCTCAAAAGCCACAGTCCTCTCGATCATCTCCCTGTCCGCCTCCAGGACACGCCTGGCATAGCCAGCCGCCACCTGTCCGGTCTCATTTAGGGCAATCTTGCTTTTTGCCCGATCAAACAGCGGCACTCCCATCTCTTCTTCCAGTTTTTTCATGGATCTGCTCAAGGCAGGCTGGGAGATGTGCAGTTCTTCCGCCGCCTGGGACAGCGTCCCGCAGCGCTCAAACGCCTCCAACTGTTCCAGCAGATAAATCTCTATCATAAATGCTATCTCCTCTCATGGTATAATCAATATTTATACCATGATACCCAATCAGCATTTTACAGTCAACGAATTTTTACTTATGATATAAACAAGTGAAAACTAAGAAACATGATATCAGGGCTGAAATAACGCAGCCCGGAAAGGAGACAGACCATGCAGAATGTCCAAGATAAAGTTGTCCTGATCACCGGAGCTTCTTCTGGAATCGGAGAAGAAACCGCAAAACTGCTTGCGGCAAACGGAGCCAAAGTCGTCCTTGGCGCCAGAAGGGAGGAACGGCTCAAAAAACTTGCGAAAGAAATCGGCCCAAATGCCATCTGCTTAAAAGCCGATGTATCCAGCCAGGATGATATGAACGCGCTGGCAGCGCTTGCAAAAGAAACATTCGGAAGGATCGATGTCCTCTTTGCCAATGCCGGGATCATGCCAGGCAGCAGCATGTCTGAGCTGAAGGTCCAGGACTGGATGGATATGATAGATATCAACATCAAAGGCGTTTTGACTTCTATTGCCGCTGTTCTTCCTGAATTCCTGGCTCAGAAAAGCGGACACATCATCGTCACGTCTTCCATTGCCGGAACCAGATCCGTTCCCGGCAATGCGGTATACTGCGGTACGAAACATTTTGTCCGGGCAATGCTGGATTCTTTCCGGGCAGAATCGGTTGCGGAAAATACCAATATCCGCACTACAGCCATCTACCCTGGAGCAATCCAGACAGAACTCCTCCACACCATCGCGCCTTCCCAGACCAAATCCATGGTAGAGGAATTCTACCGCAATGTAGGGTTACATCCGGACGCGATCGCCAAAGCCGTATTATACGCCGTGTCACAGCCAGACAACGTAGATGTTTCTGACCTGGCAGTCCGGCCCAGCAAAGAAAGCTAGGCTTCTGCCAGTTAAGCCATTCCAAATTCTTCCGGGTAGATTACCGCCCCCTTGACCGGGCCCGCATCTTCCCGGAGCTTTAAGGCCATAAAATTAGCGGAGGGGATTCCATCCGGAACAGAAATTCCAAAAACCTCCGCTGGAACATAGCCTGCCCTTGGATAATACTTCTCACTTCCCAGTACCAGAACATAACCATAGCCTAAATCCCTCGCTATCCTATGGCCCTCTTCCATCAGGGCCGTTCCCACGCCCTGCCTCTGGTACTGAGGCCTTACTGACAGCGGGGCCAGCACCAGGACTTCCTTTTCTCCTATATTGGCCTTGGTAAATAAAATATGCCCTGCCAGTTTCCCATCAATTTCCGCCACCAAAGACAGTTCTGGGATAAATGCGTTTCCCTTTCTCAAAGCCTCCGTCAGATCCTGCTCGTTGCCGTCCGCGTGTTCCGCCGAGGCGAAAGCCTCCCGGATCAGTTCGTAGACTTCTTTATAATCTTCCTTTCGTTCTTGTCTGATCAACATCTTACACACATTCCCTTCTATTTTCTTTTTGTTTTATCTCTATTCCCATCTATCTCACCGCCGCCTGTCCCGCAAATACAGCGGCCACCCCCAGCGCTCCGCTCAGGATACAATAAGCCAGCGCGATCTTTAGATTTCCGCTTCTGGCCAAATCGCCCGTTTCTAAAGCAAAGGAGGAAAATGTAGTAAATCCTCCGCAGACCCCTGCTTTCAGAAAAAGGACCAGCCTGGGATTTAGCGAGCTACTTTTCACCGCCAGGGCAGAGATCAGCCCGATAGCAAAACATCCTGTGATATTGATCAAAAATGTTTTTACTGGGAACAGACATCCTTCTCTTATCGGGATCAGACCGATCAGATATCTGCAGACCGCTCCCAAAAATCCTCCCATCCCTACAGCTATACATTCTATCATATCCTCTCGTCTTCTCCTTTCTTTCCTTCTCCAGGCTCTCCCGCTTCCCGCATATCCTGGGCAAAATATTCTCTGACCACTCTGATAAAAGCTTCCATCTGGGGAGAAATCCATTTATTCTTATGGTAATACATCTGGGTCCACATTGTCAGCGAAGGTAGATCCGTCTCAATTTTACGGACACTCCCAAGTTCCAGCGCTTTTCTCGCCGAGAAGCGAGGCAGGAACGAGGCGCCAAATCCAGCTTCCACCATATGCACGATCGTCTCCGTATTGCCGATTTCTAACTGCGCTTCTATGCCCAGATCAAACTCTGCCAGCAGCCGCTCCAGCTCATGCCTGTAACTCTCCCCTTTTTCTGTGAGCGCAAAGGGAAGGCTGACCACCTTTTCTTTCTTCCAAAGACTGCCGGGCGCCTCCTTTGGTTCCCATCCTGCCGGAATGATAAAAATAATCTCTTCCTGGCGCAGCAGCTCTCTCACCAATCCAGGATATTCCGCCTTTCTCTCCAGCGTCAGCAGCAAATCCAGCCGATTGCTCTTGATCCGCTCTATAAACGTGTCGATTCGGTCCGCTGTCTGGACAATGATCTCCACCCCCGGGAAACGATGATGAAATTCCATCAGAAGGTCCGGAAGAAGGGATGTCAGAACCGACTCCGCGCTTCCGATCCTCAGCACACCCGTCATCTTTTCCCCGTTATCTCCCGGCGCTTTTCTCTTTACAGATTCAGCCGCCTGTCCAGCCGTATATAAAAGCTCATTGGCGTAAAATACAAACTCTTTTCCACTGTCTGTCAGATCCACGCCTTTCCCAAGCCTTTCAAAAAGTCTGGTCCCAAGTTCCTTCTCCAGCTGACGGATCTGGACTGTGACCGCCGATTGAGAATACCCCAGCTTTTCCGCTGCTTTAGAAAAATTTTTTAATTCCGCTACTTTTAAAAAAGTAATAATGTTTCTAAATTCCATCTTTTAATTATTAATTATTTTCAACTATATATAAAATCTATGAATTTAACAAATATCTGTCTGAATGTTACTATAATAAGCAAAGAAAATCAAGACGTCTTTAAAAATTTCAGTGAGGTGCAGATATGAAAAACAACACAAAGGAAAACAGAAAAGAATTGGAACAGATCACCTTGCGATTCATCCAAGACTTCTTCCTGCTCAGCCAGGATCTGAAGGAAAAAGAAGTGATCACCACGGCTGGAGCCCCTCTCCTGGAACGGCTGCGAAACATGGATATTCCAGAGAACGGCCGGCAGCCAGACGAAGTCATCTGGGAAATGACGGAACAGATCTACCCTTTTGGCTGCCATTCTGCCCATCCTCGTTTCTTAGGATTCGTTCCCAGCGGCGCTTCATACCTCTCCTGGCTTGGAGATATCATGACCTCTGCCTATAACCGCCATGCGGGAAGTTTCGCTAATTTCCCTTCCGGCTGTATCATCGAACAGAATTTACTCCAGTGGCTTGCCAGACAGGCAGGATTCCCCCGGCAGGCAGGCGGACTCTTTGTCTCCGGAGGCTCTATGGCCAACTTAACAGCCCTTACTGTCGCCAGGGATAAAATCCTGCCGGAAGAAAGCTGGCCTCTGGGGACCGCCTATGTTTCAGACCAAACTCACAGCTCTGTAGCAAAAGGACTGCACATGATCGGAATCCCAGAGTCCCATATCCAAAAGATCCCGACGGACATGACGTTCCGAATGGATGCCTCTGCCTTAGAGCAGGCCATCCGCTCAGACCTCTCCAAAGGTCTCCGCCCGTTTACCGTCATAGCCAGCGCTGGTACCACTAATACCGGAAGCGTAGATCCTTTGCCAGAGATTGCTTCTATCTGCCGAAGATATGGGATGTGGATGCATGTAGACGGCGCCTTCGGCGCTTCCGTCCTTCTGTCTCGGAAGCATCGTCATCTCCTGGATGGAGTCCAGCTTGCCGACAGTCTGAGCTGGGACGCTCATAAATGGCTGTTCCAGACATATGGCTGCGGCATGGTCTTTGTCAAAGACAAACGAGATATGGTCCGCAGTTTCCACTCGCATCCAGAATATCTCAAAGACCTGGATACAGAGGAAGAATCTATGAATCCCTGGAATCTGGGGCCGGAGCTCACTCGTCCCGCCCGCGGCCTGAAACTTTGGCTTACCCTGCAGGTAATGGGATCCAGGCAGATAGGCAAGGCCATCGACCACGGTTTTGACCTGGCCGCATATGCCCAGCAGGAGCTTTCCAAATATCCGGATGTCCAGCTTCTCTCCCCCGCACAGATGTGTGTAGTCAATTTCCGATTCCATCCTTTTGGGTTGACGGAGGAAGAAACAGATCGGCTGAATCTGGAAATCGCACAGAAAATCCTTTCCAGTGGATACGCCGGCATCTTCACCACCGAATTGCGCGGGAAAAAGGCTCTCCGTCTGTGCCTCCTCCATCCGGAGACCACCAATGAGGACGTCTCTTCTATCTTAAGGTATCTGGACGACTGCCGCCGGGAACTCCTGCCCGCGGAAACTTATATGGCGGCGGCCGGGGGAATCTGATCTCCCGGCTGCCGCCGCAATGTCATAACACCAAAACCATATCTGTATTTCTAGTTTTCAACCGGCGTCCAGTCAAATCCAGCGCTCACATCGTGAAGGATATCCTGATTGCTGTCATAGGTAAGAATCCTGTTGTCACTTCCATCCGCGGGGATAAGAGTATAAGTCGTTATTCCGCTGGCCGGGTCTGTTCCTTCTACTGAAATCTGGTAAGTTGTGGTATTGCTTTCCCCCGTTCCCGACATAAATTCTATAATCTCAGCGGTTCCTGACGCTTCAATCGTAAGAGAGGTCCTCAATCCTCCGACTGGCGCCACAAAACTGTAAGTTCCCACCGGAAGTTCCGCTTCCGACTGAAGATTCTCGGAATTTCCAGTGTCTGTTCCTCCCTGGCCATCGACAGATTCCACTTCCTCGATCCTGACGATCCGGTATAATCCTTCCTCGTTCGGCATGAGCACCGCCTTTTTCTGGGTGCTTTCCTGTCTGCTCTCCCCTCTGTAATCATAGGTATAATACAGGTCCATCTCTTCATCTGTATACTCCGCCGAAGTAATCTGGGCCTCACAGATATAGTTGAGGGTTGCCGGAACGTATGTAAGCACATCTCCATCAATATTGACACCGTACTCTACGCCGTCTTCATCATTTTCTTCTGTAAACTGGTGATCACTAAAGGAGGCAAACATACGGTTTATATCTTCCGCGGAAAACTGGGGACGCCAATTTGCATCCACCCCATATTCTTCGATCATGTCTCCGCTCCGACTGGAAGCCTCGCAAAGGGCGTTTAAAATCTGCTCAATCTCATCTTCCTGGAATCCTTGCTCCGGAATCTCCTGGGGGCCATAGGCAAGCACATATTCCAATTCTTCCTTGGTAAGATTTCCAGCGATCAATTCCGGATATTCTTCATCTCTTACCGCTTCCGGCGTTTCTTCTGGCTCTTGTTCTAGTTCCTGCTGCTCCTGGGGTTCTTCCGGTTCCTGCTGTTCCTGGACGGCTGCCGGTTCTTCGTCCCGATCCATAAACTGAGAAACGCCATAGAACGCGGCGCCTCCCGCCAGACATACACCTACCGTCACTGCCGCCACTTTTCCCAGGGTCGTATGCAGCAAGCCGGCTTTGGCCGCTCCTCCTGCTTTTGCTGCTCCTCCTGCTTTGGCCGCTCCTCCTGCTTTTGCCGCTCCTCCTGCTTTTGCGGCTGTCTGGGCTCCGGAGGCCATCTGCCCTCCTGCCGCTCCTCCTGCTCCCGCAGTTCCAGCCGCTCCTGTCTGAGAGATTGACTGAAAGATGGTCTGAGCCGCTGATCTTCCCGCGGCAGCCAGCGTTCCATCCGCGGACAAATATCCAGCCTGTGCCCGAAGCAGATAGAGGAACAGCGGCAGCGGAGCCACGTTGTACAATTTGTAACCTTTTTTCTGCAGTTCTTCTGCTCTCTTCTTCAGATTCTTCCGTCCGTAATTCAGACGGGACTTAACTGTATTTTCTGAACACCCCAGAGTGGCCGCGATTTCACTGATGGGCACGCCTTCAATATGGAACATCAGGATACACAGTCTCTGCTCTTCTGAGAGGGAATCGATCATCTGGCGCACCAACTCCTGTGTCTCTTGTCTTGTATAGGACAATTCCGGCTGGTTTTCAATACTGTCATCTTCAATCCGGTATTCAAAATTGTCGTCCTCATCCTCGCTCCCTATTTCAGAAAACAGCATTGGATTCTTTTTGGCCAGCATATTCTTTGCCGTATTCGCTACAATCTTCCCCATCCATCCCGGGAATGCTTCCGGCTCCGCCAGTGTATCTATTTTCCTAAAAGCTCTCAGATACGCTTCCTGCAGGACGTCCTCCGCCGCTTCTTCATTCTTCATATATTGGAGCGCCAAGTAATATTTGCTTTTATAGGTGGCTTCATAAAGAAACCCATACCCCCTTTCATTCCCCGCTTTTGCGAGGGCAACTGCCTCTGTATAATTCACGTTTCTTCCTCCTTTTTCTCTTCTATTATTGAAACAGGAAAATTCTAAACCTGTAAAAATTGTAAATTCCCACAAAGATTATAGTTAAAATATAATATATCGTCAATCATCCTCTTCTCCCAAACGCAGAAGATTCAACTTTTTTCTCAGAGAACGATACAAACCGCGTTTCTTATCTTTATTTTCCACATACTCATCCATATCCTTTCTGACCAGACAGACAAACCAGTGGATCACATTAATATTCTTCAGTTTTTTCACCCCTTTCTGCTCCCCTAGCGCCTTTGGTAAATATCCGCATTCCAATTACTGCTGTCCGACTCCACAGTGATCGTACTTTCGTCAGAGGACATGGTCACGATCAGCGGCTCACAGGTGGAAGAAACCGCGCCGTCAAAATCAAGCTCGATGCTGTTTTCATTTTCGTTCCAGGTCCCTTCTTCTATATCTCCATTCTCGTTATATTCCACAGTTCCATCTTCATTCACTGTGATCTCTACTTTGTTTCCAGTTGCAGAAGTTCCTCCATATGTTCCAACCCACTCATTTCCTCCGCAGGCACATAAAGCTCCCGCAACAACCATTACCATCATACATACAAACAGACCTTTTAACATTTTTCTTCGTTTCATTTTCTTTTCTCCTTTTCTAATTATTTTCTACCGGCTCAAAATAACTGATATCTACGATCTGAAAATCCGTCAGATTTTCATAATCCGATTCCAGTATCCCCGGATAGTTTTCCGTCTCAAATTCTGCTGTTTCTCCTGGCGAAAGCGAAGGGATCACCGCTTCCAATATGGGAACCTCATCATAGGACTGGACTTTCTTTGGATTACCTTGCGCATCCACCACGATCAAAGAAATGGTAACGGACTCCCACTCTTGCTCCGTCTGGTTTGTCAGAGTTCCCGTTACGTTCATCTCTGTTCCAGAGGCAGGATTTGTTGCTTTATTCAAATGCGCATCCAACAGATATTCCCCCTCTTTTAGCGGTATTGTTTTCCCTCCATCGTTCGCGATCTGGTTTAATTCTTCCAGCTTGTCTTCCTGTCCGGTCATTCCGTAATAGGCGGTCCTGATCCACACTGGAAATGTGCTGGTCATTAAAGAAAGGGCATCTCCGATGGGTGTCACCAAAATGACAATGCAGACAATGCCGATCACAAATCCTCCCCTCCCTTTTTTCTTTGGTCCTTCCTGCCTTTTCATTGCCCTTCTGCCCAGCACGACCGCCAATACGGCTAAAAACAGCGCTATAAAATCATGGGAGGAGAGCATCATCGAAAGTCCTGTATCTGCCGTCAGATCCTTCCACGATCCCGGCGCCGCAAATAAATTGCCGATTCCCACCGCCCTGCCTAATGCAATCAGCGCGGCCGCAAGCGCCACACCTGCGGAATGTTTTGCGATCCAGCTTTTGATTTTCCCCTTTTTACTTTCATTGTGTATTCTTTGTGGTTCCATACTCTATTCCTTTCTTTTTTTATTTCTATAGCTTAGACAAGGGCATCTGCAAAAAAGTTTTAATAAAAATAATTTTTTATAAATCTAATTCTCCCAGACGATAATCCCCCGCAAACTTCTTTATGCTCTATCTCTAAATCAATGCCATGCAAAATCCCTGCCGAAAAAAACCAACACTTTTCGCGCCAAAATTAATAAAAACGGAACCATGTCTCATCTCCGTTAAAAGAACGCAGAAAGGCCGGATTGATTCGGGCGTGAAAAAGCACCGATTATCTCTAACCGATGCTATACGGAAACTATTTACAGTATCTCCTGCTTTTTTAATCCCCAAATTAAGTACTCGATTTTCTTGACATCACTTATCCAACTATATTGTGGAAATAATCTATCAAAAAGGCTAATATTCTCCCTGGCCTCATCTGTCGCCAAATATACACGATACCATTCTTCAATTTGTGCATAAATCTCTATCATAGAGTCCTGTAATTCACTTACATTTTTTCCTTTTGGTTTAAGATTTAAAAAGGAAAGTACCCTGCTATCCCATATCGGCTTTTCTGGATTTATTGTGGCTAACATTTTACTGGCAAAAGATGCTTCTGTTTTCATTGAAAAACGTAAATATTACAAAGAATATTTTCAAATGTCACCTCATCCTTATTTGTTTTGTTATTCTCAAAAATTTCGTAGTATTTTTCTCGCCATTTACTATCTCTTCTGATTCTATAAAAATGGTTAAACTTTTTCTGAAAATCATTGTCTCGCGCAATATTGGTTTTATATGCCTGATTCATAATATACTCATATGTATCCAATTCAAGGCTCCTAATGAGAATATCTTGAATCGCCTTATTCCCATCAATTATAGCCATAAAACCTCCTCCTTATTGGAATGAATTCCCGATTTCAGCAATTCAATTTTCAATAAGATACAGCGGACAGCAGAACAACCGTCTCGACATGCACCGTATGCGGGAACATGTCCACCGGCCGCACTTTTTTTACCTCATATCCGTTTTCTCTCAGATACTTCACATCTCTTGCCAGAGTCGCCGGATCGCAGCTTACATACACCACTTTTTCCGGCTCCATCTTCACGATAGTCTCCAACAGCGCTTCATCACAGCCTTTTCTTGGCGGGTCCACCACAATCACATCCGCATGAGCTTTCTTTCCATGCATTTGTTCAAATCCGGCATAGTATTCCGGCAGCACTTCTTCCGCCTTTCCCACATAGAATTCTGCATTTTCGACAGCATTGATCCTGGCGTTATGCTTTGCGTCCTCCACTGCCTGTGGCACAATCTCCACGCCATAGACCTGTCCCGCTCTCTGAGCCAGAAATAAAGAAATCGTCCCAATCCCGCAGTAGAGATCCCAGACAACTGTTTCCTCTCCATCTTTCAGATCCGCATACTCCAGCGCCGTTTTGTATAACTTTTCTGTCTGTTTCGGATTCACCTGATAAAAGGACAGTGGAGAAATCTGATACTTCACATTCCCGATCCAATCGGTGATGTAACCGTGTCCCCACAGGACTCTCACCTCATTTCCCATGATCACATTAGTCTTTTCCCGATTGATGCACAAAGAAATACTGGTCATATTTTTAATAGCCGCCAGCCGCTCTGCCAGTATCTCCGCTTTGGGAAGTGAAGTTCCGTTGATGACCAGACAGACCATGATCTCTCCAGTCCGAAACCCATACCGGATCAGCACATGGCGCACCAGGCCCTCATGATGGATCTCATCATAAGCCGGAACCTGAAATTCCTCCATGAAGCACAGAATACAGTCCAGAATCTCTTTATTCACCGGAACCCCCAGCACACAATCCTTGACTGGGATAATGCTGTGAGTCCTGCCTGCGTAGAATCCTGCCACCGACCGGCCGTTTTTATCCGTTCCTATCGGGAACTGAGCCTTATTGCGATAATAAAAAGGCTCCTCCATCCCTAGGATCGGTTCCATGATCTCATCCAGAAGCCGCTCTGGAATCTGCCCGATACGCATCAGGCTGTCTCGAACCTTTTCCTCCTTAAAACGTAACTGCCATTCATATTTCATCTCCTGGATCTGGCAGCCCCCACATTTCCGGGCGATTCCACATTTCGGATTTTTTTCACGCCCTTCTGAAGCTGTAAGAATATGCAAAAGCTTTGCATATCCATAGTTCTTTTTCGCCTTCATCACCTTAGCTTCAATCACATCGCCGATTACAGCATCCTTTACAAAAAGCGTATATCCATCCACTTTTCCGATGCCCTCACCGCCAACACCGATATCCGTAATTTGCAATTTTACAATATCATTCTTTCGCATAAATATACTCCATTTTCCATTTTGGTACAGGGCAAAAGTCAATTTGGGACGTAGTCCTTTTGTAAAAGTCTACGTCCCAAATTGAACGTTTATATACTCGTCTTTCTCAAGTTCGTCTCAAACATCCGGTTATATCCCAGCCAATCGTTACTATTCTTTTCTTTAAAGATCTCGATCAATGTCTGCATTTTTGCATCGGCGCAGTCCGCGAAATTCAGCGCGAAAGCTTCCGCCAGCGCCGGTTTCTTGGGAGAACCGTATTCTAATTCTCCATGATGGGCAAGGATGCAGTGTTTCAATTCGCTGGCCAGTTTCCTTGGGAAATCCGGGATGGTCCGGATCGCGTCATCCAGCATCTCCACGCCGATCACGATATGCCCCAGAAGCTGTCCGTCATCAGTATAGTCGTTTTCTGGGAATGGGGATAGTTCTTTTGTCTTTCCGATATCATGGCACATTGCCGCGGTATAGAGCAGATCCCGGTTAAGGATCGGATACGCTCCCGCCATATATTCACAAAATTTTACTACGCTCAGAGTATGCTCCAGAAGTCCTCCGGAAAAACTGTGATGCACACTCTTTGCGGCAGAGTGGGCTTTGAACCGTTTGACAAACGCCTGGTCTTTTTCAAAATAATATCCGATCACGGCCCGCAGATACGGATTCTTCACCTGTCTGCCATAGGCCAGGAGTTCCTGGTACATCTGATCTTCATTTTTCTCTGTGGTCGGCATATAATCCGCAGGCACATATTCCCCTTCCTCTGCCTTCCGGATCTGCTTGATATTCAGCTGCAGATTATTGTTGTAGCTTGTAACCTCCCCGTATACCTCGATGAAATCCATTTCATCATAGTCCGCGATCCCGCTTGAATTGGGATCCCATACTTTTCCGTCTAAGGTTCCCGTCTTATCCTGAAGGAGCAGATTGTCATAGGGCCTCCCATTTCTCGTCTCCGCGGAACGCTTCCCTTTACAAAGATACACATTCCGGATTGTTTCGCCTTCTACCAAAGTATTGATATATCTCATGCTGTCTTTTTCTGCCTTTCTATTCTCTATTCTTTCGTGCCCACTGTAACACTGAAGTTAATCTCCACATACTCTCCGCCGGTTCCCTGTCTCCAGCAGGTGATCCGCAAAGAACTGCCCGCCTGCTTCTGCATGAGCGCGCTGTGGTACGCTTGAAAACTGGCCACTTCCCCGCCGTTGATCTGGGTGATGATATCGCCGCTTTGGATCCCTGCCCCCATAGCCGGCGAATCCGCTTCCACTTCATCCACATACACTCCTGCCGGAAGTCCTTGGTTTTCCAACTCTTCCGTTACATCAGAACCCAGGATCCCGATATAGGGCACATCCTGACCGTTGGACAGATATTCTATGATATCTTTAATGTCCGAGATCCCGTAAGCCTCCACCAAGCCCGCTTTTCCCCGGCCTTCTGTAGGTTCTCCGATCACACCGATGACTTCTCCGCTGGTATTCACCACAACGCCGCTCCTGCTGGAATCTCCTTCCACATCTGTAGAGATCAGCCGATAATGGCCGTCTGCGTGATCCGCATAGCTTTCGCTGCCTTCCACCAGCCCGTACAGAGCCATTTGCGTATTTTCATAGGGCTGTCCGATCACGATAGCCGCCTCACCGTCTTCCACCGAATAAGAGCTTCCAAGCACTGCCACCCGGATTGCTCCCCAGGTATCCTCTGTGATCAGCCCTCTGGATACGGAATAGACGCAAAGCCCAAGATTCCGGTCATAACGTTTCACCATCCCGTCATAGCTTTTTCCGTCATTAAATGTAACCTGGACATTCCCTGGATCCTCTCTTGTCACAATTTGTCCCAGAATCAGCAGTTCTTGTCCATTGTCAGCCACAATAACGCCGCTGGTCTGACGCCCTTCCCCTTCAGAACCTTCCTGCTGTCCAGAAATCGCGGTCACTGAAACAACGCTTTTCCCCGCTTGTTCTGAAATGGATTTCAAAGAGTTGAGCATCTGCCGGTAACCATCTTCTTCTGTATCCGGATCATCCTGTCCTTCCTCCGCTGTCAGTTCCTCTTCCTCGTCTCTTGGAATCTCCACTTCTGCCTGACTGTTTCCAAACTGATCCTCGATCCATGGCTGAAGGGCGCAGAAACTCACACAGGCCACAATGCCAAAGATCAGTCCCAGTCCCGCCATCCGTTTGGCATCTCGCTTAAACTTCCGGCCGCCTGCCTCGTCTTTGATCACTTCCTGCATAAAAGAATACTCTTCTTGTGGAACAGGCTGTTCCTCCGGCATGGATTCTTCAGTCCGCGCCGGTACGTTCTCTTCCTCCAGAGCTTCCTGTCCTTTGGGATCCTTGCGCTCTTCCATGGGCATTCTCTCCTTTACAACCCTTTTTATAGTATAACTGATAGCCCGTAAATGTTCAACCCCGGCCTCGTTCCTCCAGAGATAGTCCTTTACAGGGGTATGGGAGCAGATTATAATGGGAATGTAGAAAATGACATTTTGATCGTTAGGTGGATATTATGAACGAAAAGACATTATATAAATTAGAATATGATAAGATCATTGAGATGCTAGCAGAGCGGGCCGCTTCCTTTGGCGGCAGATCCCGCTGCAAAAGGCTGAAACCCATGACTTCTGTCGAGAAGATCCAAACAGCCCAGCAAGAGACCTCCGCCTCCTTCCAGCGGATCGTAAAAAAGGGGCGCCCCTCATTTGGCGGCTGCGCTCCAGTCAACGATTCTCTCAAGCGTCTGGAGATCGGCGGGACTTTAGGCAGCGGTGAACTGCTGCGCATCTGCCGGCTTCTGGAAACCGCTGGCCAGGTCAAGGCTTACGGCCGTCACGAGAACGCAGATGAGGTTCGCGACTGTCTGGACGGATACTTCGATCAGCTTACGCCCATTCTTCCTCTGACCGCGGAGATCCGCCGCTGTATCTTGGAAGAAGATGAGATCAGCGATGATGCCAGTTCCGTTTTGCTCAAAATCCGGCGCCAGATCGGGCAGACAAACGACAAGGTACATTCTACCCTTTCCAGTATGGTAAATGGTTCCCTTCGTTCTTATCTGCAGGATCCGATCATCACCATGCGCGGAGACCGCTACTGTATCCCAGTCAAATCCGAGTACCGGAGTCAGGTCCCCGGAATGATCCACGACCAGTCTTCTACCGGTTCCACCCTTTTTATCGAACCTATGGCTGTGGTCAAACTGAATAATGACCTAAAAGAACTGTACGGAAAGGAACAGGAGGAGATCCAGGTGATATTGGCCCGCTTAAGCGCGGATGCCGCGGAATATACCGATACCATCCGCACTGACTATACCATACTGACAGAACTGGATTTCATTTTCGCCAAAGGAGCCCTTGCGCTGGAAATGAATGCCACACCTCCTGTCTTTAACACAGAAGGGCGCATCCATATCCGGGAAGGACGCCATCCGCTGCTGGACAAGAAAAAGGTAGTTCCCATCACCGTGTCGCTGGGGGATACCTTTGACCTCTTGATCATCACAGGACCCAATACCGGCGGCAAGACGGTTTCTTTGAAAACTGTGGGGCTTTTCACCTTGATGGGGCAGGCCGGACTCCACATCCCCGCCCTGGACCGCAGTGAACTTTCCGTCTTTCACAGCGTTTACGCGGATATTGGAGATGAACAGAGTATTGAGCAAAGCTTAAGTACCTTTTCCTCTCATATGACCAATATCGTTTCCTTCCTAAAGCATGTAGATGAACGTTCCCTGGTTCTTTTCGATGAACTGGGCGCCGGAACTGATCCTACCGAGGGAGCCGCTCTGGCTATCGCCATCCTGGACCGCCTGCACAAACGTGGGATCCGCACCATGGCCACGACCCATTACAGCGAACTGAAAGTATACGCTCTTTCTACTCCTGGCGTAGAAAACGCAAGCTGCGAGTTTGACGTAGAGAGCCTGCGCCCTACCTACCATCTGCTGATCGGCATCCCCGGCAAGAGCAACGCTTTTGCCATTGCCGGCAAACTAGGGCTTTCCGAGTCCATTATCGAGGAAGCCAAGAAGCACTTGAGCGAGCAGGACGAATCCTTTGAAGACCTTCTGACAGATCTGGAGAGCAGCCGGCGTACTATCGAAAAAGAGCAGGAAGAAATCGCATCCTACCGCCGGGAACTGGAACGCCTAAAAACGGAAACACAGAAGAAACAGGAAAAGCTGGAAGAACAAAGAGAGCGCATCCTCCGGGAAGCCAATGAGAAAGCGCACGCCATCTTGGCCGAAGCCAAGGAGACCGCCGATGAGACCATGCGCAATTTCCATAAGTTTGGAAAGGAAAACATCTCCGCCGCCGAAATGGAGCGGGAACGCGAGAAACTCCGCCGCAAAATGGAAGCCGCCCGTTCCGGCATGGCTTCTCAGAAGGAGATCCCTCGCAAAGTTCACAGACCAGAGGACTTCAAATTGGGAGAATCGGTAAAAGTCTTAAGCATGAATCTGACCGGGACTGTGGTCTCCCTCCCTGATTCTAAAGGGCGCGTTGCCGTCCAGATGGGAATCCTGCGGTCCCAGCTTCCTATCTCAGATCTGGAGATCATCGATGAGAAGCCCGTTTATCTGAAGAAAACCGCCCGTCAGAGCGGCAAGGGGCGGATGAAGATGGGGAAATCTATGTCTGTCAGTCCAGAGATCAATCTTTTAGGCAGAACGGTAGATGAGGCGGTGGCAGAACTAGACAAATATCTGGACGATGCAAGTTTGGCGCATCTGACTTCTGTCCGCATTGTCCATGGAAAGGGAACCGGCGCCCTGCGCTCTGGCATCCACGATTATCTGCGCAGACAGAAGCGGGTGAAATCTTTCCGTCTGGGCGCTTTCGGCGAAGGCGATGCAGGCGTTACCATTGCAGAATTAAAATAACCTAAGGGGAGGACAACTATGGTAAACAAACAAAAAATCTTGATCGTAGACGATGATGAGAATATCGCGGAGCTGATTTCTCTTTATCTTACAAAAGAATGCTTTGACACAATGATGGTCCATGACGGAGAGAAGGCCCTGGTAGCCTTTGAAAGCTACCATCCCAATCTCATTCTTTTAGATCTTATGCTTCCCGGTATCGATGGATACCAGGTCTGCCGCGAGATTCGTACCCGCTCCAGCATTCCGATCATCATGCTCTCTGCTAAGGGCGAAGTTTTTGACAAAGTGCTGGGGCTGGAACTGGGGGCGGATGACTATATCATGAAACCTTTTGATTCCAAAGAGCTGGTGGCAAGGGTCAAGGCTGTCCTGCGCCGCTATCAGGCTATTCCGAAACCTGAAGTCTCCGCCGAAGACCGGGGCAAGTGTGTCGAATATCCCGGCATTACCATCAACCTGACCAATTACTCTGTTGTAGTAGACGGCCAGAATATCGATATGCCCCCTAAGGAACTGGAACTTCTGTATTTCCTTGCGTCTTCGCCAAATCAGGTGTTTACCCGCGAACAGCTCCTGGACCAGATCTGGGGATATGAATATATTGGGGATACCCGGACCGTGGACGTACATATCAAGCGGCTCCGGGAGAAGATCAAGGACCACAGTGAATGGAGTCTTAGCACTGTCTGGGGCATCGGATATAAATTTGAAGTAAAATAATGTCAGAATATGGGGCCTAACGGCCCTGGAAGGAACCCTATGAAAAGCACACTCTATCTAAAATTCATAATTATATATATTATCTTCGCTTTTCTCAGCGTATTTACAGTAGCTACACTGACTTCCACCCTGACCAGCGGCGCGCTGGTCAGGGTTACGGCCTCCGCCGCCTATCAGGATGCCAATATGATGGCCACCGACTATCTGCCGGAATATTTTTCTGATAATATCACCCTCAGCGATGTCTACCTCCAGTTGTCTGGAATGGAGACGCATTTGGACGCGGCTGTCTGGTTCGTTGACCGGGAGGGCAATCTCCTGTCTTCCGCCCAGTCTGACGGGTTTCCTTCCGCTCCCGCGTCAATCCAGGATTTCAATCCCGCGGAAGCTGGAAACTCTCAGTATTTGACCGGGGATTATCACGGATACTTCCAGGAGGATGTGATCACAGTGATCGCTCCTGTCATCCATGGATATTCTCCGGCAGGCTATCTTCTGATCCATAAAAGCCTGGATGACATCAGCGATATCCAGCAGATCCTCATGCGGGCAGCGTTCATTACCCTGGGCGTAGTCTTTCTGCTGTCTTTCATCATCCTGCTGGCTTTGGAATTCTTCGTGTATCGTCCTTTGCGCAAGATCACAGAGGCTGCTACCCAGTATGCCTCCGGCAACCTGGATTATGAAATCCCTGTTAATACAGAAGACGAGATGGGGTATCTGTCCGCTTCTTTGAATTATATGTCTTCTCAGCTCAAAGATATGGAAGATTATCAGAAGAAATTCGTAGCCAATGTATCTCACGATTTCCGTTCTCCTTTGACCTCCATCAAAGGTTATATAGAAGCTATGGCAGATGGAACGATCCCGCCGGAAATGCAGAAAAAATACCTGGACATCATCCTATTTGAGACAGAGCGTCTGACGGATCTGACTCATGATCTTTTAACCTTGAATGAATTTGATACCAAAAATCTCCTTTTAAACAAAGAGATTTTTGATATCCATGAAATGATCAAGAATGTCGCGGCCTCCTTTGAGGGTACCTGCACCCAGAGAAAAATCTCTATCGAGCTTCTTTTTGCCTCTAAGCATCTGGAAGTGACCGCGGATAAACGAAAGATCCAGCAGGTCCTCTATAATCTTCTGGACAATGCCATTAAATTCAGTGATTCAGATTCCACCGTTACCATCGAGACCACACAGCGGGGTGACAAAGTGTATATCTCCGTCAAGGATTACGGCATTGGAATTCCCCGGAATGCTTTGAACAAGATCTGGGAACGCTTTTACAAAACGGATCTTTCCAGAGGGAAAGATAAAAAGGGCACCGGCCTTGGGCTTGCCATCGTTAAGGAAGCCATCCAGGCCCATGGAGAAAATATCAATGTGGTCAGTACCGAGGGGGTAGGTACAGAATTTATCTTCACCCTCCCCAAAGTCTGACCTAACATAAGGAAAGCCGCTTTCTCAGCGGCTTTTCTTAACCCTGCTCAGCAGTATCATACAGCACGTCTTCAAATATATCCTGCTCTTCTTCATCCGTCAGAACGAAATAAAACAATTCAGAATCATCATTGATGCAGGCATATACATCCCATGCCCCGCTTTGTTCTCCTGGCATCATAATCTGTCCATGAATGGTATGCATTCCCGCGATCGGTGAGACCTCTTCTGCGTTCAGCACTCCCGCCTGCATGGTAGACGGTACATCATACCGTTCATACAGAGTCCTGATCACCTCCATGGGATCCTCATTTTCCCATTCTGAGTATCCCTCTCCGGCGCAATAAAAGTCCACCCTGGCTTCCGAGTCATCTTCGCCCATCCGGAATACGGCATAGTTATCATAAGAACTTTCCTCATCATAGTCCCAGGTCTCAGGAATAGAAAACTCATATCCACAGAATTCAAATCCTGTCCGTTCTGACTCGCTTTTGATCCTGACGCCCACAAATATCGCAGCTGCCGCCAGCACAACAATTCCACATATGATCAGCGCGACAGGGAGTTTTTTCCTGTCTTCTGTTCTTACATTATTCACACCATTCATAGCTTTCACTTGCCCTGGAGAGGCCGCCGGAACCGGCCCTCCGCAATTGGGACAAAACTTTCCTCCATTTACCTTAGTTCCGCACTTTGGACAAAACATCTTCCTTTCCTCCTTATTCTTACCTATTCTTTATCTTACAACAAGATTACGAAACTTCCTATTATCATACTCCAATATAAGTTCTCCCTCCCGAGTATATCCATAATAGACCTGATCGGTGGCTTCATCGATATATTCATCCATATTGTCATATGAAGAAGCGGCGCTTCTGGTTTCAAAAATCAGATAGATTATATTCGCCTCCGTATCGATCTTGTACTGTCCGTTTATGTAATCTCTATCCTCTGTATAACCAGAAAATGTATTTGTTTCTTCAAAAGTAAGGCTTCGATCGTCATCTGTAGATATCGAGTGCCATGTTCCCTGCAGCTCCTTCATGACCGCTGTACTTTCCTGATTTTCCGGGAACTGCATTCTTTTCTGGAATTCTGCTTCCGCCTGTTCGTATTCTTCTGATGACTTTTCATAATATTCCTGTGTTTCTTTCTCCCTTTTTGCTTGTTCCTGCGCCTGCATCTCCCACTGATTATGGTTATGGATACTAGCCGTTACTATAATTCCCAGAATCAAAACGCCGATCACACCGCCGAGAATAATTATTTTTTCCTTCTTTCCTATTTTGCCGGATGTTTCTTTTCTTCTCTGAATTGGAGGTGTGGGAGCGGCAGGTCCAACCGGTTTTCCGCAGTTCCCGCAAAACTTATCTCCTTCTGTTGTCTCGTGTCCGCAAAACTTACATTTCATCTTTTCATATCCTCCTTTAGTTTTCTCTCTTGTCTGACTCTTAGATTTTCTCAACAGGACTCTTTCATCCCCCTGTTCATTTACTTAGACAAGGCTGCCCGCAAAAAAGTTTCATAAAATTAGAATTTTTTCTATAAATTTTCACAGCCGAAATGGAAACAGCTCCATGATCTTCAAGATCATGAAGCTGCTTCTTATCACTGTGTTCTAACCTTTTATATTTTCTTATTCTTTATTGCTATGCCGTCTCTCTCCAGTATAGCAGCGGCCGTGTCTGTTTAGCTCTCAACCAACTCCGGCGAATCCTCCAGCGCCTGTTCCGTCTCCGGAACACTTTCCTGAAGATTATCCTCCAGATCTGTCATCGCGATCTCTGCATCCTCATAATCGCTTTCCAGATCCAGATAAGCTTCCTCATTGTTCAGTGATTCCTCGCTTTCCAGACGGATGTCTTGGTATTTTCTCATACCAGTTCCGGCTGGAATGTGCTTTCCGATGATTACATTTTCCTTCAGGCCTACCAGCGGATCAATTTTCCCTTTGATCGCCGCTTCTGTTAAGACCTTAGTGGTTTCCTGGAAGGATGCCGCCGACAGGAAGGAATTGGTTGCAAGAGAAGCCTTGGTGATACCAAGCATGATCTGCTCGCCTGTGGCTGGTTCTTTCCCTTCTTCCTCCAATTTCTTATTCATGTCCTCGAATTCCAGGATATCAACATTGGTTCCCGGCAGGAATTCAGAATCTCCCGCATCCTCAATACGGACTTTCTTCAGCATCTGCCGTACGATAACCTCAATGTGCTTGTCATTGATGTCTACACCCTGGAGACGATATACACGCTGTACTTCCTGAAGCATGTAATCCTGTACTGCCCTCAAGCCCTTGATCTTCAGGATATCATGCGGATTGACGCTTCCTTCGGTCAGCTCGTCGCCGGCCTCAAGCTGGGCGCCGTCCGTCACTTTGATCCGAGATCCGTAAGGGATCAGGTACGCTTTGGTCTCTCCCGTCTCTTCGTTAGTAACAATGACCTCGCGCTTTTTCTTTGTATCATTGATCGTAGCCGTGCCGGCGAATTCTGTGATGATCGCCAGACCTTTCGGCTTTCTCGCCTCAAACAGCTCTTCTACACGGGGAAGACCCTGTGTGATATCGTCTCCTGCCACACCGCCGGTATGGAACGTACGCATGGTAAGCTGAGTCCCGGGCTCGCCAATGGACTGGGCGGCAATGATTCCAACCGCCTCACCAACCTGCACCGGTTCTCCGGTAGCCATGTTGGCGCCATAACACTTTGCGCAGATTCCATTGTGGGAACGGCAGGTCAGGATGGTACGGATCTTGATCTTCTTTAATGGCTCGCCGTTTTCATCCACGCCTTTCTTCATGATCAGTTCCGCACGTCTTGGTGTTACCATATGGTTGGCTTTTACCAATACGTTGCCGTCTTTGTCTTTGATATCCTCGCACAGATACCGCCCTGTGATTCTCTCCTGCAGGCTTTCGATCTCTTCGTTTCCATCCAGGAACGCTTTCACATACATACCCGGAATCTCTTCGCCCTTCTCCACACAGTCTCTCTCATGGATGATCAGCTCCTGAGAAACGTCTACCAGACGTCTTGTCAGATAACCGGAGTCGGCGGTACGAAGAGCCGTATCGGAAAGTCCCTTTCTGGCTCCGTGGGCAGACATGAAGTATTCCAGTACGTCCAGACCTTCACGGAAGTTGGACTTGATCGGCAGCTCAATGGTACGTCCTGTGGTATCTGCCATCAGTCCGCGCATACCCGCCAACTGTTTGATCTGCTTGTCGGAACCACGGGCTCCGGAGTCCGCCATCATATAAATATTGTTGTATTTGTCAAGTCCGGTAAGCAGCGCTTCTGTCAAAGCATCGTCTGTTGCTTTCCAGGTCTCTACCACTTCTTTGTAACGCTCTTCTTCTGTGATCAGACCACGCTTATAGTTCTTGGTGATCCGGTCTACCGTATCCTGAGCCTTCTGGATCATCTCCGGTTTCTGCGGCGGCACCGTCATATCAGAAATGGATACCGTCATAGCAGCTCTCGTAGAATATTTGTAACCGATGGATTTCACCGCATCCAGCACTTCCGCCGTAGCTGTGGAACCATGAGTGTTGATAACCTTTTCCAGGATCTGCTTCAGCTGTTTCTTTCCTACATGGAAGTCTACTTCCAGAAGCAGTTCATTTCCTTCCACTTCACGGTCTACAAATCCAAGATCCTGAGGAATGATCTCGTTAAAGAGGAATCTTCCCAGGGTAGACTCGATGATCGCGGATTTCTCTGTTCCATCCGCCATGGTCTTGGTCACTCTTACTTTGATCCTGGAATGCAGTGTCAGGGCTCCATTCTCATAGGCTAAGATCGCTTCATTTACGTTGCGGAAGGATTTTCCTTCTCCCAGCGCTCCCGGACGCTCCTGGGTCAGATAATAGATTCCCAGTACCATGTCCTGTGACGGAACTGCCACCGGACCTCCATCGGAAGGTTTCAGCAGGTTATTCGGAGACAGCAGAAGGAACCGGCATTCTGCCTGGGCTTCTACGGACAGCGGCAGATGCACCGCCATCTGGTCTCCGTCAAAGTCTGCGTTGTACGCTGTACATACCAGCGGATGCAGCTTGATCGCCTTACCCTCTACCAGGATCGGCTCAAACGCCTGGATACCCAGACGATGCAGCGTAGGGGCACGGTTCAGCATAACCGGGTGCTCCTTGATCACTTCCTCCAGCACATCCCATACCTCTGGCTGAAGTCTTTCTACCATCTTCTTAGCGTTTTTGATATTGTGAGCGGTTCCATTCTGTACCAGCTCTTTCATAACGAAGGGCTTGAACAGCTCGATCGCCATCTCTTTAGGCAGACCGCACTGATAGATCTTCAGCTCCGGTCCTACCACGATAACAGAACGTCCGGAATAATCCACACGTTTTCCAAGCAGGTTCTGACGGAAACGTCCGGATTTTCCCTTCAGCATGTCGGAAAGAGACTTCAGCGCCCGGTTTCCTGGGCCAGTGACCGGACGGCCCCGACGGCCGTTGTCGATCAAGGCGTCTACCGCCTCCTGAAGCATTCTCTTCTCATTTCTTACGATAATGTCCGGCGCGCCCAGCTCCAGCAGGCGTTTCAGACGGTTGTTGCGGTTGATGATCCGGCGGTACAGGTCATTTAAGTCACTGGTAGCGAAACGTCCGCCGTCCAACTGTACCATAGGCCGCAGATCCGGCGGGATGACCGGGATATTGGTCATGATCATCCACTCCGGTTTGTTGCCGGACTCACGGAAAGCTTCCACTACTTCCAGACGTTTCACGATACGGGCACGTTTCTGGCCGGTAGCGCCTTTTAAGCCTTCCTGCAGTTCTGTGTATTCTTTATCCAGGTCAATGGCCCGCAAAAGCTCCTGGATGGCCTCAGCGCCCATTCCCACACGGAAAGCGCCGCCCCAGCTCTCTCTTGCTTCCTGGTATTCCTGCTCTGACAGGACCTGCTTATACTGAAGGTCTGTCTCTCCTTTATCCAGTACGATATAAGAGGCAAAGTACAGCACCTTCTCCAAGGTTCTTGGGGAAAGATCCAGGATCAGTCCCATACGGCTTGGAATTCCCTTAAAGTACCAGATATGTGACACCGGAGCCGCGAGGGCAATATGTCCCATCCGTTCCCGGCGCACGCTGGACTTGGTCACCTCTACGCCGCATCGGTCGCAGACTACGCCTTTATAGCGGATCTTCTTGTACTTTCCGCAGTGGCACTCCCAGTCTTTGCTGGGTCCAAAGATACGCTCGCAGAACAGACCGTCTTTCTCCGGTTTCAAGGTCCTATAGTTAATGGTCTCCGGTTTTGTAACCTCTCCTCTGGACCACTCCAAAATCTTCTCAGGTGATGCCAAACCGATCTTGATCGCGTCAAAGGTCATTGGCTGATACGTTTGTTCCCTGTTATTTTCTGGCATATTGGCACCCCTTCCTATTCGTTATCTGAAAAATCATTATATGCGAAATCATCAGTTTCTTCGAATTCGATCTCGAACTCGTCTTCTTCAGCCTCTTCTTCTACATCCACAAGCTGTTCATTCTGGAATTCCTGCTCGGTGTAGCCATGCTCTCCCAGGTTGTCCTCTCTGCCGTATTTCTTATCGCCTTCGATCAGGGAACGGAAATCGGTTTCACCCATATCTACCGTTTCCATGATCTCTACTTCTGTATTATCATCACGCAGGACACGCACATCCAATCCTAAGGACTGCAGTTCTTTGAGCAGTACCTTGAAGGATTCTGGGATTCCTGGTTCTGGGATGTTCTCTCCCTTGATGATCGCCTCGTAGGTCTTCACACGTCCCACTACGTCGTCGGACTTCACGGTCAGGATCTCCTGCAAGGTGTAAGATGCTCCGTATGCCTCCAGAGCCCACACCTCCATTTCTCCAAAACGCTGTCCTCCAAACTGGGCTTTTCCTCCCAGCGGCTGCTGGGTTACCAGAGAGTACGGTCCTGTGGAACGGGCATGGATCTTATCGTCAACCAGGTGGTGCAGCTTCAGGTAATGCATGTGTCCAATGGTGACCGGACTGTCGAAGTATTCACCCGTACGTCCGTCTCTCAAGCGCACTTTTCCATCTCTGGAGATCGGAACGCCTTTCCAGAGTTTTCTGTGATCCCGGTTATCATAGAGATACTGCAGCACTTCAGGAAGAAGTTCTTCTTTATGTTTTGCCTCAAACTCTTCCCAGCTCAAGTTTACATAGTCGTTGGCCAAATCCAGGGTATCCATGATATCATTCTCATCCGCCCCATCGAAAACCGGGGTGGAAATGTTGAATCCAAGGGCTTTTGCCGCCAGGGACAGATGGATTTCCAGCACCTGCCCGATATTCATACGGGAAGGCACGCCCAGCGGGTTCAGCACGATATCCAGAGGCCGTCCGTTTGGCAGGAACGGCATATCCTCCACCGGAAGCACACGGGAAACAACACCTTTATTTCCGTGACGTCCGGCCATCTTATCTCCTACAGAGATCTTTCTCTTCTGGGCGATATAGATGCGCACAGACTGGTTGACGCCTGGAGACAGTTCGTCTCCATTTTCCCTGGTGAAAACTTTTGCGTCCACAACGATTCCATATTCTCCATGAGGCACTTTCAAAGATGTGTCTCTGACTTCTCTGGCCTTCTCTCCGAAGATCGCTCTTAAGAGTCTCTCTTCCGCGGTCAGCTCTGTCTCGCCCTTCGGCGTCACTTTTCCTACCAGGATGTCCCCGGCACGTACTTCTGCTCCGATGCGGATGATTCCCCGCTCGTCTAAGTTCTTAAGGGCGTCGTCGCCTACGCCTGGGATATCCCGGGTGATCTCTTCCGGCCCAAGCTTGGTATCACGGGACTCTGCCTCGTATTCCTCGATATGCACAGAGGTGTACACGTCATCCTGCACCAGTCTTTCACTGAGCAGGACCGCATCCTCGTAGTTATAACCTTCCCAGGTCATGAAACCGATCAGCGGATTCTTTCCAAGGGCCATCTCTCCATTGGAGGTAGAAGGACCGTCCGCGATCACATCGCCGGCTTTCACCTTGTCTCCCTTGAATACGATCGGTCTCTGGTTATAACAGTTGCTCTGGTTGCTTCTGACGAATTTCGCCAGTTTATATTTCTTAAGATTGCCGTCGTTTTGACGGATGTGGATCTCTGTGGAAGTAGAGCGCTCTACCACGCCGTCCTCCTCCGCGATCACGCATACGCCGGAGTCCACAGCAGCCTTTTCTTCCATACCTGTTCCTACTACCGGAGCCTCGGTCATCAGAAGCGGCACTGCCTGACGCTGCATGTTGGAACCCATCAGGGCACGGTTGGCATCGTCATTTTCCAGGAAGGGGATCAATGCCGTAGCCACAGAGAAGACCATCTTCGGGGAAACGTCCATATAATCGAACATTTTCCTCTCGTATTCCTGCGTCTCTTCCCGGTAACGTCCGGAAACGTTCTTATGGACAAAATGTCCATCCGCATCCAAAGGCTCGTTGGCCTGAGCCACATGGTAATTATCTTCTTCGTCCGCCGTCATATATACAACTTCATCGGTAACCACCGGGTTCTCCGGATCAGAGTGATCGATCTTGCGGTACGGAGCCTCCACGAATCCATACTGATTGATCCTTGCGTAGCATGCCAGTGAGTTGATCAGACCGATGTTGGGACCTTCCGGCGTCTCGATCGGACACATTCTTCCATAGTGGGAATAGTGTACGTCACGCACCTCGAATCCGGCCCGGTCTCTGGACAGACCTCCCGGTCCAAGAGCGGACAGACGTCTCTTGTGCGTCAGCTCACCCAGCGGGTTATTCTGGTCCATAAACTGGGACAGCTGGGAGGAACCAAAGAATTCCTTCACCGCCGCCGTTACTGGCTTAATGTTGATCAGGGACTGCGGGGAGATTCCCTCCAGGTCCTGGGTGGTCATTCTCTCACGGACTACTCTTTCCAAACGGGAAAGGCCGATCCGATACTGATTCTGCAGGAGTTCGCCGACAGCGCGGATCCGGCGGTTTCCAAGATGATCGATATCATCATCATTGCCAAGCCCGTACTCCAAATGCATATTATAGTTAATGGAAGCAAGGATGTCTTCCTTCGTAATGTGTTTCGGGATCAGGTCGTGGATATCTCTGCGGATCGCTTCTTTCAGCTCATCAACATCTCCTGCCGTCTCTTCCAGGATTCCGGCCAGCACTGGATAATATACCAGCTCTGTCACGCCTACTTCCTTGGGATCAATATCTACGACAGACTGCAGGTCCACCATCATATTAGAAAGCACTTTGATGCTGCGCTCTTCTTCCGGTCTTTCGATCCACACAAACGGAACCGCCGAATTCTGGATGATGTCCGCCAATTCTCTTGTCACTTTTGTCCCCGCTTCTGCAAGAATCTCGCCGGTAAGAGGGCTTGCCACATCTTCCGCAAGCACATGGCCCGCGATGCGGTTGCGGAACATCAGCTTCTTGTTGAATTTGTACCGTCCCACTTTGGCAAGGTCATACCGCCTTGGGTCAAAGAACATGCTGGTGATCAGGCTTTCCGCGCTGTCCACCGCCAAAGGCTCTCCCGGACGGATCTTCTTATACAGTTCCAGAAGTCCTTCCTGGTAATTGGTAGCCGCGTCTTTCTCAAAGCTTGCCAGGATCTTCGGCTCTTCTCCGAATAATTCTACGATCTCTGGGTTCGTACCGATTCCAAGAGCACGGATCAGCACCGTGATCGGCACCTTTCTGGTTCTATCTACACGCACATAAAAAACGTCATTGGAGTCAGTCTCATATTCCAGCCACGCGCCGCGGTTTGGGATGACCGTACATGAATACAGCTTCTTTCCCAGCTTGTCATGTGTGATCGCATAGTAGATTCCCGGCGAACGCACAAGCTGACTTACAATGACACGCTCCGCGCCATTGATCACAAAGGTTCCTGTGCTGGTCATCAGCGGCAGATCGCCCATAAAGATCTCATGTTCGTTGATTTCATCCGTCTCTTTGTTGTGGAGCCTTACCCTTACTTTCAAAGGCGCCGCATAGGTGGCATCGCGCTCCTTACATTCCTCGATCGAGTACTTTACGTCATCCTCACACAGGGTAAAATCAACAAATTCCAGACTCAGATGACCGCTGTAATCAGCGATGGGAGAAATATCATCAAATACTTCTTTTAATCCTTCATCCAGAAACCACTGATAAGAATCCTTCTGGACTTCGATCAAATTAGGCATCTGAAGAACTTCTTTCTGCCTGGAATAGCTCATGCGTGAACTTTTTCCGCTTTTGATAGGACGAATTCTGTTTTTCTCCATATTGACGTTTCACTCCTCATTTATTTTTTTGTGGGCTGCGTCAATGCCCCAAAAACATTGCAAACTCATTGAAAACGGCTTTGTCAAGCAGTTTTTTTCGCAACAATATGGCATAGCTTTCCACAATAGTGCATTTTTAAATATAGCACAAAACTTTTTAGCTTGTCAACAACTTTTCAAGGAAATTTGAGAGAAATTCTCAGATGCTCGCTACTAAAGCCTTAAAAAACAGACTGGCCATTTCCAGCCAGCCTGTTCTCTATTTTCTACCTATAATTGTACCTGCGCAAAGACTTATCCAAATGCGCCTGCATCGCCTTCCCGGCTCCGATGGAATCGTGAGCCAGGATAAAACCATAGATCCGCTGGTGTTCCTCGTAGATCTCCTTTAGCTGTTCCTCGTCCACCATTCCGCTGCCGCTGATACGCCGGGTCAGATTGCTGATGGTCTGGATCATACTGTAGATCACCTGATTGCCGGAACATTCCGCGATGCAGATGTGGAACTCCAGATCGCCGTCCAGGAATTCCTTGTAATTCCGTTCCATATACGCCTTGTGGATCTTATAGGAACTGTCATACAGCCTTCCCAGCCTGTCATCTCTGCTGCACGCGGCCGCAAGCTGCGCCGCCTTTACCTCCAAGATATTGCGGACTGTAATGATATCCTCTGTCTGATTTCCATTCAGGAACAAGGACCAGGACAACGGGATGATAAAGAAATTGGTCTCGCTGCTGCTGATATACGTACCTTGTCCCGGATGAATATCAATCATTCCGAGTACATCAAGTACCTTCAAGGCTTCGCGGATAGCCGACCGGCCTACGTCCATCTTCTGGGCCAGTACCCGGTCGGATTCTATCTTATCACCTTTTTTCAGCTTTTTCTCCAGAAGCTGTTCTGAGAAATACATAGTCAGACGGTATAACAGGCGGTTGATATTTCCTTTCTTCTCCGCGTTTTTGCGGATCTGGTCCGACTCCCCGTCTCCCGGCAGGATCACTTCCAGCTGTTCCGCGAATTCTTCCGGCGGCATGGAGAAAGCCATGGAATCAATCGACAGATTCTCCGCTACCGCAAGGACTACCTCGCTCAAACGGGCGCCGCCCTTGGATTCCAGATTCGACAGCGTAGCGATGCTCATGCTTTCTTTTCCATCCTCGCTGGACAGAAATTGGCTGATAAACTCTTTCTGAGTCAATCCAAGATAACGTCTCAGCAGCCGGATATTATCTTTCTTATATGTGGGGCTCATCTTCTCAACCGTCATAACAAACCTCTCTTTTGCCCTTCCATGCTTCTTTCATTTCCCGCAGGTCTTTTCTCCTACTCGCTTAAGAGTTTCTCCGCAAGTTCTTCCATGATCGTGGCCGCTTTCGCGAAATCACTGTACTTGGTAAATTCTACCGGGCAATGGCTTCTGCCCTCTTTGCTTGGCACAAAAAGCATAACTGTGGGAAGCACCTGTCCGATCTCCAAAGCATCGTGTCCGGCTCCGCTTGGCAGATACTTATAGCTGTATCCGTGCTCCTTGCAGCCCTCTTCCATGATCTTCAGCATATCCTGGGACAGATTGACCGGAGTGATCACCAGTTTGGTATCAATCTCATAGCTGCCGCCCATTTCTTTGACTTCCCGATCCAGCGCCGCGCGCATCCGGTTGGCGATATCATTAATGTTGTCGTTATTCTTAGAGCGGATATCCACGGTAAATTCCACCTTTTCCGCCACAATATTCATACCGCCCGGGACGGTATTGATGTAGCCTGTGGTAGCGACTGTGCCGTCGGCCTTCTCCCTCGCCCAGTCCGGAATCTTGGAAATGACTTTTGTCGCCGCGTCTACCGCGTCCATTCGCATATCCATAGGTGTCGTTCCCGCATGGTCCGCTCTTCCGTGAACGGTCACCATATATCTCTGGATTCCCACGATACAGTCAACCAGCCCGATCTCGATATTTTCCGCATCCAGGACCGGTCCCTGCTCGATATGGGCCTCCAGGAAATATCCGATAGATCCGTCTGGCCATTTCGCGTCTGTTACTTTCTCCGGATCCAGACCATAGCCTTTCATAGCGTCATAGATGGAGATTCCATCCGTATCTTTGAATTTCTTACAATATTCTACATCTCTGTGGCCCAGCATCGCGCCAGATCCAAAGTAGCCGGTTCCAAAGCGCATACCTTCTTCATCGCAGAAACCTACCACAACAAAATCCCGCTTGGGAGCAATTCCTTTTTCTTTCAGCAGCCTGGCTGTCTCGATGGCGCAGACCACTCCCGCGATCCCATCGAAATCTCCGCCGTTTACCACAGAATCATAGTGAGATCCCATCATCACACAGGGCTTAGAGGAGTCTTCTCCTTTCAGGACGCCGATCACATTGCCGGCCGCGTCTTCTCTCACTTCGAGTCCCGCCTCTTCCATGATCTCTTTCAAGTAGTTGACCGCTTCTCTCGCCTCTTTGGTAAATGGAAGCCTGGTACACCCATTTCCCGGAGTCGCTGTAAAGCTCTTCAAATGCTCCAAATCTCTCGCAATTCTTCCCGTAATCTCTTCAACACCCATTGTTTTTTCCTCCTTTGATCTTTATAGGTCTGTTGATTACTTCTTTCTCCGGTCCAGGATATAGACCTTAAATGGAGAATACAGCATTGCTGCGACAATCACTAAAAAACCGATCATACATATCACATCATTCGATGCGTTAAGCCCTGCCATAATTATACCAAACGCCGCCATAATTGCAAGAAACGCAATGGTCAGCCCGCCTTCTTTTGTCTTAAAAAAACTATTCTTTTCCATCTTATGCCACACCTCCATTTTCCCTTTATAAGCAGATCAGCAGGAAGGTAACGGCGCCGATGAGGATCGTTGCCGGAACTGTGATCGAAAGCAATTTTTTCATGACTTCTCCTTCTCTGCCCAAGATGCCTGCCGTCGTCGTCCCAAGGATGATCTTGCTGGGGCTTACCGCCGCGCCGATAGCGCCGCCAGCCGTCTGTGCTCCCAGAATCGCGGAACTGTTGACAGACAGAAGATTGGCTGTGGTCATTTGGAAGTCGCCAAAGAGAATATTGGAGCTCATATTGCTTCCTGTCATAAAGGTTCCAAGAAGTCCTACAAATGGAGCCAGCACCACATATGCTTTTCCAAGCACACCCGCGATACCGTCTGAAAGCACCACCGTCTGTCCTGTTCCGCTCATGATCATAGACATGATGACCAGCCCGATCACCGCGATGCCGGACGGCATAGTCATAGAAACGGATTTTATGAACACACGCTTTACACCGCCTTCTTTGATCCATCCGTGACTCTTATAATAGAGGATTCCTATGATCGCCGCAATGAAAAGGAACATGCTTGCATGGGTAAAGGGCGCAAGCGGAGAATAACTCTCCACCGCTTCGTTCACATAGCCATATCCGGTAACCGTCTCCGGGAAGGCGAAGCCTATGGTAAACTGGCCCAAAAATGTGTTGACCGGTTTTACCAGCAATACGATCAGCGTCAGAGCGGACAAAAGGATGTAAGGAACGAACGCCTGGATCAAGGTCATATCCGCCGGCGCGTCGTCGTTTTCTCCTTCCACTGAGTCCCGCCTCATGATGCCGCTGTCCGCGATGCTCCATTCTTCCTTATACATCTTCAGCCGCCCCAGCAGCATGATCACTACCAGGGAGATACAGGACGGAACAAAACAGGACAGGGTGGTATTCACCTGAGTCAGCGCTAACTCTCCGCCGCCCTGGATCAAGGTCAGGACGATAACCGCGGGAAGCCCCTTCTTTACCGCCTTTCCCTTTCCGTAGAACCAGCACACCGCAGCTCCGGTCACCACATCCCAGAACCACAGGAACGCCGCCGCCCAGAGGGCTGTCGCCAGATACTCACCGCTTCCGGCCTGCAATCCCGCTGACATAGCAAGAGAATCCCAGCCGGCCGCCAAAGTTCCAAAGGTATTTCCCCAAGCCTGGCCCAGAAGCGGAATGATCACCGCCCACATGGGCTTTACGCCGATGCCGATCAGAAGCGGCGCTCCCACCGCCACCGGAACACCAAATCCGGTAATTCCCTGAAGAAAACTTTCAAACACCCAGCCCATAGCCAGAACCAGAAGGAGTTCATTGGGAAGCAGTTTCCTCATTCCATTTCGGATTACCAGAAATGCCTTTGCCTCATCCCCCACCTGATACATCAGAATGGCCGTCCATATGATCAACAGGATGGGAAGCGCGCTCCACACTCCCTTCGCGCTCTGAGAAGCGATCAATGCAAGATCCGCCTTGTAGAACACGATTCCTGTAAAAATCGTAATCAAAAGCCCAATGGGCGCCGCTTCTGTAGCTCCCCACTGGAATTTTATCATCAAGATCAATAGTACGATAATCGGCAGAAACGCCATTATCCACATAAACAGATTTGTTGGTATATTCATATCCCGTCTCCTACTCTCTTATGACATCAAAGGGAGCTTCCCGGCATTCCAGCCGGGAGCTTCCCTTTTTGATCTCACTTCAACTCTTTTTATCTCAGGAATGGATCACCGTTCCCGTCTTTCCGGCTATGCCGTCAGCCGCCTTGTCAAGCAGGGTGATCAGCGTACGCCGCCCCTCGCCGGACTGGGCGAACCGGATAGCCGCCTCGATCTTAGGCAGCATAGATCCTTTCGCGAACTGATCCTGGGCAATGTACTCTTTGGCCTGTTCTACCGTCAGATCGGAAAGCCATTCCTGGTTTTCTTTTCCAAAATTGATGGCCACCTTCTCCACCGCGGTCAGGATCACCAGGTAATCCGCGCCAATCTGGGAAGCAAGAAGACTGCTGGCATTGTCCTTATCAATGACCGCGTTCACTCCTACCAATTTCCCTTTTTCACTGACTACCGGAATTCCGCCGCCTCCACAGGTGATCACAATATGTCCCGCGTTTACCAAGGTGCGCACCGTCTCCAGTTCCCGGATCCTTTTGGGCATAGGAGAGGCCACTACCACACGGTAGCCCCTCCCGGCATCCTCCATACAGCGAACGCCGTTAGCCTCATTTTCCTCCGCTTCCTCTTTGCTCAAGAAACGTCCAATAGGCTTAGTTGGATGCTGGAACGCCTCATCGTCCTTATCCACTTCTACCTGGGCCAGGATAGTGGATACCTTGCCGTCGATATTCCGCTCGTAAAGTTCGTATTTGATGGCGTTCTGCAGGTCGATCCCAATATATCCCTGGCTCATGGCCACACAGGTGGGCAGAGGGATCTGCTTATAGTTCTCATGCATACATACCAGATTGTCCATGGCGTCCTGGATCATCCCCACCTGGGGACCGTTTCCATGAGTCACAATGATATCCAGGCCCTGCTGGGCCAGGTCAACAATGACCTTCGCCGTCTTTGCTACCGCTTCTTTCTGCTCTTCCACATCTTTTCCAAGAGCATTTCCTCCAAGGGCAATGACAACCTTCTTTCTTTCCATCAGGATCCCTCCCTTCTATTCCTCAGAAAATCCCAGCTTCTTCGCGTACGCTTCGATCGCTTTCTCGAAACATTCGATCGGCGGATGAACAGTACCGGCCCCGATCTGTCCATATCCGGCGATCTTGTGGGCGATACCTGTATTGATCACAGGCGTGATTCCTTTCTCTACCACCAGTCTTGCATCGATACCAAGGCAGATTCCCTGGAAATTCCAGGTTGGAACGGTAAAGTTCGGATTCCGGTCGATAACGATCTCCATCATTTCATTGCTGGTACGCAGGGCGTCCTCATATCCGCCGGCGCCCACAAATCTAGTAACCGCCGGAGCGGCGATCATAGCCATACCGCCCACGCCAAAGGTCTCTGTAATGGCGCTGTCTCCCATATCCGGGCAGGCGTCCTCGCCGTCATATCCGGTGAAGTATAATCCCTGCGGAGTATTGACCGGACCTGTAAACCACTCGTCTCCCATGCCGGCGATGCGGATACCAAATTCATAACCATTCCGGCACATCGCAGTCACGATGGTTCCATCCGTACCGGTACGGGCGTCGTCCATAACCGCCTTACCGGTTGCCATCATAATATTTAAGAAGAACTGGTCTGTATCAGCCAGGAACTTGATCACGTCGTAACGGTCTTTCTCATCCATATCCATCTTAGTGATGATCGGAGCCACTTCTTTCAGGAAGGCAAGAGAAGCTGCGATATTTCTCTGGTGGAACTCGTCTCCCATCGCCACCGCTTTGGCGATCAGCGGATTAATGGCAAGACCGTTCTCCATCGAACGCAGAGCTTTTCCAAGTGTTGGGCCTAAGACGTCCCGCATCCAGCGAAGACGCTCGATCACTTCCTCTGAGTATGCGCCAAACCGGAGTACTTTGCCGATACCTTCATTCATGGTACAGTAAGCCCTGTTTCCGCCAGTTTCATTTTCCACTACAAAGACTGCCATATTGGGAGATGTGATGCCGCCCATTGGTCCTACCGCGTTTACATGATGGCAGGGGATGAACTTGATCTCTCCATTCTCCAGCATTTTCCTTGCGTCCGCCTCGTTGTCCGCCCATTCCTCGAACAGAACCGCGCCTACACAGGAACCCTGCATCGGATCCGGCATATTCTTATATTCTACCGGAGGACCCGCGTGAAGGATCACTTTGCCTTCCCGAAGCTCCGGAATCACTTCTTTCGCCCGCACATTGTCTTTCAGGACCGGCTGGCTGGCAACTACTTTGGCCGTCACTTCCCTGTTCTTCTCGTCAAGTCCTTCATAATTTCTCAGGAAATTCAGGATCTTGATCAGCTTCAGATTTCCACCTGCCGGCGGCATCCAGTCATACTGGACTACATCGCAGCCAAACTCTTCTACTACTTCCGCGAAACTCTTAAGACCAATGTTGATGATCTTTGGTTTCTCGGACAGAAGCGCGCGCAGTTTGTCGGAAGGCGCGGCCTTCGGGAAATCTACGACTGTCTTAGGACGAACCTCTTTTACCGGCTCTTTAAAATCTCTTCCGATCGCCCGGATGGCTGTCCGGCATGCAAGCTTGTTATTCTCGCATACGATCACGCCTGCCTCTTTCAGCTTATTGACCGCTTCATCATAGCCCTGGAAGTCGCTTCTGGTTCCGCATACGGTTCCTACGAAGAATACTTTTCTTCCGGCGGCTTCCGCCTTCGCCATCAGCTCTTTGATGGTTGGAAGGAGCGCTCCCGCCATATCTTTATGAGAACCATATCCTAACATAATATCGAACAGAACGGCTCCTGTAGATTCATCATCCACAGCCTCCTGCATACACTCGATTCGTTTTGCCGGGTCGATCATCGGATGGGGCTTTCCCTGAGTATACGCATCGTCTCCTAAGTCTACTACCACATTGCCGTCCAGCTGCAGCATGTAGCCTTCGATATCCTCCGGCGGAACCTTTACATCCATGGCGTCCTTGATCAGCATAGCCGCCTCATTGGCCAGCGTGCCGCCAGAGTAGTAAGCTTTGATGGTCTTCTTGTCTTCTGCTTTATAGAACTGGGATTCATCTACATCTACCGTTGCTTCTGGGATTTCTGTGCCTCTTACCAGGCTGACTGCCAGGCGGGCAGCTTCATCCAGTGTATACGCGTGATAGAAGTTTTCCTCATGGTATTCTGGTTTCTCACCTACGAACAGCGTCACAATGGGCTTGCTGAAATTGCTGAGGCGTGCGGCGATCTTGTCACGCACTTCTTTTGCCGGCGGCTTGGAAACGATGATCAGCACCTTCACCGCATCGTCGTCTTCCATAGCGTCGATCATATCCATCATGGTAATTCCGCCAACTGCCGCGTTCAGGTCACGTCCGCCGATTCCGATGGCGTTGGTCACGCCTTCTCCCAGACGGTCGATAATCGTAGTCAACTCCTGGATACCTGTTCCGGAAGCTCCGATGATCCCGATAGACCCTGGCGCAACTTTATTGGTAAAGGCGATCGGCACGCTCTGGATGATTCCGGTACCGCAGTCCGGTCCCATCACAGCAAGTCCTTTTTCGTGAGCCTTTTTCTTTAATTTCACTTCATCTTCCAGCGCCACGTTATCGCTGAACATAAATACATTAAGTCCCTCGTCCAGCGCGCGGTCTGCTTCCAGAGCCGCGTAAGCGCCAGGAATGGAGATCACTGCCAGATTGGCGTCCGGCTGCTTTTCCAGAGCCTTGTCCCAGGACTTCACGCTCTCAGCGCCTCTCTTATCGCCTTCTGTAGTAGACTGTTTCTTGAAGAACTCGTCTACCTCGTCCATGATTTTATCCAGAAGACTGTCGTCGTCCACATCCGCGACAACAACCATATCGTTGGCTGTGGCTTCCATCAGTTCATCTGTGGCGAGGCCGCTCTGTTTATAAATATCCTTGTTGGCTGGCGTAGCCATCATAATAGAAACTTTCTTCACACCTTCAATTGTTGAAATCTGATTGGTGAGAAGCATCAGAACAACAGAGTCATGGTAGCTTCCTTTTTTTACGATTGTCTTTAACATAATTTCTCCTTTCCTTTACTTACTCCGCAAACCTGTTTTTGTGGTCATATCTGTCATAATGGATGTCATCGCTCTTCAGATATTCTACGATCTCATCTACGATCTCAATACCGCCCTCCGCATAAGCCTGATCCCGTCTCATGACCGCTCTCTCTCCAGGATAGTATACTTTGTCATGGCCTGGCGCCGGTTTCATCTGACTCAGCTCATCACATACCTGAGACATGTTTTTCTTAAACTCATCAATGCCTACAAATCTGGCCGGATCGATGACGATGTGCATCTGGCCTAATTCTCTTCCCTTGGACAGATCATGGTACATAGAACTTACATGTTTTCCAAAAGGAACTCCAAGAAGCACGCCGCTGAATACATCTACCATCATCATCAGGCCGTAGCCTTTTGCTCCCGCGATCGGAAGAAGCGCGTTTACTTTGTTTGGATCTGTCACCGGCGCGCCTTCCTCATCTACCGCCCAGCTGTCCGGGATTGACTCATGCCGAGACCGTTTGTCCAGGATTTTTCCCCAAGCCTGAACGGTGGTAGCCATATCGAAGACAACCATTCTCTCATCTGCTGTTGGAGCCGCAAAGGAGATAGGGTTCGTTCCATAGTACGGCTCTGTTCCGCCGTAAGGCACTGCCATCGGATCTGACTGGCAGAATGAAATCGCTGCCAGATCTTCTTTGGCCGCCATCTCTGTGTAATAACCAAGAGATCCGCTGTGGGAAAGGTTGCTCATGCCTACGATCGCGACTCCGTTTTTCTTCGCCATCTCAATGGCTTTCTCCATTCCCAGTTTCGCGATCACATAGCCGCATCCATTATCCCCATCCAGGATACCGCTGCAGGGACCGTTCTCTTTCCAGGTAATCTTCGGATCCGCGGTGATACCTCCTTTGGCGATCCGCTCGCTGTAGTATTCTACACGCACCGCGCCATGAGAATGATATCCCCTTTCATCCGCCCAGGTCAGAATCTCGGCCGCGGTCTCCGCATGATCTTCTTTCAGCCCCGCCTTGGCCATCTTATTCTTCATTAAGTCTTTTAACTCATTCCGTGAAAGTCTCATTTTTCTAAACCATCCTTCTTTTTTATTTGCAATCTGTTCCTTAGGATCTTTTACTCAGTGGGGACCTTTTGCCCCTGGCATCTTATAATTTCACGTCTCTGTTGCAATCTTTGGAGTAAATGTACGCAAATTCCTCTTCTCTTCCTACCGCGTAGCATGCCTGCGGCACATACGCGTCCAGGAATACATAGTCCCCTTTCTTTACCGGTACCCAGTCGTTGTCCAGACGGTACATTCCCTTTCCAGACAGGAAGTACATCCCATGCTCCTGGATATGGGTCTCGATATAGCCATGGGACGCTCCCAGTTTGAATTTCAGAATGTGCATGTTCATATCAAAACCAAAGTCTCCCGCCGCCGGAAGCAGGTCTTTGATGTGGCAGTTGTCCATTCCCTCGTATTCTACCCACTCCATCTCATTTGTATTTCCTACTACTGTGCGGGCGCTGTAGCCTTCGATCCTGTCATATCTGCGTTTGTATACGTACAGTTTCGCGTCTTCGTTTCCCTTATTCTCAAATGACACCAGGCTGCTCTCTGGGGAAAAGATGTATCCTCCCTCGGTAAGCTCCGCTTCCTGATCCGCGTTCTTTACCGTCACCGCTCCTTCCAGCACATACAGGAAGGTTTCCAGCCCTTCCCCTCCCAGACCAGGATTCTTCCCGCCTTCATGGGCCGTTACCAGATAATCCGCGAAAGACGCTCCCATCGCCGGCGTCCCCAGGATCGTCACGTCACAGTTCTCATAACCTGGGATGGCGTTTTTTACCAGTCCGTCCGGCTCAAGCAGAACATAATTATCCTTTTTCACGATAGAACGTGTATCCAGTAATTCGTCTCTGTAACCAACCTGACCATTTAAATAACTCATCCTTAAACCCTCTCCTTCTACCTAAAATCTTTTTCTAAATCTGTTTGTGGTCAACCAGTTTTTATATTTTCATTATGACAATACACTTTTGTTTTTTCAATTGACATTTTATACAAAACAACGACCTCTTTTTGTTTACTCTGCTTATATGGTTCTCTTATCGTTATCGCCGTCCTGAAATCCGCTCTATTTTCGGCTTAAAATTTTGCTAAAATTTTCTCAATATTTTTTGTTATATTTTTATCAATTCAATTTCTTTCTCTGCCGGAGTAAGGAGCTATCCTTTTGCGCCTTGTTCTCCATTTCCTTCTGTGTTAGGATAGATGATAGAGCCGTTGTCTGACGGTACATCATATACAGAAAGGAAGTCCTCTCATGCTTCACAAAACCGACTGGGAGCTGTCCGGCTCTCTGTTCTCTAAATATGCGACTATTTATCTTGATACCGATTATCTCGATACAGACCAGGAGCTTCGCGGATGTATCTTATATTTTCACGGCGGAGGCCTTCTATATGGAGACCGCCACGATCTCCCCTTGCTTCATCTAAACACATTGACTCAGGCCGGATACGCGATTATCGCTTTTGACTATCCTTTGGCCCCGGCCGCCAAACTGGACATGATCCTGGGAGATGTATGCGCCTCAATCCAGTCTTTTATAGAAGAAAGCCCCGGCCGCTTTGGCAGGCTTCTTCCCTATTATCTGTGGGGCCGTTCTGCCGGAGCCTACCTCTGCCTTCTGGCCGCCGCGAAAGGAAATCTGACTATTTTGCCAAGAGCGGTCCTTTCTTTCTACGGATATGGTTTTCTCTGCGACGGATGGTTTGATTCCCCCAGTAAATATTATTGCTCCCTTCCATCGGTACCGGCTTCCTGTCTGGACGCAGTTCCCCAGGAGATCCACGCCGCCGGCGATCTGGACACCCACTACAGCGTCTATGTTTACGCCCGGCAGACCGGGAAATGGGCGGATCTATTGTATGAAGGGCGGAAGAAGTATTTTTTCCTGGACTATTCTCTGCGCACCTGCGAGAAATTCCCCTGCCCCTTGTTCTGCGCCCACAGCATCAAAGATCCAGACGTTCCTTATAACGAATTCTTGGAACTGTGCAGCCGATACAATGCCCAGCGTTTTATCGCTTCCTGCGATATGCACGATTTCGACCGGGATGAGTCAAACGCATTTACAGGAAGGTTATTAGAAGCTGTTATAAAATTCCTGGCCCAGCAGGAAAATAAGAAAATCGAATGGCCAGATACATACAAAATCTAATTAATTAGGGCCGGGGGATTTTTAAAAACCCCCCGGCCCCAATTGAA
>OGYF01000460.1_pt1 | contig 42410 bp, 40 predicted proteins | sample 1576451 | NCBI WGS metagenome assembly OGYF01 (sample SAMEA3541505, study PRJEB24748) | human gut metagenome | biome: human gut; feature: human-associated habitat; material: faeces | place: China | collected 2012
TCCATAGTACTCAAGAGCAAACTTATAATAACTACAATTATATTTACAAGGTAAATGATTCGTAGCCTCTGCCCTACATCCACCCCCACAAAAATATTTTAATTTGCATTTTTGACAGCTTTTATTATTATCGACTAAATCTTTTTTTATTAATTCTTTTCTATGAATTAGTATATCATATACTGCCTCCGTATTAAATATATTTGTTATCAAATCCGTTTCTCCATATCTTTTTACGCAAGGATATACATTACCATCCGGATGAATACTTAAGGATGTGATTCCCGCTCCGCAGTGCGTTACAGGAAACCCTTCATTTCCGAACATCATATTATCTGCAAACTTTACTATTTCAAAGGCTTTCGTAACATCAATATTATAATGGCTTTGAAGGAAGTCAAGTAATTGACGAAGTTGATCTATTGTTGGCTTCATATCATCCGAGACCTTTTTTACTATAAAAAAAGCTCTTTATATATAGACGCATAAATATTTAAAATCTTTCGTTTTTCTATTTATAAGTTAATGATTTTTTTCAAAAATATTAGCACTCACCTCTTGACACTGCTAATAGTGTGTGCTATATTACACATAGAACAAATGGAACGGGTTAAAAAAGCCCCCCACAGTTCTGAAACACCACTCTCCTCCGAGAGTGATTATATAAACATTTTGTCAAATGAAAGGAGACATGACTTATGATGATGCCTAGTATTTTTGGAGAAAACTTATTTGATGATTGGATGGATTTCCCATTTGATAACTTTGACAGAGCATTCTGGAACGGAAGGAATCCTCTTTATGGAAAGCACGCAAAAAATATGATGAAAACAGATGTCCGTGAAACGGACGCAGGATATGAAGTTGATATTGACCTGCCAGGCTTTAAGAAAGATGAGATCAACGCTCAGCTTGAAAATGGCTACTTAACTGTTTCCGCCTCGAAAGGTCTCGACAAAGACCAGAAGGACGACAATGGAAAATACATCCGTCAGGAACGGTATTCCGGCGCGATGAGCCGCAGCTTCTATGTAGGCGACGATCTTACGCAGGAAGATGTAAAGGCCAAATATGAAGACGGTATCCTGAAACTGACACTTCCAAAGAAAGAGGCTTCACCGGCTGTTGACGCCAAGAAACAGATTGCTATTGAAGGCTGATTTTAGAAGGAGGAATGACTTATGTTAGTACCAAGCGTTTTCAATGATAATTTATTCGATGATCTTTGGAATGACTTTCCTTGGTTTGACGATAGAAACTTGAGAAAAGTTGAGAAAAAGCTGTATGGCCAGGGGGCTAGACATATGATGCGGACAGATATCAAGGAACATAAAGACCGGTATGAGATCCTGCTGGATCTGCCGGGCTTCAAGAAAGATAATATCCAGCTTTCTTTGGATAACGGGTATCTGACCATCAGCGCCGAGAAAGGATTAGAGCCGGAAGAAGATAAGAAATCCGGGCGTTATATCCGCCAGGAACGGTATGCGGGCGCCTGCCAGAGAAGCTTTTACGTAGGAGATGATCTGACGGAAGAAGACATCCGCGCTAAGTTCCGGCATGGAGTATTAAAAGTCACTGTTCCAAAGAAAGAGGTCAAACCGGCCGTAGACGCGAAGAAATATATTGAGATCGAAGGCTGATAAGAAGATAGATCACGGGAGGACTGCCTCGGCAGCCCTCCCGTTTTACAGTTTGGGAAATATCCCTTCCACTCGTTCATATAATTCTTCAAAGACAGCCTGCTGCTCCTGGTACTTCTTCACATGTTCCGGGATCGGTTCTGTCACCTTAGGATTCCAGGACACCAGACAGCGGCAGGCCTCATAGATGTCCGTATAGATTCCAATACCCACAGATGCCATGATCAAAGCGCCAAAGCACGCTTCTTCCTGTACCGCCGTAGTATGCACAGGCATATCCAGCATGTCTGCCTGAATCTGTTTCCAGCAGATTCCTTTTGCCGCGCCCCCGGAGGCCACTACTTTTTTCTGGGGGACTTGCATCTCGTCAAAAATCTTTTTGCATTCTCTGAGATTATACAATACCCCTTCCATCACGGCCCGGACCATATAAGCCTGGTCATGTTTCATACTAAGCCCCATAAAGACGCCTTTGGCCAGAGGGTTATTAAAAGGAGTCCTCTCCCCTGCCAGATAGGGAAGGAACAGCAGCCCTTCACAGCCAGCCGGAACCTGGGACGCTCTTTCATCCAGGCTGGCAAACTCTCCTTTTGTTTCCAGGATCTTATTTCTCAGCCAGCCAAGCGTATTTCCGCCGTTCAGCGCGCCGCCCTGATAGATCCATAGGCCGGGGATCGAATGGCACCAGAGCTGGCAGCGCATCTTTTCATCCTGTACAGCCCGGCTTGTCACAACCGCTAACTGAGAGGCGGTTCCTATATTGCAGGAGACGATCCCTTCTTCTATCACGCCGTTTCCGACTAGCTGAGCAGCGCAGTCTCCGCCTCCCGCAGCTACTTTCGTTCCGGCAGCCAGGCCCGTTTCCCTCTCAGCTTCTTTGGTAATGGTTCCTGTGATCTCACAAGAGCCGTATACCTCTGGCCAGATATCTTCTTTTAGATCAAGCCGCCGGATCAGTTCCCAGCACCACTGGGATTTTTTGACTGAAAACGCTAAGGTTGCGCTGGCGTCACTTTGATCGGTAGCAATCTCTCCGGTCAAACGGTAGCGGATATAATCCTTGGGAGACATTACAACCGCGATCCTGTCATACTCTTCCCGGTGATTCTTCTTCATCCACAGAAGGGAACAGATCAGCATTCCGGCAGAAGGCTGGTTAAAAAGTTCCTCCCCCAGAAGACTTCCCGCCGTCCGATAGATCTCTTCTCTTTCTTCTCTTGAACGCTGGTCCAGATGGATGACCGCCATTCCCACAGGCCTTTTTTCCCGATCCAGCGCCACCATTCCGTGCATCTGGCCAGAGAACCCGATCCCGGCGATCTCTTCCCCCCCAACATCCGCAGAAGCAAGGGCTTGGCGGACCGCCTGTTTCGTACACTCCCACCATTCTTCCGGATCCTGCTGGGCATAACCCACGATAGGGGTCTGTACCTCATAGCCTTTTTGGCCAATTCCCTTTGGATTCCCTTTTTCGTCTGTGATCAATGCTTTTACGCTGGAAGTTCCAAGGTCGATTCCCATTAAATATCTCATATTTATGCCCTCTGCTTTCTCTGAAGCACTTCTTTCACCGCCTGTTTGATATGCTCTTTGGAAATCCCAAATTTGTCAGCAAGGAAACTTCTGCTTCCCACTTCTCCAAAACAGTCGGGCACACCGATCCGCTTAAACGGCACGCCCCGGTTTTCCGACAGAACTTCCGCGACCCCAGAACCAAGTCCCCCAATCTTATTATGGTTCTCTGCTGCCACAATAGCTCCCGTCTCATCTGCGCAGGCAAGGATCAACTCCTGATCGATGGGCTTAATGGTAAACATATCTACCACTCTTGCCTTGATTCCTTCCTGTTCCAGTTCTTCCGCCGCCAGCAGGGCTTCCTTTACTTCTATGCCGGAAGCGATGATAGAAGCATCGCTTCCCTCTCTGACGATAACGCCTTTTCCTATGGTAAATTCCTGGTCTTCCTCATAGTACACAGTCTTCTCTTTTCTGGGGAAGCGGATATACATAGGCCCGTATTCCTGAGCCATTTTTACCAGCAGTTTTTTCAGCAGGGTCTCTTCCGCCACATCCAGGATGACCATTTCCGGGAACGACCGATAAAGCCCCACATCTTCAAACGGCATGTGGGTTCCTCCGTTCGACTCGGCAGTGATTCCAGGGTCAGATCCCACAATCTTTAGATTCGCCCGGTTATAGCAGCCGGACAGAAATACCTGATCCGCGCATCTTCTGGAGGCGAAGGTTCCAAAGCTGTGCATAAAAGGAATTTTGCCTTTTACCGACATTCCTGCCGCCACTCCCGCCATATTCGCTTCCATGATCCCAAGATCAAAGGCCTGCTCCGGAAATTGTTCAAACAGTCCGGCCGTTCCAATCGCTCCGGCCAGGTCTGCTTCCAGATAGATCACATTCCGGTCATTCTTCATCAATTCCCCCAGCGTCTCCGCAAATACCTTCCTAAGTTCCTTCATACCGCGCCCCCTTTATTCTTGTCCATCCAGTTCTTTATAAAAATCTGGAAGTTCTTCTTTGCTTACCGGGATAGAATGGCAATTGGCCATCTCCTCATATTTCCTGATCCCAGCTCCCTTTATGGTATGTAAAAGGAGTACAGAAGGGATTTCTTTTTCTTTCTGCGCCTCTAAGATCGCTTCATAGATCTTGTCTGTATCATTTCCATTCTCTACTTCTATGACACGGTATCCGAACGCTTTGAATTTTGCCCCAATATCCCCCAGACCGCAGACCTTGTCTGTCGTCCCGTCAAGCTGTTTCCCATTTACGTCCACAGCAGTGATCAGGTTTGAAAGTTTATGATGGGCCGCAAAAAGGAAGGATTCCCACACCTGGCCTTCATCCAGTTCTCCGTCTCCCAGGATCAAATAGGTATAATTCCCGGCATGGTTCAGTTTATCCGCAAAAGCAGCTCCCGCTGCCAGAGAAGCCCCCTGTCCCAGTGAGCCGGTAGTCATATCTACCCCCGGAGTTTTCAGTCTGTCCGTATGGCTTGGCAGCGTCGTATTATTCTGGTTCAATGTTTCCAGAAGCGCTTCGTCAAAATATCCTTTTGCCGCCAGAGCCGCATACAAAGCTGGTCCGCAATGTCCCTTTGAAAGGACGATAAAGTCTCTGTCCTTTTTCGCAGGATCTTTGGGATCAATGTTCATAACTCCACTGTACAGTACTGCCAGCATATCCGCGATCGACAGAGATCCTCCTACATGCCCGGTCCCCTTTGACGCAATGCTCCGCAGTATATTTTTTCTGATCTTTACTGCTAATTCTCTTGCTTCTTGTGCTTGATATTCCATGCTTCCTTATATCCCTTTCCATATGCGTCTGCTGTTTTAATGGCTGAATATACCAGATCCGTAGTTACATCAAATGGCATGTTTCCCCAATTGCTGTGCATGGAGGCTTCCGCGATCTTCTGGATATTGCTGTCTGTATTCTCCACAAACAAATCTTCCAGGCAGACGGGAAGTCCTACTTCCATACAGAAAGAAAGTACTTCTTCTAACTTCTCCTGATGGGCGCACTCCATCATCAACTGGACAATGCAGCCAAAAGCCACCTTTTCGCCATGCATAGTCTTACTGCTGTTTTCCACCGCCGTCAGGCCGTCATTGATGGAATGGGCGCCTGATGTAGCGTTATTTTCAAATCCAAGTCCGCTTAACAGGATGTTGGTCTCAATAATATGTTCCAGCGCATCTGTGACCACATTCTGATCACAGGCGGTCTTTGCAAATACCCCATACTTCATCAATGATTCATAACACGCCCTGGCAATTGCCTGTCCCGCTAAAGTCTGCCGGAATCCTCCCGCTTTATGATAGACAAGATTCGGCGTATTGGATTTCCTGGTAGATTCCGCCTCGATCAGCGTGGCAAGCGCGTCTCCCATACCAGATACCAGGAACCGCGTCGGCGCCTGGGCAATGATCTGGCTGTCCACCACCAAAACACTTGGGCTGTGGTCATAAAAGAATTCTCCCGCATGGGAACCGTCGGTCCGGTAGATTACAGACAGTGAACTGGTGGGCGCATCGGTCGCCGCTATGGTGGGAATCACCAGGAACGGAAGATTTAATTTCGTTCCCACAGCCTTTGCCACATCAATGGTTTTTCCTCCCCCGATCCCCAGCACTACGTCCGGCCTGTCTTCACTGAATTCTTTTGCCTTTTCATCGATCAGCTCTTCTGTCACTTCGCCAGAGAAAGCCACGGCATTTACCACATATCCTTCTTCCTCGTATAAAGCTTTGAGTCTTTTTCCAAACTCATCGTATAGAAACCCATCGATAAAGGCAAGAATTTTTCTGCCAAATTTATCGGTATAAAATTTTAAATTGTCAAATTCTCCCGGTCCCTGTACATACCGTTCCGGCGAACACCATCCCCTTGACATTTTGGAGAAATCAGACATGTTATTCCACCTCCATCAGAAACATTTTATGATCACTTTTCCGTCTTTCGCATAGAGCTTTGATTCAAAAACCTCCTGGATCTTATCCAGCGGAATGATCCCTGTAATAATGTCCTCTACTTTGACACGGCCTCCGGAGAGCAGACGTCCCGCACGCTCAAACGTATCTGGATTAACAAAGGATCCTTTGATGGTAAGCTCTTTTTTGAACAGTTCAAATGGTTTTAAGCTCATAACATCGTCAGGACCGGTCAGGCCAAACAAGACCACTGTCGCCCCTTTTCCGGCGTATTCCACCGCATCTTCTGCTGTGGAAGTAAGCCCTGCGCAGTCGATCACCTTATCGATATTCTGAATCCCGTTTTCTTCTGCTATCTCTCTTATATTTTCCGCCTTTGGATCTATGCAGATATCGGCGCCCAGTGTTTTCGCCTTTTCTCTGCGGCTGTCATTTGGTTCTACCGCAATGATCTTCTCTGCTCCGGCTGTCCTGGCAAGCTGTACCATAAGAAGGCCGATGTTGCCTGTTCCGATGATCATAACGGTGTCGCCTACCTGGACGTCCGCCAGATCCATGCCGTGGAGACAGCAGGACAATGGTTCTGTCATTGCGGCCGCTTCGTAGCTTACATGGTCCGCGATTTTATATACGGTTTCCTCCGGTACCGTAATATACTCTGCAAAGCCTCCGTCTCTCGCAGTTCCCAGTCCCTGCATATCCGGACACAGGTGTTTCTTCCCATTGGCGCAGAAATAACATTTCCCGCAATAGGTATTGGGATCTGCGCTCACTCTGTCTCCTACCTTGACTTTTGTGACCCCTTCTCCGATCTCTGCCACGTCTCCGGACAATTCATGTCCCAGGATGACCGGCGGATCTACTTCTGCGGACCCCTTCTCTCCCTGAAAGATATGTACGTCTGTCCCACAGATGCCGCAATATTTTACCTTGATCAAAACCTCATGGGCTTCCGGTTTTTTTACAGGTACTTCTTCTACCACAAGTTTCCCTTTTTCATAAAATCTCGCTGCTTTCATTTCTGCCCTGCTCCTTCCTGCTTTCCAGCCTTTTATCACACCGCTGTGCTTTTTATCATTCTTTTCCCCGGTCTGTAAATACCTGAAGGAATACAGCCACGATAATGATGAATCCCATGATGATCTCCTGTGGATACGCAGGAACAGACAAAAGATTCATGATATTTCCGATCAACGCAAGTGTCAATGCTCCGATGGCCGTCTTTGTGACAGATCCCTTTCCTCCAGCCAGGCTGGCGCCGCCGATAACGCAGGCCGCAATGGCATCCAGCTCCTGCCCTTCTCCGATCGTGGAGTTTCCTACATTTGACCTGGCCGCGATAAAAATCCCCGCCAGCATGGATAAGAATCCGCTGATCACATATACAGACAGAAGATATCTTTTTACACGGATTCCGGAAAGCTTCACGGCTTCGCTGTTGCTTCCCACAGCGATCACGATCCTTCCATAAACCGTATATTTCTCTACGATCACAAATGCGATAAAGATCAAAAGTGTAATGATGATGACCGGATATCCCAAATCTCTGGAGGTCAATGTGTTTAATGTATTTCTTTCCAGATTGACCGGCGTCGCGTTGGTGATCGTATACGCCAATCCCCTGGCAATAGTCATGACCGCAAGGGACGCTACAAATCCCTGGAAATTACAGTAAGCCACTAAGAATCCGGTAAAAGCTCCCATTACAATTCCGGCGATCAATGTGATCAGAATCGCCACTCTCCAGTCTATGCTCATCTGTGTGGCAAGAACTGCTGTCAGCGATGATCCCAGCGCCATAACACTTCCCACTGACAGATCGATCCCGCCTGTCAGTATGACCATCAGCATCCCCAGCGCGACCAGGATAGGGCTCACCTGCTGCAAAAGAATATTCCTTAAGTTTATGTAAGAAAAGAATTTGTCCGAAAGCAGACAGCATATGATAAATAACGCCAAAAAAATGATATACGTATTATTATCCAATAGCAGCTGCTTGATCCTGCTTGTTTTTTTCATCACCTAGTCTCCCTTCACTGCATACTTAATGATCGTATCTTCAGTCAGTTCTTCTTTCTTCAGATCCCCGGTGATCCTGCCCTGTGACATGATGATCGCCCGGTCGCATGTCCCGATGATCTCCGTCATCTCTGAAGATACAATGATAACCGCCGTCCCTTGTTCCGCCAGACGGTTAATGATCTCATATATTTCTACTTTTGCCCCAACGTCCACACCACGGGTAGGTTCATCAAATATAACGCATTTGCAGTCCGCCCAGATCCACTTGGCAAAGCTGATCTTCTGCTGGTTTCCACCGCTCAAGCTGTTGACATCGTCATTCAGCCCTCCGTATCTTGTGGACATCTTCTTCAGCAGAGACTCTACCTGCTGGTTCTCATATCTGCGCCTGATAAAGCCGTGGTTTGTGACTTTCTTTAAAGCGGTCAAAGTCGTATTCACTTTAATACTCTGGTTTACAAGAAGCCCCAGGCTCTTGCGGTCCTCAGCCAGATAGCCAAGTCCTTTCTTTACCGCGTCTTTTGGCTCTTTTGCATGCAGCTCTTCTCCTAGGAAATAAACCTTCCCGGAACTCCGTACGTCAGCTCCAAACACCGCGCGCATGACTTCCGTTCTCCCCGCCCCTACAAGGCCGGAAAATCCAAGGACTTCTCCCTGTCTTACTTCAAAACTGATATCCTTTATTTTGTCTCCAACGTTCAAATGCTCGACTTTTAAAACAACGTCTCCGATCTTTGCGTTCCTCTTGGGGAACATCTGAGATAATTCCCGTCCGATCATGGACTGGATCAGCCCTTCTGTCGTTGTGTCCTTCACCTGCCCCCTCTTGACAAAGCCACCGTCTTTTAACACCGTATAAGAGTCACACAGCTCAAAGATTTCATTCAAATGATGGGAAACAAAGATAATGCTGACTCCCTTTTCCTTTAAAAGACGGACCAGAGAAAACAATCTGTCGATCTCTGTTACCGTTAATACAGCAGTAGGCTCATCCAGGATCAATATTTTGGCATTTCTCGTCAGACACTTGCAGATCTCAACGATCTGCTGGTGAGCCACGCTCAGCCGTCCCACCTTGTCGGTAACCTGAATATTCTCAAATCCCAGATCTTTCAGGATCTCTTTTGCATCTTCCCTTAATTTCTTCCAATTAATAAATTTCTTACCGCCGGAGAGACGGTCAATAAAAATATTTTCTGCTACCGTCAGATCCGGAGCCAGCATGAATTCCTGATAGATCACAGAAACCCCCAGCATTTTGGCATCTAATGGAGAGGATATATTTACCTGCTTCCCGTCTATGCATATAGTTCCAGAATCGCGGGTATAGGCGCCCGACAGTATCTTGATCAAGGTGGATTTCCCGGCGCCGTTTTCACCGATCAGCGCATGGATCTCTCCTGGAGCCACCTGGACAGAAACATCGTTTAGTGCCTGTATTCCGCCAAATCTTTTACTAATATGCTGCATTTCTAACCGATACTGTACATTCTCCATAATTGCTCCTTTATACAAGCTGGGCCGTTTTACCGGCCCAGCTCATAGTCCTCATATTTTCAATGATTAAAAACCGTAATCGTAATGTTCATCTACATTTTCCGCGGTAACGGCCGCTGCTTCTGTCATTGTAATGTCGTCGTAAGACTCTGGATCTTCACCATCTACCAGAATCTCCTGAGCAATCTGCATTCCCAGCTCCGCGATCTTAACCGGGCTGTTCTCTCCAATTGCCAGGATCTTGCCCTCTTTGATCGCGTCATAGCCGTCTTTGCTTCCGTCCGCCGCGCTGATAAGCTGCGCGGTACCGTCTGTTCCGTAGGTGATGCCCGCATTGTCCAGCGCTGTCATCGCTCCGATCAGCATCGGGTCATTTTCTGCCATTACAAGGTTCACATCTGGATTTGCTGTGATCAGGTCTTCCGCCGCAACCAGACCTTCATCGATAGTCCAGTTGCCCCATCCCTGACCAGTAATGGTAAACTTAGCTTCTTCATTAGAAGCTTTTCCTGAGCTAACGAGAGAAGCTTCCATCTCTTCTGCAGCCGCCCAGGCTTCTTCTTCCGTACATCCTGTCCGCTCCATGATGATTCCAGCGATCATACCGTCTCTTCTCTGAGTTCCGGCAATAGATCCTGTGTTTCCGCTCAAAAGAACCGCGCTGATCTCAAAGCCCTCGTCCAGAGTCGCCGCATAATACTGGCCTACCGCAAGTCCGTTCTGCTCATTGTTTGAATATACGGTAGTAACCTGCATACTCATATCATCTACGCCAGAGTCCAGATTGATCACTGGGATTCCCGCATCGTAAGCAACCTGCTGGCTTGCCGTAGCCGCGCTTGGATCTACACAATCCAGGAAGATCAGATCAACACCGGAAGCTGTCAAAGTTTCCATGTTCTCCAATTCTGTTGTTGTGTCGTCGTTTGCATCCAGCACTGTGCACTCCCAGCCCAGTTCTTCACACTGTTCTGTAATGATGTCGCCGATGGTCGCGTAATAAGCGCCGTTGGTAGTTCTCAGCGCAAATCCAACGGAAAAGCTCTCATCAGAGCCTCCTTCAGAATCCGAACCGGAATCGTCGGATGAACCACAGGCCGCAAGTCCCAGAACAAGCACAAACACTAATGCGATTGACAAGATCTTGCTTCTCAGTTTTGCAGTTGATGATTTTTTTTGCATGTTTTTTCCTCCCTTTCGCTTCTTTTTTGTTCATTTTTGACGTTTTCGTCTTTGTAAATGCATAATATCACATATAAAAGCATTTTTCAATCACTATTTTCAAATTTTAGCTTATTTTGAATCACTATTTTGTCAATTTCAATCATTTTCAGCCAAACGTTATTGACAGAACACATTAATTGTCCTAATATTAATGGTATAACTGTATCAACAAATACATTTCAGAAAGGATAACATTATGACACACAAAGAAATCTTATCAAAAGTAGATCACACACTTTTAGCTCAGACCTCTACATGGGAGCAGATCAAAGAAATCTGCGATGATGCCGCCAAATACGAGACCGCATCTGTCTGCATCCCTCCCTGTTATGTTAAAAAAGCTAAAGCATATGCTGGAGAAACTATAAAAATCTGTACCGTGATCGGTTTCCCCAATGGTAATTCCACTGCGGAAACAAAGGTATTCGAGACTCAGAACGCCATCGAAAACGGCGCGGATGAAATTGATATGGTCATCAATATCGGCGCGCTGAAAGATAAGGATTATGAATTCGTCCGAGATGAGATCTGTGCTGTCAAAAAAGCCTGTGGACAGCATATCTTAAAAGTGATCATTGAAACTTGTCTTCTGACAGAAGATGAGAAAATAAAAATGTGCGAGCTTGTCACCCAGGCCGGCGCGGACTTTATCAAAACATCTACCGGTTTTTCCACCGGCGGAGCAACTTTTGACGATGTAGCGCTTTTCGCCAAACACGTAGGTCCGGATGTACAGATCAAAGCCGCGGGAGGAATCTCTTCTTTCGCGGACGCCGAGAAATTCGTTGAGCTGGGTGCTTCCAGGCTTGGAACCAGCAGGCTGGTCAAGATTGAAAAAAATCAGTCGTAACACCTGTTTCATTCCTTTTCCTGACAGCGAAGATGTTGGAACAGATTTTGATTTATGATATAATGATAATAGATACCAGGGAGTAAAAAACAGCTTGATTTTGGAGATTTTTAAACGTATTTTTACCCCCCCCCCTAAAAAATAGGTGATTATTTGGTATCTTGAAATATCTTAAGATCATAAACGGGGAGGACAAGAGATGGTAGCACTTGAGAGGCAGAAATACATTATCAATTATTTAAAAGAACATCAGGTCGCTTCAACAAAACGGCTGGGTGAGCTGATGAACGTATCTCTTTCCACTGTCAGACGGGATCTGAGCGACCTGGAAGATCAGGGGATGCTGATGAAGACTCACGGCGGTGTGAAACGTGCTGAGGCCGCTTCCTCTATCCTTTATCACGATACGAAGTGGACGCCTAAACCGGACAGCGCTCTGAAAGACAAGGAAGGCATCGCAAGAAAGGCTTCTGAATTTATCAATTCCAATGATATTATATTTATTGGGGCCGGCATGACCTGCAATCTTCTCTGCAAATATATTACAGAAAGCGGCAAATCAAACATCACCGTCGTCACCACCAATATTACGGCTGTCATGGAACTGGCCTCGAATCCGCAGGTTTCTGTATTGCTCTTGGGCGGCAATATCCACACAGAGACAAACCACATCGAAACCATCGGGGAATATACCTCCGATGCGCTGGCAAAGCTGTATTTTGACAAAGTATTCTTCACGGTAGACGGGGTGGATCTTCATTATGGATATTCCATCATCAACCGGGCGCAGCTTCCGTTGTATGGGTATTTGTTCCAGAACACACGGCAGTCATTCCTTCTTGCCAACACAGGCAAATTTGACCGGAGGACCTTCACCTATCTCTGCAATTTGGACGAAGTGAACACGGTGATCGTAAATTCCGATGTTCCCCAGGCGTATCTGGAGTATTACAAGGAGAAGGGAATTGAAGTTTATATGGTTTAGAAAGAGGAAAGCTGTCGGATCGCATTGCTGCTGCGATCCGACAGCTTTTTATTCCCCATACTGCCGCGCCAGGCGCTCTCCTTCCCGCCGCATCTCTTCTACTACCTCATCCGGTCCCAGGATCTTCACTTTTTCTCCCAGCGAAAAGATCCATCCCAGGAACTGACTGCTGACCAGAACCGTCACGTTTACTGTAAAATGCTCATCATCTGCCGGTATCATCATGACAGATTTGCCAAACCGGTCAATGATCACTCCCGCAAGGCTGTTCTCCACCAGCAGCTTGACGTCCTGCTCTTTGCCGCCAAACATGCCGAAACTCTTCTTTGCGTAATCCGCCATATCCAGTTTCTGAAAATGTTCCTTTCCCTCTCTTGCTTCCTCCGTCATCTGGATATGGAGCATCTTATCTACCCGGTAATGCCGGATCTGTCCAGCCTCCGAATCATAGCCCACCAAATAATAGTTTTCATCGTCCCAGGACAAGCCCCAGGGACTGATGTGATAATACGCCCCATTCCGCCGAAGCTCCATCTCTTTTTTCGTGTTCCATTGGTAATACTGGAACCGGATCTTCTTATTTTCGGAAATCGCGTTATGAATGGCATCCACCGTATAGTAGATACTCTCATTCATGGTTTTGATCCGTCCCGACACATACACCTGACGCTGCAGGCTTACCGCCTCATATCTGCTGACCAGCTTCTCCAGCTTGCGAATCAGGGCGTTGGTCTTCTTTTCCGTGATAAACTTGGAGGACTGGATGGCATCCACCAGAAGTTTCAGTTCCGGCAGTTCAAAAGGCCGGTCCGTCACATGATAGTGATATCCTTTTCCAACCGGTTCTCCCTCCACTTCTATTCCCAACACCTCCAGATCCCGGAGATCCTGGTAGATGCTCTTCCGGTCTGCCGTGATCTCGTATTCTCCAAGGGCGGCTATGATCTCCGGCATGGTGATATAATGCTCCTCATCTGTCCGCTCCAGCATGATCTGCGCAAGGCGGTATAATTTGAACTTCTGGTTCGCTCCCTTTGGCATAGCGCATCCTTCCTTAAATCAACGTTTACATTACGGCCAGTATACCACAGGCGGGAAGATTATTGTACATCACTTTCGTTTTTCTTCTCATTTTTACAGCCCTCTGCCAGGCTCTTCTTACATACTTTGCACAGCACGCCGCCTGGCGTTATCAAAACAACCTTTGCCGCCGCGGTATCTCCTATCTTATCATACAGGCGGCCGGCGCTTCTGGATTCCCCGATCACAGTATATGGGCTGTTGGCCACATAGCCAATCTTGCCAAGGCCCTTCATTTTCACCTGGATCGCTTCCTTATCATAGTTGTTATCCGGTTCTTTTTCCAGCTCCAGCTTCATTCCCCGCTTCAGAAATCCATTTCCCAGATAATACTTCGTCCCCGTTAATGTGAAATAAATCTTTGACATCTTTATCCTCTCTTTCTTTTCTCTTTCCTCTTTACTCTTCCATCCATTCCTGGTAATCCGCCTCGCTGGCAAACAACTGATATTCTCCATCCACATATCCCATGTATCCATCCGGTGTATTATATCCCTTCATTTTCTATCCGTCCTTTCGTTTTCTTGTTACGGATAGAATACAGGATAAGCTGTCCAATAAAAATACCAGCAAAAAGGCAATCCCCTCAGGGATTGCCCAAACAACATATCTTAATACAATTTTGCTCCCGCCGGAATCCGGTCGTCTACCATCAGGAAGTTCAGTCCTTCTTTTCCGTCTTCTTCATGGATCGCTGAGATCAACATTCCGCAGGAATCAATTCCCATCATCTTCCTTGGCGGCAGATTGACGATAGCGATGGCCGTTTTTCCTACCAGTTCTTCCGGCTCATAATAATCATGGATTCCGCTTAAGATCACTCGGTCTGTTCCTGTACCATCGTCCAGAACGAACTTTAAGAGTTTCTTACTCTTTGGTACCGCCTCACATTCTTTGATCTTGACTGCCCGGAAATCTGATTTGCTGAAAGTCTCAAAATCAACCATTTCCTCAAAAAGCGGCTCGATCTTCACATTAGAAAAATCAATTTTTCCAGCCGGCTTTTCTTCTACAGCAGTTTTTTCAACTCGCGCTTCGTTATTTGCAGCGTTCTTCGCCGCACCCTGTGACTTCATTGTCGGGATTTCCATTTCAGGCGATTTATATTTATTTACTTTTCTTCACAACTCTACATTTTCACCATATGTCTGAACAGTAAATTTCACATCTCTTCATAAGCCGTTATACATCATGTTCTTGTTGGCGTAACTTTTGGCTTATGTGGCTTAATGTTGTCTGTTCAGGACATGTTCTATTGTGCCTTTTTAAAATACATATCCAGCCCAACGAACTCGTTTTTCTTCAATTCTTTTGTCACATCAGCATAAATATTCAATGTAGTAGAAATATCTGCATGACCAAGCGCATCCTGAATTACTTTTACATTTACACCAGCTTCACACATCCTTGTTGTAAAAGTATGTCGAAGAGAATGACAACTAAAATGCGGTAATAATACCGGATCGTCTTCTTCTTTCAACAACACTTCATCATTACAATCCCGGATAATGCGTCTGATCGCCTTATTCAGAGTCCCCTGATGCTGTGTATTTCCAAAACGATTCACAAAAATAAAATCTGTATAACCGTCAATCGTCACTGAGCACTGAATATCATTTGCTCTCTGATAGTCCCGTTCCTGAATAAAGGCTTCTTTCACAAAATCCAGCATGGGAACCTGCCGAACACCAGCTTTTGTCTTTGGTGTATTAATATTAAAATAACAGCCCTTTTTACCCTCACTGTTACGATGATCATAATACACCAACGTATGGTTCACATCAATAGTTCCCTCATCCAGATCAATATCACACCATCTCAGTCCAGTAACTTCTCCTACACGAAGCCCGGTTCCCACCATTACAGCTATAATCGGATACCAGTGACTGTATGTGTGATTGCGCTGTAAATAGTCGAGTAGCAGTTCCTGCTCCGGCATTGTCAGTCCTCTGCGCTTCTCCGTTTTAAATGCATGAGACTGTTTTAACTCTTTCAGCACATTATTTGACGGATTTACACGCAAGTAAGCATCATCCACCGCCATATCCAACACCTGATGAAGTACCGTATGGACACTGTCAATCGTAGATGCCTGCAGTCCACGCTCATCTGCCAGCATATTATAAAATCGTTTCACATCCGTTTTCTTCACAGTCGATACCCTTGCTTTTCCCAGGTTTGGACGAACAAACATATTATACATATACTTGTAGTTCTGAAAGGTATTATCTTTGAGACCACGTTTCAGCTGACACCAAAGTTCAAACAAATCATTGATTGTTACATATCTGGCTTCCGCTTTAATTCCATCATGTTTATCCTTTTCAATTTCTGCCTCTTTCGCCCGTAATTCTTCCAGTGTTTTTGCATAAACTACATGGCGCTTTCCATCTCTTCCCGTCCAGCGATAATCATAAGTTCCGTTCGGTCTCTGGCTTTCACCTTTTTTAAGAACGATTCTATCTTTATCTTTTCTTTTTGTCGTATGTCCTTTTTCTGCCATATTCGGCTCCTTTCCGCACAAACAGAAAAGGACAGCACTCCAGTAATTATATTACCAAAGTACCGTCCTCTGTTCAAGTATCGTTTTCTTAAAAAACGTACTCTTATCTGTGTACAATAATATTAAATTCAATTTTTTATTCCAATAACATTCAGATAGAAATTTCTACAGTATTTGAAATCTGAGTAACTATTGGAGTATATAAATCCACTTCTTCTTTAGGTGTCGACAAAGAAACAATCAGGGAATATCTTGCTTTATTATTTGATCTACCAAGATATTTCCTTTCTCGCCACCATCCTACAACAGGATATATTGCAATTCTATTACATTCACATAACTCTACTGCATTCAATTCACAAAAATCGGAATGAATTGATCCAACGTCTCTATTATCTGCACCCAAATACCATCTCTCACTTCCGCTGGTTCCCTCCCCTTTATCTTTTTTATCTTCGCCCCTCATTTTTACATTTACACGCTTTTTAAAATCATCAAGAGACTCATTAGAATTTATAACATCAAATCTTAATCCACATGAAGGGTAACGATATTTGTCTTTCCATCCAACTTCACCGGGACCAGGTTCGATAAAATAAGATAAAGTAACCTTCATGGTGACCATTTCTGCTCCAAGTGTTTCTAAAACTTCTTTTGGCCAGGGTAATGTATGTATATGCATCTCATTCATAGCATTCCCATTATAAGGTTGTAATTCACATTCGATTACCATATTGACACTATTATTCATGCACTGAATTGCTTTTTTTAAGTCCGGCACACCATATCCACAAGTTCTCAGTAATCTATGACGCCCCTTTGTTTTTGTATCGTCTGTACAGAATTGCCTTTTCATTTCATCTGTCCAACTTGCAGAATGTATCATTAAGGCTCGAACAGTTTCTGGCCAAATATCCGGATATTCTGATAAAATCTGTGCACTAAACCATGCAGCCTGCGCTGTTGCAGAACTAGTTGCCCATATAGTAGAAAACTGTTTCATCAACGGTCGATAATGAGTTGTTAGAAGTGACAGATCAGGGCACTCGGTATAATCCGTCCCGTTTGTTGCTACATTTCCACCATCAAATAAAACATCGGGCTTAATTGGCCATTTACTACTCCATGTTTCTGATGTGGAACTATATGGCGAGAGCTCATTAACTGATGCTAATGGCGTATATCCTGCATAAGCAGAATCAGCGATATCAATATCTTTGGTATAAGCACCAACAGTTACTGCGTTCCATGCTTGTCCTGGGCTTTCCACACTGTGAAGTATATTTGCATCAGGATATGGGCTCTCATAAAACTCACTAGGCTGAACATTTCCAGCGCTAATCAAAAACAATCTCTTTTCTCCCTCTTCTTCAGCACCTGATGTAATACTATCTACTGCCGCAGACCAAGAAGTAGGACTTCCATCTAAAGTATTAAATTCCGGAGATGTCACCGCCATACAAATCACTCGTTTAGCCGATGGATTAGAAATTTCTGCCGATAAAACAGCTTGTTCTGTTATTGCCCCATATAATTCTGGTATATTCCCTCCAGTAGGTGGTAAAATTTTAACCGATTCTATTCCGTGAGTAATCTGTATTGGATTTGGAGAAATCAAAGCCTGTTTAACATCATTCAGCAACGCAATACCCGCCATTTCCGTACCATGGCCCTGATGATCTCCAGATCCCCATGCAGAGTTTACAGCCTGAACATAATCCGGGTTGATTGCCTTTTCCAATAAAGGATGTGCTGCACTAACACCTGTATCCAAAAGACATACCGTTGTGCCGCCCTTTTGGTAAGTAGTCCGTGATAATAATTCGTCTACCCATTCTTTTTGCTCTCGATTTGGCAAATCTTCAAAAAAAGTAGTTGCCTCTTGTGCACGTCGTATTTCAGTAATATAAGGGCACATACTAATTAGTACTTTTAATTGTTCGGCATTTGCGTAAATCTGCTTTACTATACGTTCTGGAAAAATAATACGTTCTGAATTAATTTGGATATTTATATCTTGACAAATTTGAACAATGCTGTCTTCAGAATTTTTCCACGACTCTTTATAGTTTTGCTGAAAATCATACCGCAACCAAACTTCGCACCACACTGAAGATGCTTCTCCCGGCATATCTGTTTTTTCCCCAATCCAAAATGAATCCAATATTGCCAGTTTAACGTCTTCTATACTACCTATTAGATTGTTATTTCTAGGATTTCCACTTTTAGTTAACTCACTAGCATATTCTTCGACCTTTTTTATAAAATAATTTTCTTTTCCTGCAGGGATATATACTGTTGCTTTGACAGTTTTAGCTTCTAAATCCTCATGCACATTTAATAAATGAATACCCGATGTTCGATTTTCAAGACTTTTTATTGCCAAATCATATTCTGATGCACCAGAAAATTCGAGATATACTCCCTCTTTATATCTAATCGCTGCTGCTTGTTTCTGAGTAATTGAATTGTTATAACATTCTTGTAGTTTTCTCTGAATAGTTTGTGCATGATTCCGCACTTCCCGGTGCGGAAATCTTGCACCACCCATTTGAGGCTTAGAAACATACGGCATAGACTCTATTGTTTCTTTCAAAAAAATATTTCTCTTATCTACCGCCATGCATTATGCCTCCTTGCAAGAATAAATATTGTGTCTTTCCCGGAGCAAAACAACTAAGCTATCAGCTGTAATATGTGCATCTTCCAAAATGGAATTTTTTATTGCGTCATCACAAACACGTACAATTTCTGCATGACTTAATCCGGCAGCCGCATCAACTACTGCTTTAGTTATCCTAATGCTTGAATCGAATTCAACTAATTTATGTTCAAACAACTTCTCGATTTCGATTGATGTAGGCATTGAATAATGCAGTACATCATCAAATCTTCGGAATAAGGCCTGATCCAAAAGTTTCTGGTTATTTGTTGCAGCAATAATAATACTCTCAGAAGAATCTTGTTCAATAAACTGTAATAAAGAATTTAGAATTCTCCGCATTTCCCCCACTTCATTATCAAGACTTCTATCTGCTCCAATTGCATCAAATTCATCAAACAAATATACTCCCACATTTGATTGAATATTATCAAAAATTTGCCTTAACTTTGCACTAGTTTCTCCCATAAATTTGCTTACTAATTTATCCATTTGTACCGTATATAAAGGTAATTTCAATTCAGAAGCAATAATCGAAGCTGTTAATGTCTTTCCGGTTCCTGGTGCACCTTCAATTAAAATTTTTCTTCTATTTGTAAGGCCATACGAATACAATTTATTCCTGTTACGATATTCATTAAGAATCCGCCTTATCTTATCATTCATTTCCTCTGACACAATAAGTTCAGACAGCTCTCTGGATGGCACTGTTAAAGCAAACATAGGATTTGTTGATGTTAATTGAACTATGTTTGCCCTCTTAGCTCCTATCTTATCAACTTGACGTTTCAAGTCTCGAGCAAGATTATCATGCCCTAATTTTGCTTCATGGGCGGCTATTTGTAATACAACTGTCTTAAATTTTTCATCGCTGTGATCAATATATGCTTTTACTAAACTTTTTATCTGATCTGCTGTTGCCATACAAATCACCTCCCTCTACTTATAATTTATCAAGTATATCATACTCTATTTGATAACTTCCGTCAATAAAACTACTTTGTTCTTTTTATCTCAAATAGAATATACACTTTCGATATATTCATCCAGCTTTTTTCTTTTAATTAACCGTTTTGAACCAATCCACAAAACGAATTCACAACTCTCAGCATCTGATAATTTCCTAAGTTTGTTAATCCCGATCCCAGAGTACGCTGCCGCTTCCTCTAAGGTCAGATTACTTTTCTCCCAAATCGGGACTTCTCTCATAGACATTTACCTCCCCTCTCCTACAGTTTCCGGCAAGTATAAACAGCTTTTGTAAACAAGGCACAAAAAACTATAAAAACTGTAACACCTGCTCTAAAATTTATATTTATTTTTTTCTCTTTTATTGTTTACTTCGTTTACAATACAGAAAATCCCTTGCAAATAAAGGAAATATCTGTAAACGGGGTTGTAAACAGACCCGCCAACGAAGTGTAAACCATCATTCATTTTTAAACGGCAGTTCCATCTGCTCCAGAACTTTTACAAAACCGTCTCCCATATTTTCTGCTCCGTTTACACCAGTCTGTTTACGCACCCAAGACCTCTGCTGTCCGTATTTAGGAAAACGGTGCTGGGACCCCGGCATCCAATCCGACACCTGATGATTCATCACATCGTTGATCTCACGCAGCTGCCAGCTTTTAGGTTCATCATATGGATGGTTCAACGCCTCTGCAAAGATCATCCGGGAACATACATAATCTTCCTTGCAGTCATCCAGCCATGCAATGATAATCCCTGCAATGCTGTCCTCCGGCATGAAGTCTTTCTGTATTTCTTTCAACTGTTTTTCCATGCCAACACTAAATATCAGTTTAAACTGTCCGCTCCGGTAGATCTCCATTGCTTCCGCCCACATCTGTAAAAAATACGCCCTTGCTTCTTCCTCATCATCCAGGATATGAACTTCTGCCAGTTCCGGATGTGTCATAACCGGAACAAATCTTCGGTTACCGGAACGATCCAGCGGCAGGAAATCCAACGCATTGGAAGTCCCACAGAATACACACTGCCTCGGTCTGTCTGCTGGGTGAACTTCATAGGGAACCTTATAAGTTTCCTTTTGCCGGCTCAGAAACGATTTAATCTCTTCGATACTCCGGGCATTGGCTGTCGCTATCATTTCCGACATTTCCATGATCCAGTGTCCCTGCAGCATCCGGTAAACATTCTCATCTTCCAGATTCCGGAGATTGTCCGAAAACCAGTCATCCTCAATGGCAAGCAGACGGAAAAATGTAGATTTTCCTGTTCCCTGCTCACCCACCAGACAAAGCATCAGTTCAAATTTACATCCCGGCTGGAATACCCGGTGAATGGCTCCCATCATAAATAACTTTAAAGATTCATAGGTATAATCACTAGCATCAGCTCCAAGGAAACGGTGCAGGGCATACCGGATCCTTTCCGTTCCATCCCATTGCAGGGCATTTAATCGTTCCCGGATCGGGTGATACTGATTTTCATTTGCTATGATAGAAATTGCCCTGTCAATCTTCCTCTCGCTAGTCAGTCCATAATTTCTTTCCAGATACAGATAAAGATAATTCATATCTGTGTCCGTCAGATTTTTTTCTGATCTTTTCCACCCTAGGTCTTTGACAATCTCAACCCGTCCTGCCAGTAAATTAAACCGGATCGCTCCCTGCAGAAGAGAATCTTCCTGCAGCACCATCATACAGTTATGGATACTCTGGCTCACCTTTCCTCTTTCTGTGGTATCCAGCTGGTCACGCAGACTCTCTTTGGACTGCGGATCTATCATCGCCTCCCATGTGCTTTTCAGCTTCTGCTGCATCTGTGGCGATAAGTTCTTCCATTTTTCTTTCAAGTGCTTTCACCTCCCTCCCATAGTCAATCAATACTTCTGCACATTCCTCCACTTCTCCGAATAACAGAATGTCCAACAGATACTCAACATATGAAATCTGTTGCAGTGCTTCCACGAACCGGGGATGCCACTGTGCATCTTCCGGTTGTGGTGCGTAAATCTCTTTCCATTTTTTCAAAAGATACAGATAATCAGACAATACCCTGAATACTCTCTGTTCCATCTCCTGATACATCTGCTCTGGAGGTGGCTTTCGTTTCTCCGCTTTCTGTTTAAACCGTTTCTGATATTTTTTCTCATACGGAACAGAAAAATCTTCTGACACCTTTTCTGCTGCCTCCTTTGGTGTGACAGAAAACAGACGGGCGGTAAAATCAATCACATCCCCATCTGCCTGACAGGCAAAACAGTGGAAACGTCTGTCCACTTTCATGCTGGGATTTTTATCCTTATGAAACGGACAGACTGCCATGCCTCTTTGGTTCACCCGGATTCCATACAATTCCGCCGCCTGTCTTGTTGTCACATTTTCCTTAACTGCTTCAAATACATTCATACTCTTTCCTTTCCAAAAGAAAAAGCACCTGCTGTTCTAAAACAACAAATGCTTTAAAGTTCCATGTCTTTTTTCTTCGTTTCCGTTTTATAGTTTCGATTTCCCCTCTGCGCCATGTCCGCCTGTTTCTGATGTAGCCGTTCCAAAATGGAACCTCTTGCCTTTTCTTTAATCTGCTCTGTATTAGTTTTCCGGATTTCCGGTTTCTTCAATGTCTGCTGGATTTTCACGACAATCTTTTGTGCTGCACCCATGATCTTTTCTATCACCTTATCCATCCTTGCCGCTGTATATTGCCGGACATCCAGCGGAGCTTTCCGCCCCGGTTTTAACAGCCAGTCCTTATACTCTTTGATCACAGCCACATCTTCCTTCTGTGTTTCTGCATGAACCGCTTCTGTCACAACTTCCACAGCCTTATTATAGGCAAGCTCAGAAACTTCATCTACAAGACTTTCCACATCTTCAATCTTCATGGTCAGTTCATTCAGATTCTGTTCTTGCTGGGCAATCTGTTCTTTCTGTTTCATCAGAATATAATCCTGCTTTTCCAGATATTCCCGTCCTCCATATTCCGGCTCCCGATCCAGATACAGACCATAGTGTTTCGCAATATCAAAAAGCATGGTTCGGCAGATCGCATCAAAGGTCTGTTTCCGGTTATTGTTCCGGCTCTTCGGTTTGTCAGGATGCGGAAGTGGAATCCCCAATGCTTCCAACGCTTTTTCCTGCTGGGGACAAAGTTCCCCATATTTATTTTCACAGTCAAACACATGGCGCTCGTGAATGTGAGGCGTCCCCTCATCCATGTGCAGCGCCCAGTCCAAAATATGAACATGCTCACCAAACCTTGCTTCAAACTCTGCACTGAAATCATTGACAATTCGATGCAGCGTATCTCCGGAAACAGAGTTTCCCATAGTTCCGATCTGATAAATAGATTCTTCTGGACAGGTTTTATTATTTTTCAGCAGATCTTCCACAGAGCGGTTTCGCTCTATGTGACGGGTTTTCTCATTTCTCCGGTTCTGTGCTCTGATAAAATCACCATAGTGTTCTTCATAATAAAGCAGTTCGATTTTTTCAAAACTGCAGTCATCATTTTTATCTTTCATCCGTCCAATATCCGGATTCTGAATCAAACCGCGGTAACAGTCCCAATACATATTTTGCCGTTCCCGTTCTGCGGAAATATGCTCACTATTTTCAAGATTAAAGTGCCTGTCATTGTGCCGGGGATTATAAGTTCCATGCTTCCCGGATCGTCCGTTATGTCTCGTCAGTTTCAATAGGCATCTCCTCCTTTCTTTGTTTTCTTCTGAGGTCAAAAGTAGCTTTTTTCATTCCTGTGTTACAAATGCGTCAGGTAATACCCAGTACAAGTTGACGCACACATCAACTTACTGGGCAGGGCTGCACCCTTGACCCGCACAAGGGCTGCGCCCCTGTACCCTGCTCCGGAACATCTAAGCATCACTATTTCCACAATGTTTCCTCTCCGTTGCCCCGGATTTTTCAAAATCCCCACGGAGATTTCTGAAAAAATATCCTGCTGCCTTTCTTCGCCGTTCTCCCTTCACTGCTTCCTGTCATGCTGTCCTGTGCGACATACATAACGTCATCTGCTGATGCGCTCATTCTCTTTTCAGAGAAATCATGGCGGTTTATACCAGTTCAGACGGTCATTCTGTTTTCGAAGTTCTGTTTGAACTGGTATCAGAATACAACTTTTTTCGCCTCCGTCCCGTATATACAAAAGGGTGTAATCCGGCTTCCTTTTTACAGATTTCCACGCTTTTGGATAAGCACTTTTTCAACCCGTCACCCTCACCAAAAACGCTATATTTTCAATATTCTTTGTGATAAAATGAGTGTGTACTTTACGAAAAAGGATGTGCTGCTATGAATGTAAAATTAACGATACAGGAAAAATTAAAAGACCTGCGGGCAGAAAGAAAACTGACTTTAGAAGAACTCTCAGAAAAAATCGGTATCTCCAGCTCCGCCTTAGGGAATTATGAAAGCAATGACTTCAAGGACATTTCCCATTTAAGCATTATCAAACTGTCAGAATTTTACGGAGTGTCCACCGACTATATCTTAGGATTCACAGAAAACAGAAAACACTCCGGCACAGAAATTTCCGAACTGCACCTGAGTGATGAAATGGTTGATTTATTAAAAAGTGGAAAGATCAATAACCGGCTGCTTTGTGAAATGGCACTGCACCCGGATTTTGCCAAAATGTTGGCAGACATAGAAATCTATGTAGACGGGATCGCTGCTATGCAGATAAAAAATCTGAACGCTCTGATTGATTCTGTCCGGACTTCCATCGTAGAGCGTTACAACCCAAGCGAAAATGATTCCACACTCCGTATTATGAAAGCGGCTTATGTAGAGAAAGATGAATATTTCAGCCATGTTGTCAATGATGATATTGACCGGATCATTTATGATCTCCGCCAGAGCCACAAACATGACAGCACTAGTGCCCCGGAGACTTCCTCTGTTGATATTTTAAAGGATACTCTGGACAGTATGGCAAACTTCAATGGCAGTAAGGCAGAACAGCTCATGGCAATTTTCTGTAAACAGACACAGATCAATTACGCCAAACTCACCGACAGCGAAAAACACTCGTTGCTACAGATTTTGAAAAAGTCCAATCTTCTGAAAGGAACAGTTAGTCAGAGAGGGAAGAAAAAGAAACGATAGTTTAAAGATAGGCAGGCGAACCAATGAGGAACGACTGCCTATAGCTTAGTCATTATTCTGTTAAATTCTGATACATCTTCATAAGTTCAGCAACGCAAGCAGACTCACTACTGTATGCAGGATGCTCTTTCGAAAAACCATACGCTTGCATAACTGCTCTGTCATTGTTTTGATGGGCTTTTAACAATTCTGGAAATAGATACATCTTTTCTCCATACATATCCGCAAAGCTACAGTCAGAATACAATGCTCGTGCGTCAAGAATTGCCTGAGCAGTCTGTTCGACCTTAGCTTTTTGTGCATCCGTTGGATTCGGCCATGGAAATGTATTATACACAATTTCTTTTGAATATCTATACCTCATTTCCAAACGACCACAGACAGCACGCATCCATGCCATATGAACATTGGAAGTCAATACGCCAAAATGATACAGCGTCGCATTAGGAACAATCTGCACCGCATTGGATGAGATAACATCCGACGTTGCAAACCCAATCGGTACGTATCGTCTTCGTTCTGACGAAACACTCGGGATAATAAGAAAATCAACATCATCCGGCTGTGTGATCTGCGCAAATAACTGCGGTACTTTTGCATAACCATTCGTTGTTTTGGCTTTAGATGAAAGTCGAAATTGTCGTACCGCCTCAACTTTTTCAGAAAGGATTTTGCTGTTCATAATATCTTTAGGTGAGGCGTGTTTCAACCACAGGCACCAACGCTTTTTCCCTTTGATAAACTCATCTGCTCCAATATAAGGATGGAGCCATTTTTTTAACTCCGGCTCTTTTTCTGTAATATCCTGATACTCATCCTCTTTAATAACGAAATAGCCACCATCACGAGGCTGGTTCCCAAAATTCATTTTCGACATTCCACAAAGGGACTCTTTTGCAGCTACAACAAAAATATCGCCGCCTTCTACCAAATATGGACTAATATTCGAAACCATCTTCCCATTTGTGACATCTGAAAAAAGCCATTTTTCATTACGATTAAAAGCAGCAAAACCCACAATAACACAATGAACTGCCGCTTGAGAAGAAGATTCACTGTTCCATTTGAACGTCTGGTATGCAAAGTTGATGTGTATATGATAGTCATTGAATAGAACATTCCACAAAATCGGCACCTGAGCTCCCTGGCAGATTGAATTTGTCGAAACAAAACAAACTTGTATTTTTGTGTTTTGAATATACTCCGCAGCCAACTTATACCAACACGTTACATAATCCAAATCCTGAACATCTTTAATGTTTCCGAAAATATCCTGAACTTCTTTTTTCTGAACACTACCTTGCTCCATGAGTCGCGCTCCTACAAATGGCGGATTACCCATGATATATGACAAATCATATTTAGATACAACATCCCCCCAATCCATGCGAAGGGCATTTCCTTCAACAATACGGGTATAAGATTTCAATGGTAGAAACTCTAAGTGCATCAGCACAATTTCTTCCGTTTCTTTCATCATCTGGCTTTCCGCAATCCAAAGAGCTGTTTTAGCAACTGTAACAGCAAAGTCATTGATTTCTATTCCATAAAACTGTCCAATGGAAACCTTTATTGGGTTAATGACTGATCCCCATAGCATTTGCCCTTGTATTTGCCCTTTTTCCATACCAATAAGCAATGCGATCACTTGATTTTCCAGTCGACGTAGCGACAAATAGGTTTCTGTCAAAAAATTTCCACTACCACAAGCTGGATCTAAGAAATTCAAAGAAGCCAGCTTCTTCTGAAAATCTTCCAGTTTTCGTTTTCGGGTTTTCCCCACTGCAACTCCACAAATCTCACTAAGTTCCTTTTTCAAATCATCCAGGAACAATGGATCAATAACCTTATGAATATTCTCAATAGATGTATAATGCATACCTCCGGTTCGACGTGTTTCCGGGTTCAATGTGCTTTCAAAAACAGCGCCGAAAATCGTAGGACTGATTTCAGACCAGTTAAAATCTGCACTTGCCTTATCCAGCAACAACTCTCGAATTTCATCCGTAAATGGTGGAATTTCAACATCCTCATTCGCAAACAATCCACCATTTACATAAGGGAATGCAGCTAAATTCGGGTTATCATCTTTCAAATATGGGTCACGCTTGTCCGGCGTGGTATCCAGCACTTTAAACAACTCAACAAGTGCTTTTCTCATATGTCGTGTATCATATTCCACCAGATAGTCATGGAACATTCCATGATGTCCGAAGATTCCTGCATCTTCCGCATATAGGCAGAAAACAAGGCGCACACAAAGAATATTTAAACTTTGTAAGGCATGTTCGCTGTCGGGATCTGCATACTGCTTATGAAATGCATCATAAAGCAAGCCGACCATTTCTCCGGCTGCAATAGATACTTCCATTTCACGTTTCAAATGTTCACAGCCCTCATCGACCAAAAATTGCAATCGGTAGTATTCTTTTTCAAGATTTTCCAGTAATATTTCTTCCGGTTCTCCGCCGGGACGTTCCATGTCATACACCAAAAATTTTGCAAAATTGCAGGTCACAACCCAGCGCGGATGCTGGGATAAAGGTAATTCTGTAATATATCGTTTTGCCTGCTGAAAGGGTGTCAACAATGCACCATCCGATTGTCTAATCGGTTTTTTCAAATCCTTGTCCAATCCCTTTTGTTCAATCAAAACCTTTGTAGTTGGTATCGTTCCATCAATAAAACTGGTATGATCAAGATGTACCTGTTCCTCGAATATTATAAACTGTTCAGGATGCTCCACCCCGAATACATCTCGTAACAGAGACAACCAAAACGGCTGGCTTTGCCCTTTTTCATATCCTTTTCCTTTCCAATCAGCAGCAAATTTCTTTGCTGCGATTTTCTGTTCAGACTCAGTCATTTATTTTTTCCTCCTCTGGAGTAAATTTTAAGATTTATTGAGTTAATTATACCGCTTCTCACTTATGTGTGACAATCCCCGCCTTTTGGATTATCTACTATTTTCCATTTTTGTCCAATCCGCAATTTCATCATATAAATCATAATTAAGTGTTATATATAGTGAATTATTATTTATGGATTCATAATATATAATGAGTTCATAATAGTAAAGAAGGTTATGATTATGGATTATGGAAATTTATTTTTTCGATATAGAAAAAATTCTGAACAAAAAAGGAATATCTAAAAATCAGCTGTGTAAGGATCTGGATATTCCCCGTTCAAATTTTAATAGATATTGCCGGAACAATTTCCAGCGCATAGATGCGGGATTGGTCTGTAAACTGTGCTGGTATTTGAAAATCGACATTGGCGAATTACTGACATACAATCCACCAAAATAACATCTGACATCAAAAATAGCTGGCCACTCACGCTTTATGCATGAATGATCAGCTATTTTTTTGTTCTAATACACTTTTTGCCAATACTGGAATACTGCCTTTTCTGTGTGACTAAAAATCATCTGCATAATTTTATGTTTCAATTGGCTTAAGTTTGGCTTAAATGCGTAAAATTTGTGATTTTTTAAGGATATTTCTCGATCCTCAAAAAGGCTATTAGTACAGCTTTGCACCTGCCGGAATTCTGTCATCTACCATCAGCAGATTCAGACCTTCTCTTCCATCTTCCTCGTGTACTGCTGAAATCAGCATACCGCAGGAATCAATTCCCATCATCTTTCTCGGCGGCAGATTTACGATTGCAATCGCAGTCTTTCCGATCAGCTCTTTCGGCTCATAATACTCGTGAATTCCGCTTAAGATCGTACGGTCTGTGCCTGTTCCATCATCCAGAGTGAACTGAAGAAGCTTTTTGCTCTTCGGCACCGCTACGCAGTCTTTGATTTTTACCGCACGGAAATCGGACTTGCTGAAGGTATCAAAGTCAACCATTTCCTCAAAAAGAGGCTCAATCTTTACATTGGAAAAATCGATCTTTTCTGCAACTTTTTCCTCTGTCTTTGTCTCTGCCGCAGCTGTTTTTGCAGCCTTTGTTTCGCCCTTCTTAGCGTCCAGTGACTTCATTGTCGGGAATAACAGCACGTCACGGATAGCCGCGCTGTCTGTCAGCAGCATACACATCCGGTCGATGCCAAAACCGATTCCGCCTGTGGGCGGCATCCCAATCTCCAGGGCGTTGAGGAAATCTTCGTCTGTGGTGTTGGCTTCCTCGTCTCCCTGGGCCAGCAGTTCTTCCTGCGCCTTAAAGCGCTCTCTCTGATCGATAGGATCGTTCAGCTCAGAGTAAGCATTGGCCATCTCCCATCCGTTCATGAAGAACTCGAAACGCTCTACATATTCCGGGTCCTCTGGTTTCTTCTTGGTAAGCGGAGAGATCTCGATCGGATGATCCATTACAAATGTAGGCTGGATCAAATGTTCCTCCACATATTCTTCAAAGAATTTGCTCAGGATATCGCCTTTTTTGTGGCGCTCTTCGTACTCGATCTTATGCTCGTCCGCCAGTTTCTTTGCGTCTTCTGTCGTTTTTACTTCATTCCAGTCGATGCCTGTATATTTTTTCACCGCTTCAACCATGGTGATCCGCTCAAAAGGCTTGCCCAGATCCATTTCCACGCCATTATAGCTGATGGTAGTGGTTCCCAGAACTTCCTGAGCCACATGGCGGTACAGATTTTCCGTCAGATCCATCATGCCGTGGTAATCGGTATATGCCTGATACAGCTCCATCAGGGTAAATTCAGGATTATGTCTGGTATCTAGCCCCTCATTACGGAATACCCGGCCGATTTCGTATACTTTCTCTAGCCCGCCTACGATCAGACGTTTCAGATATAACTCCAGAGAAATCCGCAGTTTAAAGTCCTCTCCCAGAGCATTAAAATGTGTCTCAAACGGACGCGCGGCAGCGCCTCCCGCATTGCTGACCAGCATAGGAGTCTCCACTTCCAGGAACCCTTCTCCGTCCAGATATCTCCGGATCGCGCTGATGATACGGGAACGTTTGATGAATGTATCTCTGGCTTCTGGATTCATGATCAGGTCTACATACCTCTGACGGTAACGCATATCCGTATTGGTCAGACCATGATATTTTTCCGGAAGGATCTGCAGGCTTTTGGATAAAAGAGTGATCTTTGAGGCATGGATGGATATCTCCCCTGTCTTTGTCTTAAAGACTTCGCCTTCCAGCCCGATGATATCACCGATATCCAACTTTTTAAAATCTTTATAAACACCTTCTCCAACGCTGTCTCTTGCCACGTAAGACTGGATATTGCCTGTCTGATCCAGGATATTACAGAAGGAAGCTTTGCCCATCACTCGTTTCTGCATAACACGGCCCGCCAATGACACGTGCTTGCCTTCCATTTCTTCATAATTCTCTTTCACATCTGCCGCGTGGCAGGTTACGTCGTAACTGGTGATAAGAAACGGATTTTTCCCGTTTTCCTGTAAATCTGCCAGTTTCTCCCGGCGCACTTTCCTTAACTGATTTAAATCTGGTTCCTGTGCTTTCTTCTGCTGTTCGCCCACGTTTTTCTCTCCTTCCTAGGTGAATGAACCCCTCATGCTGCTGAGGGGTCTTTTGTCATTCTTCATTTGCGGTTTGTTCACATTACATGGAACGGCTGATCTCCAGGACTTTGTACTGCATTGTCCCGGCCTGGGTCTCTACGTCCACTACGTCGCCTGCCATTTTACCCATCAGCGCCTGGCCTACTGGAGATTCATTGGAAATCTTGCCTTCCAGACTGTTTGCCTCTGTTGAGCCGACAATCTTAAACTCCATATCCTCTTCAAAGGTCACGTCATGTACTTTTACCGTACATCCTACATTAATTTTATCAAAATCAACTTCGTCTTCTACAACAACTTCCGCGTTTTTCAGAATTCCTTCCAGTTCCTCGATCCGGGCTTCAATATCCCGCTGCTCGTCTTTTGCCGCATCGTACTCAGCGTTTTCCGACAGATCGCCCTGCTCTCTTGCTTCTTTGATCTTGCCGGCAACTTCCTTTCTCTTTACTACCTTCAGGTTCTCCAGCTCATCCTCCAGCGCTTTCAGTCCTGCATAAGTAAGTAATCTCTTTTTCGTTTCCATGTGTCCTGCTTCCTTTCTTTTTCTACTTTCTCATAATCCATTTGGCCCTCATTTTTGGCCATTTTTATGAAATATTTTCGTAAAATAAAGGCACTTTCATAATTTCATTATTATACATAAAGGCCCCTCCAATGTCAATATATTTTTGCCCTTAGTTCCGCCTTATTGCCCTATAAAATCAGCCTTACGGCGTCTCTTTCATGTACTGATTCAGTATATGTAAGACAAGGAGGTTTTATTATCTTGTCAGTGGATTTTTTCAGACAAGAGCTCTTTCAATTCCTCATAGGATTCCGTCCGGTTAATGGCCTCCCTGAGCTTAGCGGAACCTGGCAGCCCTTTCGTATACCAGGACACGTGCTTGCGCATTTCCCGGATTCCCAGATATTCTCCCTTATATTGAATCTGAAGCCTTGCGTGGCGGAGCATCATTTCCCGGATCTCATCCAGTCCCGGCCTCTCTGGCATTTTCCCTGTTCTTTCATATTCTGCCAGTTCTGAAAAGATCCAGGGATTGCCCTGAGCGCCCCGGCCGACCATAACCCCGTCGCAGCCGGTCTGGCGCCGCATCTCTAAAGCAGCTTCCCCAGAAGTAACGTCGCCGTTGCCAATGACCGGAATTGATACCGCCTCTTTCACTCTCGCAATGATCTCCCAGTCTGCTTTTCCAGAATAATATTGCTCTCTGGTCCTTCCATGCACAGCCACTGCGGCAGCTCCCGCATCCTCAATGATCTTGGCGATCTCAACCGCGTTGACATGCTGATCGTCAAATCCCTTGCGGATCTTGACTGTCACCGGTTTATCAATGGCCTGCACCAGCGTGTTCACGATTTGATGGACCAGTTTAGGCTGGTTCATAAGCGCGGAACCTTCCCCATTTTTAACAATCTTGGGTACGGGGCAGCCCATATTAATGTCCAGGATCTGAAAAGGCAGATGTTCGATCTGCCTTGCCGCCTCGCAGATCACATCCGGTTCCGATCCAAAAAGCTGCAGAGAAACCGGGAATTCCTCCGGATGGATCTCAAGCAGTAGCTTTGTATTCCTATTTTTATAGATCAACGCCTTGGCGCTGATCATCTCCATACATAAAAGACCCGCTCCCTGCTCCCTGCACAGCAGCCGGAACGGCAGATCCGTAACCCCTGCCATCGGGGCAAGGATATACGGGTTATTCAACTTTACATTTCCGATGTTCAATTTGGTACACCCCTTCTTCCAATTTGGTACACCCTAAACGTTAATTTGGGACGTAGCCCTTTTGCATTTTACTACGTCCCCGGTTAAATATTTAACGTTTATTCTTCTCATATATCATCCGAAGCCCCTTCAGTGTCAGCTGCGAATCATATACGTCGATAATGTCTGTCTCTTTGGCGATCATTTTCCCAAGTCCTCCGCTGGCTATGACTTTAGCGTCTGTATACCCGGAGGCTTCTTTCATTTTTCGGACGATATATTCTGTCTGTCCTACCTGTCCGAATATGAGGCCTGCCTGCATGCCGGATACCGTTTCTTTTGCCAAGATAGTATCTGGAGTCTTTATCTCAATAGCCGGAAGCATTGCTGCTTTCCCCCACATAGCCTCAGCGGAAGTACGGATTCCCGGCGCTGTCACTGCCGCTTCGAAGGTTCCTTTTGGGCCTACCAGATCGTAAGTGGTAGCCGTTCCAAAATCAATCACGATCACCGGGCCTCCATGAAGCGTATAAGCCGCCACCGCATCTACGATCCGGTCCGATCCAACCTGTCTTGGATTCTCCATCTGAATACTGATTCCCGTCTTGATCCCGGCTGATACTACGATCGGTTTGATCCCAAAATATTTGATCAGCGCGCTTCCCAGTGAATGCATGATATCCGGCACCACGGACGCCACGATCACCGCGTTGATATCCGCGCTGGAAATACCATGGCGCTCTACCAGTTCCCTTAATGTAATCCCATATTCATCTGAGGTCCTTGGCAGTTTTGTCGTCATGCGGAATGTTCCAAGAAGCTCTTCCTCTCGAAAAATTCCCAGCGTAATATTCGTATTTCCCACATCGATCACTAACAGCATCTATTCTATCTCCTCTCCTAGGAAAAACACCCTGTAATATAATTGCAGCGCCTGCAAAAGTTCTTGTTTCTCCTGCTGGAGCTGTTTGATCTTCAGTCCGCTTCCGATCTCATCGAACATAGGATCCCCTTCCTGACAGGTCACTTCAAAGCATAATTCCCCGTTTTCTTCATAGACCAATGTCAAAATTCCGCCCACATCATGTACGTATAAAACGCACATGATCTTAAGCTCGTCTTTGATGCTGTCCGGAAGTCCTGCGAAATCTGGATTTAGATAATACTTTTCTTCGTAAGAATTGGCGCCGCACAGCACAACTTTATCTTCATACATTCTCTTTCCTCCCCGTTTTGCGCGCACAAGCCCTTCAGATCCCGGGAATGTTCCTGGATCTGTCAGCCAGGTTCTGCGCTTTATACATATCCGTAGACGCCCCTGACAGAAACCTCTCCAGAGAAAATCTCTCTGATCTCTCCGTCTGAAGTTTCCACTACCAGCTCGCCCCGCTCATTGATCCCCCGCGCGTGAGCAGTATAAGCTTCTTTTGGATCCAGCACTTTTATATCCTGGTCCCGGTTGATCAGCCTTTGGTTGTAATCCTCCTGAAGCCTCGACAAATCCTCAGTTTCTATAAAAATCTCGTAATTTTTCTCAAATCTTTCCAGGATCCGCGCAACTATTTCTCCGCGATCCATATCGATCCCGGCCTCATTTTTCAGAGATGCGGCAGTCTCCTGAATCTCCTCCGGAAATTCTGCCTGATTCACGTTGATTCCAATCCCGATCACCACATAGTGGATATAATCCACTTCCGCATTCATTTCTGTCAAGATGCCGCAGATCTTTTTCCCATTTACCACCAGATCGTTGGGCCATTTGATCGCAGGCTGAATACCGCAGGCCTGCTGGATTCCCTCCGCCGCGCTCAATGCCATAACCAGCGTCAGCATAGAAGCCTTGGCCGGAGAAAACTCTGGCCGCAGCAGCAGCGTCATATAGACATTCTCCCCGGCTGGGGATTCCCATCCTCTGCCTCTGCGTCCTCTTCCCGCGGTCTGCCGGTCTGCCACAAACAGTGTCCCATGAGGACTGCCCTGTTCTCCGGCTGTTTTGGCCTGAAGATTTGTAGAGTCCGTCTGGGGAAAATATACCACCTTTTTCCCAGCCCAGTCCGTCTGTATCCGGCTTTCTAATTCTGCCTGGTATAAGACATCCGGGGCTTTCACCAGCCGGTAGCCCTTATTGCGGACCGCTTCGATCACATAACCTTCTTCTTTCAACTGCTCTATGACCTTCCACACCGCAGTCCTGGAAACCTGGAACCGGCTGCATAGCTGCTGCCCAGAGAGAAAACCGTCCGTTTCTCTTAACAAACGTAAAATCTCTGATTTCATCTGCGCTTATTCATTTCCCAGTGTAGCAACCATGACTGCCTTAATGGTATGGAGACGGTTTTCCGCCTCGTCAAATACTACGCTGGCCTCACTCTCAAATACATCCTCCGTTACTTCTTTTCCCTTTACCGCCGGCAGACAGTGCATGAAAATCGTCTCTTTCTTGCCTGTCTTATCCATCAATTCCTGATTGATCTGATACGGCTGGAGCATAGCGATCCGTTCCGCCGCCTTATCCTCTTCGCCCATAGACGCCCAAACGTCCGTGTAGAGCACATCCGCTCCCTCCACTGCATTGACGTCGTCTGTCACCGTAATGGATGAACCGGATTCTTCCGCGTATCCCTGGCACAGAGCGATCAATTCTTTCGTCGGCCACAGAGATTCCGGCGCTATGATCGCGAAATTTACCCCAACTTTCGAGCAGCCGATCATCAGGCTGTTCGCCATATTGTTGCGGCCGTCTCCCAAATAGACAAAATTAAGCCCTTTTAAATATCCAAAATGTTCTTTCATCGTCAAAAGGTCCGCCAGAATCTGTGTTGGATGATACTCATCCGTCAGTCCGTTCCATACCGGTACGCCGCTGTATTTGGCAAGGGCCTCCACATGTTCCTGTTTAAAGCCTCTAAACTCGATGCCGTCAAACATTCTTCCCAGCACCCTGGCTGTGTCTTCGATGCTTTCCTTATGTCCAAGCTGGATCTCATTTCCGGCAAGATATGTAGGATTGCCGCCTTCGTCCGCCGCTCCTACCGTAAAAGCGCACCTGGTCCTGGTAGAAGGTTTCTCAAAAATCAACGCAATGTTTTTCCCTTTTAAGCTGTCTCCCGTGATCCCCTGCTTTTTCTTTTCCTTCAGTTCTGCCGCCAGATCGATCAAATACAAGATTTCCTCTGGTGTAAAATCTTTCAATGTAAGAAAACTTCTTCCCTTTAAATTCATCTGTCTTTCCTTTCTCCTCCAGTTTACAGTACCTTTAAAATGACATAAACGTGGGCGCCGTTTCATGCGCCCACGGATATTTTCTCGAATATACGATGGTCTCGTCAGACTTCTATTGTTTCTTTGCTTTTTCGTCGTCGCTTCCGATCTCTACCACAGATTTTACCAGGCCGGCGATATTCTGGATCTCTGACGGGATAATAATCTTCGTTGCCTTTCCATTCGCGGCTTTTTCAAATGCCTCCAGACTCTTGATCGTAAGTACCGCTTCATCAGCGCCTGCTTCTTTCAGGAAACGGATACCATCCGCATTCGCCTGCTGTACCTTCATGATAGCCTCCGCCTGACCTTCAGCCTCACGGATCATGGCCTCTTTCTGAGCCTCTGCCCGGAGAATCGCCGCCTGCTTTTCTGCTTCCGCGTCCAAAACAGTGGACTCCTTCTTTCCTTCCGCTACCAGGATCGTGGACTTTTTCTCACCTTCTGCCCGCAGGATCGCTTCACGCCGCTCCCGCTCTGCCTTCATCTGTTTCTCCATTGCATCCTGGATCGCCGCCGGCGGGATGATGTTCTTAAGTTCCACACGATTCACTTTGATTCCCCAGGGATCCGTCGCCACATCCAGCGCCGCCCGCATCTGTGTGTTGATCGTCTCTCTGGATGTCAAAGTCTGGTCCAGTTCCAGATCGCCAATAATATTTCGCAGTGTAGTAGCCGTCAGATTCTCGATCGCCATGATCGGATTTGCCACACCATAGCAGAACATTTTAGGATCTGTGATCTGATAGAACACCACTGTGTCAATCCGCATAGTAACATTATCTTTCGTGATCACCGGCTGAGGAGCGAAATCCACTACCTGCTCTTTCAGATCTACTCTTCTGGCAACCCGGTCAATAATAGGCCATTTGAAATGGACGCCGGTTCCCCAAGTAGCCTGATAAGCTCCTAATCGTTCCACCACCAGCGCCTGCGCCTGATGGACGAATTTTACACACGAAATCAGGATCAACACGATAATGACCAAGATAATAATTCCTAATATACTGAGTATCATTTTTTCTCCTCCCTCTCTCTCACAATCAGTTTCACTCCCTGGATTCCATCAATCACCACAACTGTATTTTTCGCGATCAGCCCATCCGGTTCATCCGTCTTAGCCGACCACTCTTGCCCGTTCACCTCCACAAGGCCGGTAGATTTTAGAGTGTTCACTTCTTCCAGTACCAGTCCCTGCTGGCCGATCAGGCTTTCCGCGTTGGTCTTTTGTCTGTCCTTGTTAAAATACTTGACAGCAATCGGCCTTGTGAGCGCCAGCAGAATAATCGACACCACCAGGAACACACCAATCTGCGCGGCCGTTCCAAGCCCGAAAATCCCTGCCAGAAACGCCGCCAGCGCGCCAAAGGCAAACCAGATCGTCGTCAGACCCATTGTAATGATCTCAATGATCAGCAGTATTACAAAGATTGCCAGCCAATATACCGTTTGCATAGTCAGCCCTCTTTTCCGCAATTAGTATTCCTTATCCATTATCTTACTATACTTCCCGCCATAAAGCAATTTTTTTCAAAAAGGGACAGGGCATTTTTAATTCGGGCCGGGGGATTTTTAAAAATCCCCCGGCCCCACCCGACGCTGCCGGCTTGCTTCAAACATTAATACCGCCGCGGCCACAGCGGCATTCAGGGATTCCACCTGTCCCCGCATCGGAATCCGTATCCAACAATCTGCAGCGGCAGCAACTTCTTCTCTCAGTCCATTTCCCTCATTTCCGATCAGAAATGCGCATGGAACGGTAAAGTCTTCCTGATCGTAGCTGTTCTGCCCTTCTAAATGCGCCGCATACGCGCAGATGCCTTTTTGCTTCATCTCTTTTAAAGCGCCTGGCAGATCCCTCACACGACAGAACGGCATCCGGTAGACCGACCCCATAGTGGAACGAATTGTTTTGGGATTGTAAATGTCCACGCAGTCACTGCTCAAAACTACTCCAGTTACCCCAGCGCCTTCTCCAGTCCGTAGGACTGTCCCCAGATTTCCCGGATCCTGCAGGCTATCCAGTACAAGAATCAGCGGACATTCTCCTCCCGTCACTTTATCCAGAGACGCCTCCTGTCTCTCGACCACCGCCAAGATCCCTTGAGGCGTCTGTGTATCCGACACATGGGAAAACACATGATCCGCCAAAATCTCCACTGGGATTCTCCATTCCTTCAACTCTTCTATGACGCCGGCCTCTTTCTTTAGAAACCCTTCCGACAGGTAAACCTCCCGCACCCGTTTTTTCGGTGCCTCATGGAACATCCGCGGTCCTTCTGTCAAAAATACGTTTTCCTGATCCCGCAGCCTTCGTTTTTTCATCAGACCAACAAGCCGCTTTACCTTAGCGTTTGCTGTACTAGTTATCATGATCCAACTTATTCCTTTCGTATTTGGCAAATTTCTCCAGATCAGAGTTCGCCCCCACCAGGATCAGTATCATATCGCGCTTTAAAGGCTTCTTGGGCTCCGGATTTACTTCTACATCATCATTTTCTCGAATTCCGATCACATTTACTCCGTGATTCTTCCTGACGTCCAGCGCTTCCAAAGATTTTCCTATCCAGGCATCTGGAAGCGCCACCTCCATCACACTGTATTCCGGTGAAAGAGCGATCCAATCGGCGAAATTTGCCGAAACCATACTCCTAGCCACCCGGCTTCCCGCTTCCTTTTCCGGGAAAATCACCGAATCTGCCCCTATTTTTCTAAGAACCGTGGCATGAAGATCATTCTTAGCCTTTGCTAGGACATAAGGGACTCCTTCATCTTTTGACACCAGGGTTGCCATAATGCTTGCCTCCATATTATCCGCAATAGCGACAACCACCCCATCCAGGTTTCTCGCCCCCAAAGACCGGATCACTTCTGGGTCTTCAATATCAGCTTTCATCGCATAAGACACATATTTCGAAATCTCTTCGATTCGTTCCATGTGATTATCCACCGCGATCACTTCACATCCAAGCCCCTGCAGTGTAATGGCGACACTCTCGCCAAAGCTCCCAAGTCCAAATACCGCATACTGTTTTTTCATCTCATATCCTCCATTAACCAACCATCACTCTTTCGCCAGGCAGTTCCCTCAGCCTGGCTTTCGGATCCGTTTTCCCCGCAAACACCAGCGCTAATGTAATAGGTCCGATCCGTCCTGTGTACATCAAAAGCATTAAGACCACTTGGCTTGCTCTTTCAAGATGCGGCGTCAGATCCGCCGTCAATCCCACCGTTCCTATGGCTGACGTAGTTTCATATATGATATCGATCAACGCCACACTGTCCGCCTCAAAAACCGCGATCAGCATCGTCCCGCCAATAAAAATCCCAAAAGCCAGGACTGTTACCGCAAATCCTGTCCTGAAATTTTCAAACGTGATCTTCCTGCCAAAACATTCGATGTCCTTTCCGCCGCGCACAACCGCCAAACAGCTCAGCAGAAGCATCGCTATGGTCGTTGTCTTGATTCCGCCCGCCGTTCCCGCCGGAGAGCCTCCGATAAACATCAAAATACTGCAGAAAAGTTTTGTTTCATCATAGAGTTCCCCCTGGGGCATTGTAAAAAATCCAGCCGTCCTAGTAGTCACTGACTGAAAGGCTGAAGCCAGCAGCTTTTCGCCTGTCGACATTCCACCCATAGTCTGCGGATTCCTGTATTCCATCAGAAAGATCACTACGGTTCCTACAACCAGAAGGACCGCCGTCATAAGGATCACCAGTTTAGAATGTAATTTCAAACCCGCGATCCCTGCTCCCACCGTTTTCCGGCGTTTCCGCAGCCGCCGGAAATTATCCAGCACATCAAACCAGACCACGAACCCAAGGCCGCCCAAAACGATCAGCGCCATTGTCGTCAGGTTGACCAGCGGATTCGCCGAATAGACAGATAGGCTGGTGCTTCCCAACACATCGATCCCTGCGTTGCAAAACGCTGAAACCGCATGAAAAATAGAATACCCCAGCCCTTTGATCCATCCGTATTCCGGCACAAACTGAAATGCGTAGAAAAGCGCGCCCGCTCCTTCCACCAGGAAGACGCCCACGATCACTCTGCGAAGCATCCCTACGATTCCGCCCAGCCGGTCCATATTATAAGCTTCTTGGATAACGATCCGCTCTTTTACTGTAATCCGTTTCCTAAGCAGGAAGAAAAAAGAAGCGATACACGCCACCACTCCCAGGCCTCCCACTTGGATCAGCAACAGCAGAACGATTTTCCCAAATAAAGTAAATTGCACCTGCGGTGTTATGGTAACAAGTCCCGTCACACATACCGCCGATGTAGATGTAAACAACGCATCGATAAACGCGATAGGCTGCTGATTGCTGATCGGAAGCCACAAAAGAACCCCGCCCAAGAGAATCACTCCCAGGAATCCCGCCGCCAGAATCCGCATCGTATTCCACCGAACGCTTTTACGTCTATATTTCATTTCTCCCTTCTCCTTTTGCCAAATTTTGGAAATGTCCCGCCCATCTGGAATCTATACTTTAAATCGGTATCCGACTCCCCAGATCGTCTCTATATACTGGGGATTTGAGGTATCCACTTCAATTTTTTCCCGAATCTTTTTAATGTGTACCGTGACAGTGGCAATATCCCCGATGGATTCCATATCCCAGATCTCCCGGAACAATTCCTCCTTAGTATACACATGATTGGGATGACTTGCAAGAAAAGTAAGCAGATCAAATTCTTTTGTAGTAAATGTTTTTTCCTGGCCGTTTACCCAAACTCTTCTTGCGGTAGTATCAATCTTAAGTCCTCGGATCTCGATGACCTTATTCTTGGGTACCGCGCTCTCCGTCAGCCGGTCGTATCTGGCCATATGCGCTTTCACTCTGGCCACAAGCTCACTGGGGCTAAAAGGCTTTGTCATATAATCATCTGCTCCAAGGCCAAGCCCCCGAATCTTGTCAATGTCATCCTTTTTCGCTGATACTAGAATAATCGGCGTATTCTTTACATCCCGAATCTGCCGGCAGATATCGAACCCATCAATACCCGGAAGCATGAGATCCAGAATATACAGATCATATTCCTCTTCCAACGCTTTTCTAAGTCCCGTCTCCCCGTCATTCGCGACTTCTACCTGAAATCCGCTCAACTCCAGATAGTCCTTTTCCAAATCCGCAATACTTTCTTCATCTTCTACGATCAATATCCTACTCATGAATCGGTACCTCCTGATATTTTCTAAGTACAAAATACATGGTCGTCCCCGTATTTTCACGGCTGGTCGCCCAAATCTTTCCCCCGTGCTCTTCAATAATCTTCTTTACGATCGAAAGCCCGATCCCGCTTCCGCCTTTTGAAGAATTTCGAGAAGCATCCGTACGGTAAAAGCGGTCGAAAATATTGGGCAGATCTTTGGCCGCGATCCCTTTGCCATTATCCTCCAGTTCTACCTGGATGAAATCTCCCACGTCTTTGATCCGCAGGTTGATCTTCGCTTTTTCTTTATCCATATATTTCAATGAATTATTAACAATATTGTGGATGACCCGCTTCATCTGTTCCGCGTCCGCGATGACCCGCACATCCGGCGTCACATAATTAAAATATCCAAACTCTACGTTTTTGGACTCCAGTTCAATCGAAAGATCCTCCGCACAGTCGTTGAAATATTCATTGACAGACAAAATATTAAAGTTATAGGGGATTCTGTTGGTATCAATCTTGGAATACAGTGTTAATTCATTGATCAAAAGATCCATCTCGCTGGCCTTGTTGTAGATGGTCCGGATATATTTTTCCATTTTCTCCGGCGTGTCCGCCACCCCGTCCATAATCCCTTCCGCGTATCCTTTGATCGTTGTCACCGGAGTCTTCAGATCATGAGAGATGTTGCTGATCAGTTCTTTATTTTCCCGGTCAAACACTACCTTCTCTTCCGCGCTGTCCTTCAGTCTCCTGCGCATATCCTCCATATCCCGGCACAACTGGCCAAGCTCATCGTCTCCCTGCGCTTTCAGCTCAAAGTCCAGGTTTCCTTCTTTGATATTCTTGGCCGCCACCTGCATCCGCTTCAGCGGCAATTTTACGCTCCGGTAGATCCAGAACATCAGCACTGAGGCGGTCAGCACCAGGATCAAGACCACCCCAAGCAATGTATCCAGAAACAATTCTTCCACTTCCGGGATCACATCGCTTACGTCTGACACAATAAAAGCGCTGCCTTCTTCATTATCAGAATATAGAAAATCAATCTGTTTCACCAGTGAATGAGCCTCTCCCCCAAGATAAATCCCATTTTCCGAGCTTGTATCCGCATCCTGGTATTCTGGAAGCTGACAGATCACTGGATCTGCCTTTTCCCGGTCTGTCCCGATATAAATAAGTGTATTCCCTTTGCGCACCAGCAGATAGGAGTTTTTCTTCTCAAGATTATCGTTAAAATCTTCCAAATACGTGGCGTCTTCCAAGTCATCTGGATTTTTCTCTATGGCCGCCTCCAGATTATGATAGGATCTTTCCGTCAATCTGGATAATACCTGCATAGAGTTCGATAAGGTTTCCACTGTTGTATTTTCAATTCCATAAGTCTTCTCGATTGCCCCCATCTGATAGCGTGAAAACGCGAAAAACATGAGCAGCGTCAGACAAATGGGCAGCAAGATCACCGTCAAAAAGGCGATAAACAGTCTTGTCCTCAGTTTCATGCGACTTTCCTCCGAAAGTAAGTATAGCATGAATATAGGCGCTTCACACCAAAGCGCCCATAAACTTTTATAAAAATTTTATAAATACTTCTTCAGCAATTCTGCCTTATCAGTCTTCTCCCAGGGAAGGTCCAGATCTGTACGTCCAAAATGGCCGTATGCGGCAGTCTGCTTATAGATCGGACGACGCAGATCCAGCATCTTGATAATGCCAGCCGGTCTCAGGTCGAAGTTCTCCCGGATGATCTCTACCAGCTTT
>OGYF01000466.1_pt1 | contig 42174 bp, 25 predicted proteins | sample 1576451 | NCBI WGS metagenome assembly OGYF01 (sample SAMEA3541505, study PRJEB24748) | human gut metagenome | biome: human gut; feature: human-associated habitat; material: faeces | place: China | collected 2012
TGTCACGACCGTTGTCCATCCATTCCTCACAATATTGAGTAATGAGGTCGGTCACATATCCTTTATGAATAGTAGTGTCCCCCTCGGTAATGAACTGTGGGTTACAGTATTCGCCTTGGTCATTGAGAATCATCCAATGGTCAAATCCCGTCGGCTTGGAAATAAGATGCCATTTACCGATGACGGCAGTCTCATAGCCGCCTTGTTGCAACAGTTTAGGCAACGTCTGCTGAGAGCCGTCGAAACCTAGTGCCCAATTCTTCATGAAGCCGTTCTTATGGCTATGCTTGCCAGTAAGTATCGCGGCGCGACTGGGGCCTGAAATAGAATTACAGCAATAATTATTCCAGAACACAGCTCCTTCCTGCCCGATACGGTCAATATTAGGAGTAGGTGCCACTTTACCTATAGGATGACCATAGATACTCATAGCCTGCTGTGCATGGTCATCACTCATGATAAAAATAATGTTAGGACGTTCACCGTCTTGCCTGCCTTGTTCCTGAGCCTGAACAGCAGGAACCAATGGAAGCATGGCAAGTCCTAAAGATAGTTTATGATTCATCATCTTCAATGATTTATAAGATTTTTCAATTTATCATATCAACGTAAAAACAGATTCATTCCGCTCATCTGCCGACGATGTTCCTACCCAGAGCCGGAATTCCCCCGGTTCCACCTGCATCTTCATATCAGCACCACAAAAGGCAAGGTCTTCTTCAGTCAGCACAAATGTCAGCGACTTCTTCTCGCCAGCCTTGAGATACAGCTTTTGAAAACCCTTCAATTCTTTCACCGGACGAGTCACACTTCCCACAAGGTCGCGAATATAAAGCTGTACCACCTCTTCACCACCGACTTTACCGATATTGGCTACATCCACTGTAACGGTAAGTGTTTCCCCCTTTTTCAGCTCCTCCTTGTCCAACTTCAAGTTATCCACCTCAAAGCTAGTATAACTTAAGCCATATCCAAAAGGATAAAGCGGAGAATTGGGACAGTCAATATAAGAAGACTTGTAATCCATCTTCGGATTGTCCGGAGGAAGCGGTCGTCCGGTGTTCTTGTGGTTATAGTAAAGCGGGAGCTGCCCCACCGAACGTGGAAAACTCATTGTCAGCTTTCCGGCAGGATTATAGTCGCCTGCGATGACATCGGCAATGGCATGACCACCCATCGTGCCCGGATACCAGGCTTCGAGAATAGCATCCATATTCTCGTCCTCCCAAGTAAGTTCCAGCGGACGACCGTTCATCAATACCAATCCGATGGGCTTACCCGTTTTCTTAAGTTCCTTCAGCAAGTCGCGCTGCGAAGCAGGCAGGGTGATGTCCGTGCGGCAAGCAGCCTCGGCACTCCAGTTCTGGTCTTCACCGGCAGCAACCAGAATGACATCTGCCTGACGAGCCACGGACACAGCTTGTGCAAATCCTGCAGTTCCAGGCTTGCGAAGATCGCAGCCTTCGGCATAAAGAAAACGTACGTTCGAGTTTCCGTACTTTTTTTCCAACCCTTCAAAAAGAGTGACACTCCGTTGACGGTCTCCCCGTCCACCCCAACCACCGTTCACACTGTTACGTTCTTTCACCATAGGGCCTATCAAAGCTACAGTCTTACGTTCGGAGGGTTGTATCGGGAAAAAGTTATTCTCATTCTTCAACAATACTACCGACTTACGAGCAGCATCGCGCGCTGCTTCCAAGAACTCGGGTTTCATGATAGTAGCCTTCTCACGCTCCTCATTCAGATAGCGGTAAGGATCGTCCATAATGCCTAAAAGGAATTTCATCTCCAGAATGCGGCGTACGGCATTATCAATGGTTTCTTCGTTCACCTTGCCCTCTTTCACGGCTTGCAGCAGATGTGCATGAAACACACCTCCGGTCATATCCATCTCGATGCCCGCATTGGCAGCCAACTCGGCGGCATGAGCCTCGTCGCGTGCCACGCCATGGGGAACAAGCTCATTGATAGCCGTATAATCCGTCACTACAAAACCGTTGAACCCCCACTCATCACGAAGCACATCCTGATAAAGGAATTTACTGGAAGTGCAAGGCACACCGGAAATCTCATTGAAGGCAGTCATGAAAGTAGCCACACCCGCATCTTTGGCAGCCTTGAAAGGCGGGAAATAAATATCGCGCAAAGAGCGCTCAGACACATCAGTCGTATTATAATCACGACCAGCTTCAGCAGCACCATATGCACAGAAGTGTTTGGCGCAAGCCAGCATCTTGTCCAGCCGCATCAAGTCTTCGGGCTTCTCACCCTGGAAACCGCGTACACGTGCGGCAGAGAGCAATGAACCCAGATAAGGATCCTCACCAGAGCCTTCCATTACCCGTCCCCAACGTGCATCACGTGAAATGTCCACCATGGGGGCAAAAGTCCAGTTAACACCCACTGCCGAAGCTTCGGCAGCGGCAATGGACGCACTTCTTTCTGCCAGTTCGGCGTCCCAGGCACACGACTCGGCCAAAGGAATAGGGAATATCGTTTTAAAACCGTGTATCACATCGAAAGCAAAGAGCACTGGAATCTTCAACCGGGATTCCGCTAGTGCCGTCTCTTGTGTCTTGCGGATGGCGGCAGAAGAAGTGGCATGGAAAAGACTGCCTATGTATCCTTTCTTCAATAGAGGTTCAATGTCCGTATTTACTTGCGGACCGGTCACAATATCGCTCTTGGCAGAATATTGGGTCATCTGACCTATTTTCTCTTCAAGTGTCATCAAGGCAAGTACAGAATCGACACGCTCTTCTATCCGTTTGTCACCGCTGTAACTCTGCCAATCACCGGCTCCTGAAGTACATGCCGTACCCACAGAAAGTATTAGGGCAGCTCCAATCAATAATTTCTTTTTCATAGTAAATGCTTTTATAGTTTTAAGATAGCCATTACGGGAGCATGATCGGAGAGATAGCTGTTGTCCGGCTTATCATCAATGGTTCGGTAACGCTCCACCTCTACAGAAGCATTTACGAATATAAAATCTATCAGCCTGCGCTTCTCCACCGGAATACGTCCGAAGTCATGAAAGCTCCATGTCGGTCCGTAAACGACCTTTGCCGTGGAACAAGCGTTCCTCATTCCACCTTCCGTCAATACAGTGACCGGCTCGGAATCTACCGTTCCATTAAAGTCTCCAGTGATAATTACCGGAAGCTCTCCCGCTATTTGCTTTATCTTCTCGAGTATTAACTTAGCGCTTTCTCGACGTGCCACCTCACCTACATGGTCAAAGTGGGTGTTGAAAGCAGCTACTTTCCTGCCACTCACCTTGTCTTTCAACACAGCCCAAGTCACGATACGCTCGCATGCCGCATCCCAGCCTTTCTTTCCGATGGAATCGGGAGTCTCACTCAGTCCGAAATCTCCGTTCTTTAAAAGCTCAAAACGCTCTGTCTTATAAAAAAGGGAGCAATATTCGCCTTTCTCTTTTCCATCTGCACGACCTACGCCAAGGGCAGTATATTGAGGAAGACGCTCCTTCAAGTCATTGAGTTGATTCTTTACCACCTCCTGCATGCCCACAATGTCCGGAGCATAATAAGCAATCATCTGTGCTGCATTATCCTTACGGTATTTCCAGTTATTCATACTGTCCGCTACATGATCCAGACGGATATTAAACGACATCACCTCCACCTTAGCTTCCGGTTGCTTGCCGCACGAGGCGACAAGCAATACGAAAGCAACCAATACACTATTGAAAAGCACGTTTTTCATGGTTATAATCCTTTTTAATCTATATAAAATTTACCAAAATCAAATCCTGCCAAACCTAATCAGCCTTATTCAAATAAGGAGACGTAAAGCCTAATCTCTTCAATCCCTTCTGTACATCGGGATGACTCATGAAAAGCTTCCAAATTAAACCGGTGCGATAGTTCTCTATCATCACAATAATCGGTCCCTGGTCAATGGCAAGATACGAAGGCGCAAACCAATCCTCAGTCAGATTAAATGCATCTTTGAACCCATATTCACCCCAAAGACGGTCACCCAGTTCTTCATAGAAATAGCGCATGGCCTCCAAAGAATATTCCGGTGTATAAGGGATGGATGAAAGGGCCGCAGTAGGCGTAATCACGCCGCGATCATTTCCGGGGCTATGGGCCGAATAGCCTTTATCACCGTCACTGGCTGTCAATCCCCAGCATTTCTCACCGTAACCCTTATATCCCTTCGGATTGTCGATACAATAGGCACGGTTAATCAAGGTATGGGCCTTCATTTGTTCCTCGTAGTCAGCATAGCGGTCCTTCAAGCCATGCGGATCAAGCCCCATGTAAGAGTAATGAGTAAAGAACAAAGGACCGCCCTTACCGTTATCGTTTCCGAGAGGAAGCCTGATGCCATAATACTCCCGACCATTCAGAAAAGTATTCGCATTGACCCAGCCTTTATGATAAACACTCTCGGCAATCGGATAAGTAGGGGAAGACGCGCCCAAAATGTAAACAATGTGACACTCGTTATGACCTTTAATCTGATGATTCATCGCCCATCCGTTGTTTGGCGACCAATGCCAATACATCACATCTTGCCCCTGAGTGAAAAAATTCCACTCTGCTTGGCGCCACAGATTATTAATCATTCCCCGGATACGGTTTTCCGTCGGATTATCCTTTATAAAATACTGATGGGCAGCCAACAAGCCTTCGAACATGAAAGCGGATTCTACAATATCCGCTCCATCGTCCTTACGACTGAAAGGAATGGTCTTGCCGGTTTTACCGTTCATCCAATGTGCCCACATGCCGTGATAACTGTCGGTATTCTTGTCGCTCAAGAAACGAACAATCTTCAGTATACGTTCAGCACCTTGTTCACGGGTGATAAACCCGCGTTCTATGCCGACAATGATAGCCATCACTCCGAATCCCGACCCACCAATGGTAGCTGTCTCGGCACCACCGTTACTCCGTTCATGCGCCAATCCGGATTCAGGATGGGCAAAATCCCAAAAGTAACGGAAAGTTTGCTTCTGAACGAGGGTCATAAGTTCGTCGTCAGAAAGCCGCTTCTGCTTTTTCTGTCCCGAAATCAAATTAAAAGGGTATAGCAAAAGTATCAAATATATTAATATTCTCATCATAATCATTCTTTTAGTTTAAGCACGGACTCTGAAAGCCAAGCTTCTTCAGTCCTTGTTGGATTTCCGGTATAGACATAAATAAATTCCAAAGGAGACCTGTTCTATAATTCTCTATCATACAGATTATCGGCCCTTGGTCAATGGCTATGTACTGAGTATCGTACCAATCTGCCGTCAAATTAAAGGCATCTATAAAACCATAATCTTTCCAAAGTTTGTCTCCCATCTTATAATAGAAGAAATGCAGCGCTTCCATTGACTCCTCCGGAGTATAAGGAAATGCAGACAAAGCAGCTGTTGGAGCAATGACCCCTTTATCATTAGTAGGTGAATGAGCTGAATATCCCGTATCGCCGTCACTTGCCGTCAACCCCCAACAAGAAGCGCTATAACCCGTATATCCTTTAGGATTTTCCTTACAATAATTGTAATTAATCAACGTATGATTGCGATTTTGCATCCAGTAATCGGCATATTGGTCTTCCAGTCCTTGTGGGTTAATGCCTAGAAAAGAATATTGAGATAAGAACAGCGGTCCCCCTTTATCCGAACCTAAAGGAAGAGTGATGCCATAATAAGATTTTCCATTCCTGATTCCTCCATTTTTAGCCCAGCCCGCTTCATATACAACTTTATCGATAGCATGTGTTGGAGACGAAGCAGCAAGTATATAAGTAATCAGACACTCATTCCATCCTCTTATTGCCAGGTTCTTCTCAAAACCGTAATCGGGACTCCAATGCCAATATAGTACATCTTCACCATTTTTCCGGAACCAAGTCCAGTCAATAGCTTCCCAAAGACGGGTTATGTCGGCACGCAACCTGCTTTCTACTTCCGTATTTTCCTTGAAATAGGCTCGAGCGGCAAGCAAACCTTGAAATAACAAGGATGTCTCAACCAAATCGGCACCGTTGTCTTTCTCACTGAAAGGTTTGGTTGCTCCCGTTGCGCCATTTATCCAATGTGCATAAGCACCATGATAAGCCGTACATTCCTTATCAAGAAAAGTAACTATCTTCTGCACTCGTTCAACAGCTTGCTGACGGGTAATAAAGCCCCGTTCAGCAGCTACCAGCATGGCCATCACGCCAAAGCCGGTACCACCGGTAGTAACGACATCGCCCGAAGTAGTACGTTCGCGCGCCATTCCGGAATATTCATGCCCAAAGTCCCAGAAGTACTTAAAGGTCTGCTTCTGTACCAATGTCAACAAGTCCTCATCAGGGATACGCTCAAACTTATCTGTATCATCCATTCCTGTCTTAATCATACAAACCTTGCCATTGGAAAGCAGTGTCCCGGAAGTGGATTTCACCCCCGGATTGACAATCAATTTATACGATGACAAGATTTTAAACCCCTCCTTAGGAGTCATCGATACTTTTTTCTCTTGCAGGAACTCATAATCGCAGCTTATGGGAAGCTCCTCATGTTTCAAAGCAATATTGTTACGGGCTGAAGCCTCATCTACAGCATCCGAGAACTCCAAAACAATGGCTACATTGGGAGCAACATTCTCAAATGTCTGTTGGTTTTGTTGGTCACCCACAATGATATTCTTCAACTCGAAAGGCTGATTCACTTCAGGTTGATCATCACCACCGCACGCAACCAACAAAAGACATACTATGAAATATAATACTTTCATCCTATCATCAGATTAAAGTGTAGCTTCATTCTTTTCCAGAGTAAATACTCTGAATTTCGGTTGCCGTCAACACCTTGTCATATAAGCGGAACTGATCAAGCTGACCGGGAAAGTTCTTTGCCCAGGTTTGTGCTCCTGCACCCGAAGTAAGACTCGGAGTAGTGCTGAACTGAAATGCACCAACAGCCAAAGAAGCGCCTACATTATTAAACTTCAATTTCCCACAATCTGGCAATTCTTTGGTAAAGACACCCTCACCATTACGATAAACAGTAATGGTAGAAGTATTGCCATCATACACAAAAGCCAGATGCACCCATTCGCTACCAAAAATATCATCTATTTTTGCCTCAACCCATCTTTCATCATTCTCTTTTGCTGTCTGATTGAAGATATGAACCTTGAAAAATGCCTGAGTCTCGCTATTATTATTCTCCAAGAAGATGTCGAAGTTGCCCCAGAATTTAATAGAGTTAGGGATAGAGAACAAACCTTGCGCAGAAGTATTCTTAGTGGTTCTCATCCAGAAAGCTACAGTCAAATCACCGATAGTGGGCATGTTATTTTCCAATATAGAAGGAGTCTTGGCCAAAATGTAAGCATTCTCAGCACCTTGATAGGCCATGCCAGCGATTCCGTCTTCCGCAAACTTGGCATTACCGTTATCTGCTACCAAAAATCCCCATTCACCTTTATCCCGAATGTCCTCTTCATCAAAAGGAAGATACATCTTCAAAGGGGTAGTAGGTACTTCACCTGTACTCTCAGGGTAGTCGAAAGCAGGATGATCCATATCCTGAAAACAAGACTGCATACACAATGCAAACAGGCAAGAAGCCACAGATACTATATATTTTTTCATAAGTAGTTAGTACATTTATAGATTAATAATTGGGATTTTGAACCAATACACCATTCGACTTGTCAATTTCGTCTTGCGGAATGGGCAACAAAGCATGTCTGTCTTGATAACCGGTCTTGCCTGCCGCATGAAGTACCTCTTTAGCAATACCCCAACGAACCAAGTCGTAGAAACGGTCGAACTCCATACCTAACTCAACACGTCTTTCATGACGAATGGCCTCACGCAGTTCATTCTGGTTGTTGGTCGTCACTTCCGGTAGAATTCCGATATTATTGCCACGAGCACGAGCGCGCACCATCTCCAAATAGTTACGGGCAGAAGACAAATCACCCAATTCACAAGCAGCTTCGGAAGCCATTAATACCACATCAGCATAACGTATCAGACGAATATTTACCCAATATCCTCCCTTTGTGAATTTCAAACGCATCGCCGGGTCCGTATATGCCTTCTTGTTAAAGTATTTAGCTATAACATCAGCATTCGAAATAGGTTTCTCACCATAAGGCTTGTTAGCAGGTATGGACTCTGGATCGTCCTTGCCGTTGCGTATAAAATAAAGCAGAGTTTCGTCTTTTCTCGGATCTCCCTCTTCAAAAGCATCTGCCAATTCTTGAGTAGCGGTGTGTTGCCCCCAACCGAGATTCCACTCGCCTGCGCCACGTACACCCTGAACGGAAGCAAACTGGCTTCCTATGTCATTAGAACCTGGTTGTGATTCTGTTGCCGTACATTGCAATTCAAAAACAGATTCACTACAGTTTTCACCTTTTTCTCGGAATATGTCTTCATAAGGTGTTTTCAGATTATATAAACCGGAGTTAATCACTTCTTCAGCGGCAGCCTTCATATTCCCCCAGTCATTACGCATCATGTATGTGCGTGCATGAAGAGAACGAGCAGCTCCCCAAGTGAGACGACCTACATAAAGTTGCTCCCACGTTCTGGGCAGACTGTTTTCGGCTTCCGTAAGGTCAGAATCTATTAATTCATATATCTTTGCCACAGAAGACTTTGGAACATTTGCCTCAGCTGCATCATAAACTTTAAAGTCAATCAAAGGCACTTCACCAAAAGCGCGTACAAGGTTGAAATAACAGAAAGCACGTACAAACAAAGCTTCCCCCTTATTGACGAGGTCACCTTCTGTCAATGACGGATTTTGGCTCATCTCATCAAGCAAATCATTTACCTTATGTATCAATGAATAGTTATCATTCCAATAACTCTTAATCATCCCATTACTTGCCAAATATTCAAAGTCATCGAACATCTTGCCGGTAGCTGCTCCATCGGACAATGTACTTCCTTTCTCTGCGTCCTCAGAACGCATACCGTGGATTGCCAATGCAGTATTGCCGCTTGTCAAATGAAAACCGCGCAACTTGGCATACATATTAAAAACCTGTGTTTCATAAGTACCACCAGTCAAATCATCCTCTGTCTGTTGTCCAAGCGGTTTTCTATCAAACATATCCTCACACGAAGTTAGTGCAAAGCTTACTGCTAAAAATGCTATATAATAAAATATCTTCTTCATAGTCTGTCTCTATATAATTTTAGAAAGTCAAATTAAAACCAATCGTATAAACTGTAGGCATAGGATAGCCTCCACCATCAATACCAAACGAAATAGCACTTCCGCCCACTTCCGGAGTATATCCTCCATTACGGCTCCAGGTCTTGGGATTCTGCACATTAGTGTAAAGACGCAGTGACTGTACCTTGATACGATTCAACAGTCGTTTGTCAAAGTTATACCCCAATTCGATATTACGGATTCTGAAGAAACTGCCATCTTCGATGAAATACGTGGAAGCCTCCTGATTTATTTTGTGTGAAGGGTCGAGCAAGGGCTCCCAATTGGAAGTGCCCTCTCCATGCCAACGATTCAATTGCTCTGTGCGATAATTCAGTTGTGCATAGCTACTGCTTCCCCAATTACGGTAAATTTCATTTCCATAAACACCCATCATGTCAACAGTCAGGTCCAGATTCTTCCATCCCAAATTAACATTAAAACCGTAAGTAAAATCAGGAGTTGGATTACCTATCATTGTACGGTCATTATCAGTAATTTTGCCATTACCGTCAACATCAGCAAATTTCAAGTCACCCGGTGTTACCGAGCCAACCGAGTTAATCGGAGAGAAACGGATGTCGTCTTCGTTCTGATATACACCCTCAACCTTGTAACCATAGAAATAGCCAATCGGATAACCTTCGGAAACACGTGAGGGACCACTGATAATATTATAGTCTTTGTTTACCAGTGAAAGCACCTTGTTATCAATAGTGCTCAAATTAGCACCTAATCCATATCTCCAATCTTCCCCAATCTTGTCGTTCCAAGAAGCACTAAGTTCAAAACCGCGATTGCGAATCTCACCCACATTCTGTAATCCGGGAACAGTACCTGCAATACCCGGAATGGAAGTCAACATATCTTTTGTTGTTTTGTTATAATAAACCGGAGAAAGCTGCAAACGATCATTGAACATATGCATGTCAAAACCTACTTCCCATGAATAATTACGTTCCCATCCCAAAGTAGGTGAAATCAGTTTGTTGGGGCCTTTACCCGCAATGATATTGTCACCGAACACAGCTGAACCCGAACTAACAATGGTGGCATATGCCGGATAACCGGAACCAGTATTCTGGCTACCCAACACCCCCCAAGAGCCTTTCAACTTCAAGAAGTTAATTACATTCTGGTTCTGCATAAACTTCTCTTCGGTCATTACCCAACCGGCACCGAAAGAGTAAAAGTTGTCCCAAGTATTACCTGTCTTATAGAAAACAGATGAACCGTCCCTACGGAAAGAAGCATTAAGTAAATAACGATTCTTGTAGTTATACAATACTCTGAACAAATAAGACATGGTAAATCTGTCACTCTGAGAACCGCCATTAGTTGCCGTAGATACATCGTCGATGGTAGAGAGCCACCATCTGTCCGGGTCGTCGCCCACCAAAATGCCGTAGCCCGCAAGCTGGCTGCGTCCACCACTCAAACTGGAAGACTCATTGTAATTGGTTGTAAGACCGGCAGTCAATGTCAATCCATGATTGCCAAACTGTCCGAGATAAGTCAACACATAGTCAGACTGTGCAGCAAGAGAGGTAGACTTGCTTTGGTTCACACTTTCTCTTTCAGTCAACCGTTCTTTCCCCCCCTCCACATCGGGATTATAAACATAAATCAGCGGAGAATATGAACGTCCCTGACTGGAAGCATAGTCCATAGAGAAAGTTGCTTTGAACGTAAGGTTCTTCAGAATATCTATCTCTCCGAACACATTACCTGCCACGCGATAGTTTTCAGACTTGTTGTGAGCACCGCGCAGCTCTGTTTCAATAAGAGGATTCCACACTTGTGCACGCTGGAAGTCGGGCAGCGTATGTATCAGTCCCGATTCAAGGTCATGAGTAGGAGCAATAGGAGCAGCCTTCAAAGCACCATCCACACCCTTTGCATCAGGATACTTGGCACGAACTCCATTAAGCTGGAAACCAAAACGCAGGAAATCGGTTACGCTATATTCACTGTTCAAGTTTACGGTAAACTTATTGAGCTTTTCCGTTTTAATGGAACCTTCTTCCATGACGTAACCCAAACCCAAATAAAACTTACTCTTATCCGTTGCACCCGTAATGCTCACATTGTTATTGGTCAGAAAACCTGTCTGGAATATCTCATTCTGCCAATCAGTATTACCAGTCCATTGAGTATAATCATAAGGGTCGCTTCCTTGAGATATCAACTGCTCGTTGTACAGCATCTTAAACTCTTCGGCATTCGTCACACCTACACGGTCATAAATAACCTTCCAACCCACTGAAGAGTTGATATTGACCATCGTCTTCCCTATTTTTGCCCTTTTAGTAGTAATGATGATTACACCATTGGCACCACGCACACCGAAAATAGCCAAAGAAGAAGGGTCTTTCAAGATTTCCATAGATTCAATATCCGCAGTGTTCAGATAATTGATATTGTCCGTGAACAGTCCATCTACCACATAAAGGGGTTTGAAACCGTTAATGGAGTTCGTACCGCGAACACGGATTTCAGGGTCTTGTCCTGCACGACCCGTATTCACCACCTGTACACCGGCAACCTTACCCTGTATGGATGCCAGTGGATTGGTAGAAGGCTTAGAGGCAATCTCGTCCGCTTTCACAGTAACGATAGAACCGGTCAAGTCGCGTTTCTTGGCACTACCATAACCAACTACAACCACCTCATCAATGAGCTGGCTGTCCTCTTCCATCTTCACATTGATAGTTGAACGCCCATTTACGGCAATCTCCTGCTCACGCATACCTATATAACTAAAAATCAAGGTAGCATTAGATGCCACATCAACAATCTGATATTTACCATTTATATCAGTAATACTACCTTTACTCTCCTGCCCTTTTACACGAACAGAAGCACCGATAACAGTTTCGCCTGTCTTGTCCGTAACGACACCCGAAATCGTAATTTTGTTCTGTGCCATCGAAGTAATGGCAAACAATAACATCACACATGTAATTAGTAGATTTTTCTTCATTTTGTATTGATTTAAAATTCTTTTGCAAACATACCGGAGAAGTTGATATATTTCAAAAAACAAGCTACCACAAGAGTACCACAGTTCACCGGAGGGGTACATCATTGCTACTACTGTATAACATAAACGACAGATTATAAGGAATATAAAAGTACAATAAATATTTAGGTACTATTCATATAATAGAGCAAGAAGATAGAAAAGCAAAGGGGGCTTTTATCCTATTCTGAAGTTTTTTATCCCATATTCAAGAACGTCATACCTTTCACTGCCTCAAAGCCGACCATAAGATTTCCATAACCGATTGCCATTATACGATAGATTATATACCAAGCAAATACTGCAAAACGTTTGCAGTGAAGATGTAGACAATATGCAGCAACAATGCCATCTCAACGCAGTGGCTCGAATGCTGCATATTGCCGTCTTGAGAATCAGTTAGAGTAACTTGAACGCTGCTTTCTTTACGTCCTGGCTATTTCTGCCAATCATCACCTCAAAGTCACCGGACTCGCATACAAAATCAAGATTGTAGTTGTAGAACTTCAGCAATTCGGGAGTAATCTTGAAAGATACTTTTTTAGATTCACCGGCTTTCAGGAAAATCTTCTCAAAGCCTTTCAACTCTTTCACCGGACGGGTTACACTTCCCACAAGGTCACGAATATAAAGTTGAACCACTTCTGCACCGTCTCTCTTGCCGGTATTGGTCACAGTCACGGTAGCAGTCAGTTCGCCCTTATCCGTCATGCTAGTCTTGTCCAAAGACACGTCGCTATAAGAGAATGTGGTATAGCTCAAGCCGAAACCAAAAGGATAAAGCGGTTCATTGTCTATGTCTATATAGTTGCTGCGGAATTTCTGGAACCATGCACCGTCGGCAAGAGGGCGGCCCGTGTTCTTGTGGTTGTAGAACAAAGGAATCTGTCCCACGCTCTTCGGGAAAGTCGTAGTCAGCTTCCCACTCGGATTCACATCACCAAACAGTACATCACCGATGGCAAAACCTGCCTCACTGCCCGCAAACCATACATTCAGAATGGCCGGCACGTTTGCCTGCTCCCAGTTCAGTACCAGCGGACGACCGGTAAACAGTACCAGTACCACTGGTTTTCCTGTTTTCAATAATTCTTGTAACAGCATGCGTTGGGTGTCGGTCATTTCAAGATTCGTGCGGCAACTGCTCTCTCCACTCATTTCCGAAGACTCACCGAGCGCAGCCACAATAACATCCGATTTGGCAGCCACGGCAAGAGCCTCGTCCAGCAACTCCTTGTCCGAACGATTGTCACGGTGTAAAGAACGTCCGAACATAGTGGCACGTTTCTCATATTCGGCATCACTCATCAAATTACAGCCTTTCGCAGTCAATATTTCGGCTTTATCGCCTGCTACCGCCTTCAAACCTTCAGCCAAAGAAGTTGCATTCTTCAATACAGCAGCCACACTCCAAGTACCCGGCATATTACTGCGGCTGTCTGCCAACGGACCTACCACAGCAATAGTGCCTTTTTTGGCCAGCGGAAGCACATTACCCTCGTTCTTCAACAACACCAAGCTCTCCGAAGCAATCTTACGCGCAACAGCACGATGCTCTTTGGTAAAGATTTGCTTCTTGGCACGCTTCACATCACAGTATTTATAAGGATTATCGAACAAGCCCAACTTGTACTTAGCTTCCAAAATACGGCGACAAGCCGCATTAATTGCTTCTTCTGTCACTTTTCCTTCTGTCAATGACTTCTTGAGCGTACCTACAAATGCATCGCTCACCATATCCATATCCACACCTGCATTCAGTGCCAAGGCGGCAACAGTCTGCGTATCGCCCATACCGTGGTCGGTCATCTCAGCAATTCCAGTATAGTCTGTCACCACAAAGCCGTCAAATCCCCACTGCTTACGCAGTATATCCGTCATCAACCACTTGTTTCCAGTGGCAGGAATGCCATCGACCTCATTGAAAGAGGCCATCGCACTTCCCACACCGGCATCAACCGCCGCTTGATAGGGCAACATGTATTCATTGAACATGCGCTGATGACTCATATCTACTGTATTATAATCACGTCCTGCCTCACCGGCACCATACAAGGCAAAATGCTTTACACAAGCCATGATTTCATCATTACGGCTCATATCCTTTCCCTGATAACCACGTACCATGGCCTGCGCAATGGCTGCTCCCAGAAACGGGTCTTCACCGTTGCCCTCGGACACACGCCCCCAACGGGCATCACGGCAAATATCCACCATCGGACTGAATGTCCAGCAAATACCGTCGGCGCTGGACTCAATGGCTGCAATACGTGCCGATTCTTCAACCGCCTTCATATCCCATGTACACGACAATCCCAAAGGAATGGGAAACACCGTTTCATATCCATGAATAACATCCATACCAAATAAGAGAGGAATACCCAAACGACTTTCTTCAACCGCCTGCTTCTGTACATCGCGGATACGTTCCACGCCTTTCAGATTGAAAAGCCCGCCCACTTCACCGGCACGAATACGTTTGGCCACATTACTACTTTTAGCCTGACCGGTCGTAATCTCACCGGTAACCGGCAGATTCAACTGACCTATTTTCTCTTCCAGGGTCATCTTCTTCATTAAATCGTCGATGAAACGATTCATATCGACCGGAGATTTCTGCGCATACGCACTAGCGGCAGTAAACACCAACAAGACTAAAAATGATTGTAACTTGAAAAGTAAATGCTTCATGTCTTTCATGCTTTTAATTTATAGAAATATTATTTTGCTGCAAATAAAAGAAAAGCATGCGACAATCTCCACATCCCGCACTACAACAAAAGTACACCCATCACTAAAAAACAAAAGAGGAAGTACAATATTAGTACTTCCTCCATTAATATTTTACTGTAAAACAGTCATTTAAAATTTATAAGGAAATCAGTCAAACTTTCTTCCGGAAGCAAATCGAATTTCTTACGTAACCGGTATCTCGCAGCATCAACCCCACGTGTAGAAATGTTGAGCAACTTCGCTATCTCCTTTGTCGGCATATTCAAGCGGAGCAATGCACAAAAGCGTAAATCTCCTGAAGTCAAATCAGTATATTGAAGTTTCAGATTCCGGAAGAAATTTTCATGTATACGGTCAAAATTAGCTTGAAACATTATCCAGCTCTCTTCATCAGACACTATATTATTGTTAACCAAAGCGAGAAGCTTATCCAAATTCTTACGACTATGCTGTCCGGACAACTTTTGCTTCTGTATCTCCTCTTTCAATGAATTCAAAAACTCCTGATGAGCGATATTCATCATTACCACGCTGGACAATTCTTTGCTTTTAAAACGCAAATCGGCCTCAAGCTGTTCCTTTTCCAACTCGATAATCTTCTTCTCTTGCCGTTCAAGCTCTGCTTGATGGGCTACACGCTGCTGCTCAATCACACGATCCTTCTTTTTCTTCACAAAACGATAAACAATATATTGCAGCAAGGCCAGCAGGCACAACCCTATCAGAATGTAGCTTCCCACAGCCCAATAAGACAAATACCACGGAGACAAAATCTCAAAGGGAAACTCTACCGATGCCAAAACTCTACCAGTATCATATATCTCCGCCCGAAAAACATAACTTCCATAAGGAAGACGGGCATACTTTTTCTGCAAATTGCGTCCATCGGGTATCCACTGATCAGAATACCCTTCCAACCGGTATCTTACTTTATAAGTATAATCGTTATAAACCGGATAGCACAATGTAAAACTCACTGTATTAAACTCATGTTCGACCTTGACTCCCGACTGCACGACCAATGTTTTCCGTTTATCACTGAATTCCTCAGTAACCTGCATCTCTGAAATCCATAAAGAACGCCTAGTCTGAGATTTATATAACGAGGAACTATCTGTTTCAATACGGGCAATAGCATTATTCAAGCAAAGATAGGAATGATTATTTCTCTTGTCATAAACCACGCTTCCTCGTTCTTCCACAGCCAGACCGTCAAACAAAGAATATGGAATCCGAAGTTCGATATTGAAAGTATTTATCGCACACTTCACCAAATACACAGTCCTGTCGCCCACAAACCAATAGTAATCTCCGTTCGCATGACTCACAGTCTTGATTCCTTTCAATTCCATCAATTGCTCATTCATTGTTTCATAAGGAACAATCGAATCAGTCATATCTTCGTAAGTATAGAAATATTCCCCATTAGAAAAAACTACCCGACCATTGATTTTGAACAAAGTAAAACTCCCACCTTTCACTTCTCCCAAGCTCTCATACTTCCGCACATCCTTTACCTGCTTCATATCCGAATCAATCCGAAAGCGATACAAACCATTCCTTAAATGTTTCGCCCAAATATTCCCTTGATGGTCCACTTCTATATGACGAATCATGTGGCTGAACCCACGTAAGGACCGAGTAAAGCAATACTCTCCCGAAGCAGTCTCCGTATATAAATTCAGAAGCGCATAAGCTCCCTCCAACAAAAAAGATTGTTCCTTCAATTCAATCTTTTCCATACACATCCCTCCTTTTACATCAGATACCAGCTTTGATTTCAGTCCTGATATAAAGAAAGTCCCCTTGTTGTGCCCGCAGAAAATCTGTTTTCCCCATTCATCGACGAACCACGCTTGTTCTTCCAAACCCGGAACTAATTCAGTCTTTCCATCCTTAAGCCAATAAAGTCCCTGATTAGAAGCAATATAAGCTTCATTTTCCCTTACCAAGACATCATATACCATGCCTATTTTACGAAATGGAGATTCATAATAATAGATTAAAGAATTGTTGTGTATATAGGCAATACCTTCATCCAAAGCTGTCCATATATTGTTGTCATCATCACAATACAATCTCAAAACAGTATTGTTCTGTAGTTTATTATCCGTATTGACCTTCCAAATCAGCTTTCCCTTTTTATCCAACGCATATATGCCATCAGATATTGTGCCAACAACGTAGCAACTGTCTTTGGTCATCACCGCACGATTAATGGTATGCTTCCTGAATATATCATCACATTCAGTTTCCCATTTTTCTACCCTCCCATCTCGATACAGGAAACCTCCCTGATTACGGGTAAACATTAAAACCGCATCATCATAAGGGAGCCCGGCCAGGACATCACTATCTCCAAATGCTTTTCTGGGAATAAGTTCTTTCATTTCCCTACCGGCAAAGACATAAAGTCCGCCGTTTATTCTTTGAGAATAAAAAGTATTTCCAACCTGGAACAAATTCAGTGGAAGGTTCTTCATTCGAATACCTTCTACCGAATTTCCATTATAAAAAAAGAGAGAACCGAATGATTGAAATACAATTTCTCCTTGAACGCAAGCAATATCCCAGATTTCGTCATTATGAAACACAAAATCTTTCACCTTATTTTTCAATGAATGATATTGAAGAGTGTCATAAGGAGTACGGACAAAATAACCGAATTCTTCGTAAGAGCCTACATAAATTCTTCCATCTTCACTGATATATATAGCACGCACAATTCCTTTTGTCGGTAATTCATACAGCCGCCAAGCACTTCCATCAAATTCCAACAGCCCACTGTTATTACCGAAATACATCACTCCTCTTTCGTCCTGAGCAATGGCCCAATTCTGAATACCAGCATTATAATCCGACACTGAATAGCTCCTCACTATAGGAGAAAAAGGTATGGGTGAAGCTTGCAGCAAACTACTGAAAACCAAAAACAAGAGAAACGTTATTGCAATTCTCATGAGTACTGTTTATAGGTATTTACCAGCAAAGATAAAGCTTTTTGCGTTTTCGTAAAAACAAAATCGCAGATTATCCTCTTTTATAGAAAGATAATCCGCGATAATATCCAAATCCAATTTATTAATTTTCAGCAGTTTTCTGTTTTCCCAAAGGAATAGAAACACCCAAGTAAGCATTGACATTCTTCGTATTCTTACCAAAGAACATATAGTCTGTTCCCGCAAAGAAAGGCCCCAGTTTCAGTGCCAGACCGAAGGTTTTACCGGCTCCTTGAAGTACGGAATAGCTGGCAGCTACATTGAAAGCATTCGTCGGACGGATGCAGGCAGAGAAAGTCAGCTCATTCAAAGTTTTCGGTTTGGCAAAACGACCGGTATACAAGGCACCCACTACCAGCCAATCATTCAGCAAGGCATATTCAGCGCCAAGAACCATTGTAGAAGTCAATCCACGGGTACGGCTCTTCTCAGAAGCTTCCTCTGTCTTGAGCTGCAACATGTCATAGTTAAGAATCTCGCCGCTGTTCACAATATTTATGAACTCCTGCTGCGAGGCCGGGTCAAGAAGATCATAAGTCTGCTCTGCATTGGCTCGCGCTATACTGGTATTCGATTTAGACCATTTGATAAAGCCCAAATCAAGAACTGAAGCAGAAAGTGTCAATTTATCCAGTAACTTGTAAGATATTCCCAAATCAATAGCCCCACCATATCCGGCAAAACCGAAACTGCCAAAATCGATTTCATCGATATAATCACCATTCTCGTTCTCGGGAAGTTCTAACAGCTTTGACGAGTTCTCCAAAGTTGCATCCACTTGAATGGAAGCTTTACTCGTCACTCCTGAAGAGCCCACAGAAGGAGTTTCCACATGAATCTGGTTAATGTTCAGCTTTAAGTTACCGATACCCAGCAGCATCTTCACCTTACCGCCTACAGCCAGTCGGTCTGTTATATTCCTTGCAAAGCCAACGCCGACTTCTGCATAGGAATTTATCTCAAGCTTCTGTCCATTAATGGTTTCGTTAATGCCCAAATAGTCAGAAATATTGTCACCAAACTCCAGGCTACTCATGTTATTCATAAACTGGAACATGGTTTTCGGTATGGCAGCACCGATATCATTACGCAACCCCACATTGACTGACCAGAAGTTCTTTCCTTTATACCACCCGGCAGACAGAATGTCGGTACTCAAATTCACATTCAAGTTATTGATAGCATCCAGTCGGTTCATAAAGTCATTGCTCATGAAATAGTCGCTATCATCACTGTTCTCAATAATGTCCATAATATCCCTATACCCCAGGGAACTGGAGTTGACGGTAGCATTCAACGAACCTATCGCGGGAATATTCAGATAACCGCGTCCCGGCATCAAGGCCGGATTGAGCTGCATACGCTGGCTACTTCCTTCCATAAAGTAGGAAGTGCGCAGAAACTGGGCTTGTCCGGAAAGAGAGAAGCAAAGCAACAATACCACAGACAGCCATACTTTCAGAGAATTCAATCGTTTCATAACCTTGTCAATATTTTCATTATCACCTGCAAAAATATAAAACAAGTTAATACCCTACAAACAACTTAACCGAATAGCCGTGTATAAAAGGCTTATACAGAGACTATCCGGTATAAATTAAGGAGCAAATAAAAGAATCCTCTTAAGAATGCCCTTATACTATTTCATCATAAACATTCTCATTTGCTCTCGTAGCGGTACTCAGAAAAACCGGGGCTGCCTCCTTTCTTTATTGCAGAGACATTGACGTCACTGTCGGAGCACTCAACATTTCCTTGTATTTTGCCGGAGCAGTCAGTATCTTTACAGCCTCTTTCAAGTCATCATCATCTTTCAACTGCTGGATAATGCTTCCACGCTGGAAATAATAACGCTTGATGATTTCTACCGCAATCATGCTCTTGATGTCCTTGGAGAAATGGTCAAGGTCACGGTCCAGATTATGCGACAATTTTTTCTCCAGCGCTTCAAACTCTTTCGAAGCATCAGTCAGATAGCCCTCAAATTCGGCCATCTCCTTCAGGTTCTTCAGCATCTTCTCTGTCTGCTGGTCGTATTTGAAGTCCGCCTTTTTCACCATCGCCTTGAAGTCCGCATAATCGGCATCTGTAATTTCAAACTGCTCTGCTGAAGAGATGGTAGGATGTTTCAAGCAATAGTCCGTAGCATAATTGAAAATAAGGTTGTCATTGACAAGATAGAACAGAATGTTGGGCAGCTTCTCCTGCTTCACCGCAATGTCCGGAGTCACGCCTCCACCATCACGCACTTCACGTCCGGCAGCCGTATGGAACACGGTAGTAAGGCTGTCCGGAATACGCCCCACACTGCCGTCTTCATTCCGGTGCTTGTAGTCGATAGCCTGCACACAACGGCCGCTGGGAATATAATATTTGGAAGTCGTCAGCTTCATGGTACCACCGTATGGCAACGGACGGGTGGTCTGCACCAATCCCTTACCGAAAGTACGGTTACCGATAATGACCGCACGGTCAAGGTCCTGCAAAGAACCCGCAAGGATTTCTGACGAAGAAGCCGTTCCGCCATTGACCAGCACAGCCAAAGGAATTTCCAAATCCAACGGTTCACGCAATGTTTTGTAGGTATTGCTGGCTTGCTTAATCTTGCCTTTTGTCGTCACAAGTGTCTTTCCGCGAGGCAGAAAGAAGTTGGCTATCTCTATAGACTCATCCAGCAAGCCGCCCCCATTGTTCCGCAAGTCAATCACCAACGAAGTCATCCCTCGCTTCTTCAAGTCCAGAAAAGCCTGCTTGAACTCCTTGGAAGGATTTCCCGAGAAGGTGCTGAGGTTGATATAACCTATATTATTATCCAGCACCGTATAATAAGGTATGAACGGTAATTGGATGGAACGGCGCACAATGTCGAAATCCAACGGCTTCTCCGTACCGGGACGTTGCACTTTCAGCTTGAAGCTGGTACCCACTTGTCCGCGAAGCATCTCGCTGACTTCTTGGTTGTTCTTTCCGGCAAGGTCTTTTCCGTCAATCTCCATCAAAATATCTCCGGCTTTCAGGCCTACATCGGCAGCAGGCATATTCTCATATGGCTCAGATATCATGGAACGTTTTAGTTTCGGATTCCAAGTAATCACAGAACCTATACCACCATAGGAATTCTTCAGCATCTGCTCCAATTCGCTTTGGTCATCTTCCGGATAATACTCCGTGTAGGGATCCAGCGAGTAGAGCATGGCATCAATGCCTTCACGGATAGTCTTGTTCGGATCAATCGTATCCACGTAGAACATATCCAACTCTTTCACAATGGAATTGAATATATCCAGATTCTTTGCTATTTGGAAACTACGGCTATCACCACTCTTAAACCCCCAAAAACAAACGGCTCCTGCTACAATCAGCAAGGTAATCATCCAGCGTATCTTTAAAATTCTTTTCATAATATGTCTATGTGATAATATGCTAATTAATTAATAAAATTTCTTCCTTGATTTTTTCCCATTGTGCTACCTGAAGCTCCGTACCCACCACTTGTATCACATCTTTGGAGAGAAGAGAACCTATCTTGCCACATTTCTCCAGCGAGTAACCACACGTCAGTCCATACAAGAAACCCGCCGCAAAATAGTCACCCGCTCCTGTAGTGTCCACCACTTTCTCTACCGGAGCCGCTTGTACCTGCACCATCTCTGTACCTTTACGAATCAGAGAACCACGGGCACCCACCTTTACAATGGCTATGCTACACATTTTGGCAATGATATCCAATGCTTCCTCCGGTTCCTTACCCGTAAAAGCCTTTGCCTCTTCCTCATTGGCAAAAACAATATCCACATATTTGTTGACCAACAAAGAGAAAAATTCAAGGTCTCCTTCTACTATATTGTAGCTCGCCATGTCCAAACATACTTGTAAACCGGCCTCTTTAGCCAACTCTATGGCACGGAGAATCATATCATGGTCTTGCACCAGATACCCCTCTATAAACAGGTAAGCATATCCTTTGAACATATCCAGCGAAAGATCTTCCGCCTTCAATGTAGAAGCCGCCCCCAAATAAGTGCCGAAAGTGCGCTCTCCATCAGGAGAAATGAAAGTAGAGGCTACACCGGACGGAAGGGTAGTGGAAAGCAATAAATCCGCCTCTGTCCCATGCTCCAGCAGACTATCCCGGAAAAAGTTACCATAAAAGTCATTGCTTACTTTTCCGATGAATCCCGTACCTGCACCAAGGCATGCCATTGCCCGAATCGCATTTCCGGCAGAACCTCCGTTAGCCAGATGCGTCTTCATCCGGCTGAAATACTCACTAATTTTCAAGAACTTATCTTCATCAATCAGAGTCATACTTCCTTTCGGGAGCTGCATCTCCGTCAAAATATTATCATCCTCAATGATTGCCAGTGCATCGACCAAAGCATTGCCCAATCCAATTATTTTATCCATCTTCGATATTTTTTTTGCAAAGATATTGCATATTTCAAAATATCCTATTACTTTTGCAGCGCATTTGAGAAAAAACAACATTCTTCCTTAGCTCAGTCGGTTAGAGCATCTGACTGTTAATCAGAGGGTCCTTGGTTCAAGTCCAAGAGGAAGAGCAAGAAACTTGAATGCATATTCTTCCTTAGCTCAGTCGGTTAGAGCATCTGACTGTTAATCAGAGGGTCCTTGGTTCAAGTCCAAGAGGAAGAGCGAAAAGGTTCGTCAATCAGGCGAGCCTTTTTTGTTTTCTCCATCAGCCGCACTTAACGAACAAACGGAAACCTTTCATCTTTCATGAAATTAACATATATTTGTGGAATATTTATAGGGAATTTATCCCGACCTTCTGTCTTTATTTGCAGAACCATGAAATTTAATTCAAAAATACAACTATGATGAGAACAGCCCAACTTTTTTTAATCATCGGATTGACTGTATGTACATTTTGCAAAGCACAAGACATACCCGTTCTGCCCCAAGAAAAGTTCCGGCACCATGAATTTTCCGTCAGCTATGGTTTCCTGCCCATTACCGATGCCAACAGCATGGCCGAGGAGTGCTTCGCTCCGGTACTAAGTTTCGGAGTTTATACACGCGAAAAGACAAACTACTACGGTGCCCTGAACATCAGCTACATTTATAGATTCAACCGCAAAATCAGCCTGGGAGTAACCGGAGGAATAACCGGCAACAAAGGGAGAGCCAGCAGCCTTTACGAAGCTTTGGATGAAAACACCAAAGACAACCGAAGGTATCTGTATGTTCTTCCCACCTTCCGGTGGCACTGGTTTACCCGCCCCAAATTCTCTCTGTATACCTCAGCAGGGCTCGGTGCCTATTTCCTTCGGAACAGCTTTGGAGAAGAAGTCTTTCACAAGACAAAATTCGCTTATCAGTTCAGCTTTTTAGGCATCGAATACGGAAGCCGGTTTGCCTTCTTCACAGAATTCGGAGTAGGATATACCGGAACAATCGTAGCAGGCGGCCGTTATCGTTTCTGACTTATGAGGCCGCCACCGCCAGTGTCAATACACTGATGCGCACACCCTCCACTTCCTTGAGCGCATCGGCACAAGCCGTAGTGGTGGCACCGGTAGTCAATACGTCATCTATAATCAGTACATGCTTCCCTGCAAAAGCATCAGCACGACGCAGACAAAAGATACCGTCCACATTCTCCCACCGTTCATAAGAGGATTTACGGGTCTGCGTTTCCGTATGCCTCATACGGGCAACGGAAGCAGTATCCATGGGAATACCGGTGACAGCAGAAACGCCGCGGGCTATACATTCGCTCTGATTGTACCCGCGCATTTTCCGCTTATGCGGATGCAGAGGAACGGGGACTATGACATCCACATCACTGAAGAAGCCGGCTGCCGACAACTCCGCCGCCATAAACCGCCCCATCACTTCGCCAAGGTCTTTCCTCCCTCCATATTTCAACTGATGGAGAATGCGGCGGAAATCACTCCCTTTATGGTAAAAGAAACAAGATGTGGCATGTTCCAGAGGTATCTTCCCCCAGAACATACGTTCCACCGGATTGTCCTTACGAAGATGATAGTTTGTCCGGGGCATATCCATATTGCACTTCATGCAGATGCCCTCTTCACCCTCTTGCAAGATAGCACCACACACGGCACACTGACGCGGGAAGAAGAGATGGACAAAAGAAAAGAACCAGATTTTAACTATGTTTTTCATCGTATAGTATTAAAAAAACAGCAACAGAGCAATACACTCCATCGCCTTGTTTGCTATAATGGCGAGACCTCGCTTGCCAGCTTCAAGAACAACGGATGCAGTGGTCCGTTAGTAGCAATGACATGATGTCCGTCCAAAAAGTCGTCACTACCGCAAAAGTCAGTGATTCTTCCACCGGCCTCCAGCACCATCAGCGCCGCCGCAGAAAAGTCCCATTTGCCGATAAACGCCTCAAGCCAGGCATCAAAACGTCCGGCAGCCACATAGCAGATGGCAAGCGCAGCGGAACCAGTCATGCGGATGCCTGCCACACGTCCGTAAAGTTCATGAATCAAATGCTCACCGGTACGTGCATACCGGTCGGAATTATAAGGAAGTTCCGTCACTACAAAGGCGTCCTCCACCTGCCGGACAGACGAGACCTCCATCCGTTCTCCATTCACATAAGCGCCGCCTCCCTGCCAGGCATAAAAACATTCACCCCGGCAAGGGTCATAAACAACTCCCAGCAACAGAGAATCCTTGTCGCGCAAAGCGATGCTGACGCAATAGGGGGCATTATCATGGATATAGTTCGTTGTCCCGTCCAACGGGTCCACCACCCAGCAGTAGGGTTCGTCGCGATAGGCAGCAGAGCCTTCCTCGGCAATGAATCCAGCCTCGGGAAGAAGTTCCCGAAGCGCAGCCACCACCCGCCTCTCCGACTCCTTGTCCACATAAGAGACATAATCATGGGCTTGTTTCTTCTGTACCGCTTCACGGCTGAAGTTCTTCCGCTCTTCTTTCAGGAAATGTCCGGCTTCACGGGCTATACGGCAGACAGACTCTGTCAGTATCTTCAAATCTTCCATCCCTTTACATATTATTCTCCGCATCATCCACGGCGTTCATACGGACTCCTTTTTCCCACAGACGGATACAGTCTTTCTGAGCCTCACTCCATGCAATGCAACCATGCTTATCCTTATCACCACCAACGACATGTACCGTATCGGCTTGTCCAGCAACTTCCGCAGTCTTTCCACTCTTGCTACCACAAGCCACAAACAGCGCTCCGGCACATAGCAAGCACATAGATATTCCTCTTACATTCATCTTTTCTCTTTTAATTTGCTTTTTGCCTGACAAAGTCAAGACCTCCTTGGCTATCCACGCACAAGCCTCCGCATCTGCCAATGCATGGTGATGTTGCTCCAGTTGGTAGCCACAACAAGCTACCACTGTGTGCAGCTGATAGTTGGGCAATCCTTTCAGGACGCGACGTGATGCCTGCAAAGTACAATGAAACTCATAATCCGGATAATCCATGCAGTAAGTACGGAAAACTGCTTTCAGGCAGCTTTCATCAAAGGCCTTGTTGTGTGCAACCAATGGTAAACCTTCAATGCGTGGAGCTATTTCCTGCCACACAACGGGAAAGATAGGAGCATCCTGGGTATCTGCCAACGTCAAGCCATGCACGCGGGTATTCCAATAAGTATAATACTCCGGCTCGGGACGGATGAGGCTATAATAATGGTCCACAATTTCTCCATCGCGTACGATAACCACTCCTACACTACAAACACTGGTACGCTGTTCATTGGCCGTTTCAAAATCAATGGCTGCAAAATCTTTCATCCTATCAGAGAATTTAATGACTCCCAAAGATAGAAATAATATTTGCACAAGAAACATAGTCAATAAACAAATATGCTACTAACTCTAATTACCAGCGCCTTACCTTTACCAAGTCGTTACTCTATTCGGTAAAAGCTTTTACTTCATAGTGTAACGACCGTTACCTAAGAATGTAAAGCCCGTTACCCCATAATGTAAACACCTTTACAGCCTATTGTAAACGCACCCGTAATATAAAAAAGAACTCCGTTCCTTTCATACTACACCTGGTTTCCATTATCTTTGTCCCCCGGACAAAGACTAAAATATCATGGAACATCCACTTTCGCAATTCAAATATTGTCCGAAATGCGGTTCAGCCCATTTCGAAGTTCATAACGAGAAGTCGAAGCAGTGCGCCGACTGCGGTTTCGTCTACTACTTCAACCCCTCTTCCGCCACCGTCGCCTTGATACTGAACGAGCGCGACGAGCTGTTGGTGTGCCGCCGCGCCAAAGAGCCTGCCAAAGGGACGCTGGACCTCCCCGGAGGCTTCATCGACATGACCGAGACCGGTGAGGAAGGCGTTGCCCGCGAAGTAAGAGAAGAAACCGGCATGAAGGTGGCAAAGGCCGAATATCTCTTCTCCCTACCCAATATTTACATCTATTCCGGCTTCCCCGTACACACGCTGGATATGTTTTTCCGTTGTACGGTGGAGGACACCTTGCACTTCGAGGCGATGGACGACGCGGCAGACCTCTTCTTCCTCCCCTTAAAAGATATCCGTACGGAAGAGTTCGGGCTCGGCTCCATCCGCAAAGGAGTGGGTATCTTCCTGGAAGACATGCGGAAGAACAAAAGCGAATGATTATTCGTTCCTATTATGGTATATATCCTAAAAAAGCCAAACAAGTGTAACATTTCCGGGTTAAAACCCGTATTTTTGTAAAATACCTATTCTAACAAAAGAAGATGAAACATAAAATCTCCCGAATATTGTGCACAGCACTCTGTTGCGCACCCTTACTCGCCTCAGCACAAACAAGCGAGAAGAGTACTTCTCCCAAGCGACTCTACCAGGAAGGACAAACGTTGTTCCAACAAAAGGCCTATGCCGCCGCCATCTCCCCGTTGCAAGCCTATGTACGCCAGATGAATGCAGACGGCAAGCCTCTGCCCGATACCGGCGAGCGGCAAGAAGCGGAATACATGCTGGTATGCGCCGCATACGAACTCAGAGACCCCAAAAGCATAGACCTGCTCCGTGCCTTCCTGGACGAATATCCCGATACTCCCCATGCCAACCGCATCTACGCACTGATTGCCTCCGCCTACTTCTTCGAAGGCAATTATGACGATGCCCTCGCCATGTTCAACTCCGCCCGCCTCGACCTTCTGGGTACCGAGGAGCGTGACGACATGACCTACCGCCTTGCCACCTGCTACCTGAAAACGGGCAACGTAAAGGAAGCAGCCATCTGGTTCGAGACTCTGCGTAGCACCAGCCGCAAGTATGCAGCGGACTGTGCTTACTACATCTCTTATATCCGATATACCCAAGGACGGTATGACGAAGCGCTCAGCGGTTTCCTGCCTTTGCAGGACAATGCCAAATACAAGGACTTGGTTCCCTATTACATCGCCGAAATCTATCTGTTGAAGAAGCAGTACGACAAGGCGGAAATCGTGGCGCAGAATGCACTGTCAGCCCATCCCGACGGTCTGAGCTACACCCACACGGCGGAGCTGAACCGTATCCTCGGTACAGCCGAATACCATTTCGGGAAGTATCACGAAGCCGTAAAGTCCTTCGGACAATATATAGAACACAATGCCGAATCTGCCGCTCATAGAAGGGATGCCCTTTACATGCTGGGAATGTCCTATTATCAATGCGGCGTGTATTCGCAAGTCCCCTCCGTCCTCGGCAGAGTGACTGCCGAAAACGACGCCCTTTCGCAGAACGCATACCTGCACATGGGACTGTCTTATCTGCAACTGGCAGACAAGACCAAAGCGCGTATGGCTTTCGAGCAGGCTGCCGCCTCCAACGCCGATATGAAAGTCAAGGAACAAGCCGCCTATAACTACGCCTTATGCATCCACGAGACCTCCTATTCCGCTTTCGGCGAATCGGTGACCGTCTTTGAGAAATTCCTAAACGAGTTCCCGAACTCTCCTTATGCCGAGAAAGTCAGCAACTACCTGGTGGAAGTGTACATGAATACACGCAGCTACGATGCCGCACTCAAATCCATCGACCGCATCTCCCATCCCAGCAAAGCCATTCTGGAAGCCAAGCAGAAGATTCTGTTCCAACTCGGGACCCAGTCTTTTGCCAACACACAGTTCGAGCAAGCCATCGGTTACTTCAACCAAAGCGTCACGCTGGGACAATACAACCTCCAGACCAAGGCAGACGCCCTCTACTGGCTCGGCGAGTCTTATTACCGCCTGAACCGGATGAGAGAAGCCGCCCGCAATTTCAACGAATATCTGTCACTCACCCGGCAGAGGGATACGGAAATGTTTGCCCTTGCCTACTATAACCTGGGCTACATCGCTTTCCACCAGAAAGACTATTCGACGGCAGAGAACCGTTTCCGCAACTTTGTCCAACTGGAGAAAGGCGAAAACCCGACCGCATTGGCAGATGCCTACAACCGTATCGGCGACTGCCTGTACCAGAATCGCCAGTTCGCACAGGCTGAAGAAAACTATACACATGCCGCCCAATTGCAACCGTCTGCCGGCGACTATTCCGTTTACCAGAAAGGCTTCCTGCTGGGTTTGCAGAAAGATTACCGGGGTAAGATCAGCGCAATGGACCGCCTGCTCCGCGATTATCCGGAATCACAATATGTGGACGATGCGTTGTTCGAAAAAGGACGTACCTATGTATTGCTTGAAAACAGTTCACAAGCTGCACAGGCATTCGAGACATTGATACAGCAGTTCCCGCAAAGCAGCCTTGCCCGTAAAGCCGGCATCCAGTTAGGATTGCTTTACTTCAACGACAACCAACCCGAAAAAGCGGCTACAGCCTATAAGCAAGTGATCAGCAATTATCCGGGTAGCGAAGAAGCCAGAGTGGCTTTACAAGACTTAAAGTCGGTTTACATCGACCTGAACGACATCAATTCGTATGCCAACTACGTCAACTCACTGGGTGGAAATATCCGTCTGGAAGTCGGCGAACAGGATTCGCTTACCTATATTGCCGCCGAGAAACTCTTCAACCGTGGCAACAACGAAGAAGCACGCCGCAGCCTGATCAACTATTTGCAGACCTTCCCCGAAGGCGCTTTCAGCTCGAATGCGAACTATTATCTGGGAAGCATCGCCTTTAGCAAGAAAGAATACGACGAAGCACTTCAGCGTTTCAAATCAGTTATTGAGAGCGGAGATACCAAATTCCTTGAAGAATCGGTGGCCCGCACGGCAGAAATGCAATACCTCACTCAGGACTTCCCTGCTGCGCTGGAAAGCTTCAAGCGCTTACAGATCATAGCCGAAAATCCGGAGAACAAGCAAGCTGCCCGTTTAGGCATCATGCGTTGTGCTTTACAGACCGGACAACAGGAGGAAGCTCAACTGGCAGCCAACGAATTGCTGAAAGATCCGAAACTGTCACCCGAAGTGGAAGCCGAAGCCCGTTATATCCGTGCTAAAGCCTACATCGACCACAAACAGCCGGCTAAAGCCGTCGAAGACCTGACAATTCTCAGCAAAGACACCCGTACGGTACACGGTGCCGAAGCTAAATACCTGCTGGCCCAGTACTTCTACGATACCAACGACGATAAGAATGCGGAAAAGATCCTGGAAGACTTCGCCAAGAACGGCACGCCTCACCAGTACTGGCTGGCACGCGGTTTCATCCTTTGGGCCGATATTTATATCCGCCAGGGAGACGACCTTCAGGCACGTGCTTATCTGAACAACCTGAAGAACAACTATAAGGGTGATGACGAAATCGCCGCTATGATTGAGGACAGATTAGGTAAACTAAAGCAATAATAGAATACAATGAAGACTATATATAATGTAAAAGCGCTGTGTGTCGTAGCCTTGCTTGGGACTACCGCCACAATGAGTGCACAGGAAGATACTTCGAAGAAACAGAATCTGGAACGGGAGATGACGCTCGAACGCGAGTACGACCCGACCGTACAGGATGCAAGCAAAGTAAACACCCTTCCGGTCATCAAGGAACCGGAAGTAAAGAAAATGCCGATCGACTATGCCAATTTCACAATTGCAGCCGACCCGGCAAAAGAGATCAGCCTGCTTCCTTCAGGTAATATCATGACGGATATCCAATATAACAAACGCCGCGGCTATTTCAACTTCGGCGGCGGTACGTATCTGAACCTGAACGGCGATCTGGGGTATCATATCCTCAGCACTGACAAGGATCAACTAAATATTTGGTTTTCGCATCGCTCTACCAATGGTAAAGTGAAATATCTGCAAATGGACGAAAAGGTAAAAGCGAAGCTCAACGACAACCTGGGCGGACTGAACTTCAAGCATAACTTCGATAAACTATCGCTGAAAATGGGTGTCAAATATGGCTATTCGGCATTCAATTATTATGGATTGCCAATGAACGAATCGATAAGTAGCGTTTATAAGGAGGCAGACCGCGAAACCAACCAGGTAGCCCAAACTATCAAAGCAAACGTTGGAGTCGAATCGAAAGAGGATGCACCTGTCGGTTATCTGTTAGATCTGGGATATACTAATTTTTCATACAAATATGATATCGGTAAAGCTTATGATGGTCCGACAGAGGGAACGTTTAATGCAGATTTTGGATTAAGCGCTGCTTTCGGTGGTAATCAGAGGGTCGGTCTGGATGGTAACTTTAAATATTTCAACTATAGTCTGCCACAGGAGGCAAAACTTAGAGACGATCAGGAGGCAGGTCCTAATTCTTATGTCAACAATTTTGCGGCTGCAAGACTAAGTCCATATTATAAGGTTGAAGGCGACAACTGGCATGTTAAGTTAGGTGTAAATGCTATGTTCTTCACCGGAGATCAGAAAAAAGCAATGGTATCTCCCAATATCTCTGCTGATGTCGAAGTCGCAGATAAGACTGTTTTATACCTGGATGCAAACGGAAAACTACAATCCAACAGCATGTATGAATTGCACCAGATAAATCGTTACGTTTATCCGATGTCGAGAATAACCCCCTCCCGCAACTGGCTGGACGGTATTCTGGGACTCAAAAGCGGAGTCGCTCCGGGCTTTTGGTTCGACGTATTCGGAGGATATAAGATTACCAGCAACAATTATTTCTTCGTTCCGACAGTCGGTTACACTGAAAATGAATTCGGAAACTTCAGCGGTCCATTAAATGAGATAGATACCAAACAGCTATTCTTCGGAGCAAACCTGAAATATAGCTATCAGCAATTATTCGAAATCTCACTAAAAGGTGTTTACAATAACTGGGATGCTGAATTCAGTCAAAAAGAGTCAGACGAAACATCCAGTGCCGGAGGAAAAGTGTATGCTTACGGAATGCCGAAAATGGAAATCACAGCAGGCGTAACCGTTCGCCCCATCAAAAACCTTTCGGCATCTTTGGATTATTATCTGGGAACAGGACGCGAAACACTCCTGTATGGATATGACAAAGTAAAGATGGACAATATCAACGAGCTAAACCTGACCGGGGCATACAACGTCAACGATACTTTCGGCTTGTATCTGAAGCTGAACAACGTATTATTCCAGAAGTACGAGCTTTACTACGGCTACCCGCTGCAGAAGTTCAGTGCGATGATCGGAGTGAATATCAATTTCTAACTACCGAAATTTAATAAAGATAAACCTTCTATCCTTCATAATAAGGGGCTGTAAAAAAACAGCCCCTTTTTCATTTTAAGCCCCTCACTTCAGTGTAACAACCACATAACAAAGATGTAATCTTCCTTTAACCTTTCCGACATTTCCTGAATCTATTTTTGCACCATCAAAAATGATTAAAAATGGAAAACAAAGATTACACTCTTTTAAAGAAAGTATCGTTAAAAAGCATCCCCCTATTGCTTCTATGCGCAGGAAGTCTTTCTGCATCACCCGTAGAAAAGGACGGTATGGAAATGGGTATTACAAATGAGGCACAGCAAAACGGCAAAACCATCCGGGGTGTTGTGCGAGACGCATTAGGCCCCATCCCCGGAGCGAATATTGTAATAAAAGGAACAACAAATGGTATAATTACCGATACAGATGGTAACTATACGTTGGAAGATGTTCCAACCAATGCCATACTCCAGGTATCTTTCATGGGCTATCTTTCACAAGAAATCAAAGTCGGAGACCAATCCGTCATCGACATCTTACTGAAAGAAAACACACAACTTCTGGACGAGGTGGTAGTGGTAGGATATGGTACACAGAAAAAAGTAAACCTGACAGGAGCAGTCACCCAGGTTACATCCAAAGACATGGAAAACCGCCCGGTAGGCAAGGTTACTCAGATGCTTCAGGGAGTAATGCCCAACGTCAACATTTCATTCTCTACCGCACAGCCCGGAGCAGGCGGGTCGATCAATGTCCGCGGACGCGGTTCTGTAAACGGAGGAGATCCTCTGGTATTGATAGACGGCGTACCGGGAGATATCAACCGTATCAACCCGAATGACGTGGAATCTATTTCTGTATTGAAAGATGCTGCCGCCTCAGCCATATATGGTGCACGCGGGGCATTCGGGGTTATTCTTGTGACAACCAAAAACGCTAAAACAGGCAAGATGAGTATCACCTACAACGGTTTTGCCGCCATATCTTCTCCGACTGTCAGTACCGATTTTATCACAAGCGGATATGAATCGGTGATGTTAAACGATGAAGCGTTCCGACGTACAACAGGTAACACCTACACCCGTTACTCGGATGAAGACTATGCAGAGCTCGAAGCCCGTCGTTATGACAAGGTAGAAAATCCGGAACGTCCCTGGGTAGTCGTTAAGAATGTAAACGGCAAGGATATATATAATTACTACGGAAACTATGACTGGTGGGATTTCCTTTACAAAGACAACCAATTCTCACAATCCCACAACGTCAGCCTGTCGGGAGGAGACGACAAACTTAATTTCCTAATATCCGGTAACTACTACAGCCAGGATGGTCTGATGAAGATCAATACAGACAAATTCCAGTCATATACCTTCCACACTAAAATAAACGCACAGATATTCCCATTCCTGAAAATATTTAATAACACGCAATATTACGATCAGACATATCGCTATACCGGTAGGGAAGGCGGAGCAAATATAAACTTCCTGAACACAACCGTACATGCACTGCCTTGCTACGCTCCCATAAATCCAGACGGGACGTTTACCTACAACACACTAAAAAACAACTACTCCATTGGCGACGGTATGAATGCCATGCTACTCGACGGAAAGAACGGTGGTGCAAAAGGAGTACATGAGTTCAGAACAACCGTAGGAGGAGTACTCGACCTGGGGCAACACATAAAACTGAATGCGGATTATACCTATCAATTCTATATGGCCGACGACTGGTATCGTGCGGCAGTCGTTCAATACTCAGTCCAGCCCGGCATTCTGCAGGATGTGCCTAACTACAATACAGACCAATACAAAAAGACGAACTGGTTCGATCCGATGCATGTATTCAATGCGTATTTGAATTATGACCAGACATTCGGCGTACATTCGGTAAGCGCAACAGCGGGAGTCAACTATGAGACAAAAAAACACGCACGCCTCTATGCATCCCGTAAAAACCTGATATCCGATTCACTGAACGACCTGAACCTGGGCACCGGGGATATGGAAGTCGGGGGCGGCCAATACCAATACGTATTGTTTGGAGCCTTCTTCCGGGCGAACTATAATTATGCCGAACGTTATCTGGTTGAATTTAACGGGCGTTATGACGGCACCTCCCGGTACAAAAAGAATATGCGCTACGGCTTCTTCCCATCCGGCTCTGCTGCCTGGAGGGTTAGTGAAGAAGCATTCTTCGACAGCTGGAAAGAGGAGATCAACAACATGAAGGTTCGGTTTTCATACGGCACACTGGGAAACCAGCTGATGGGAAACTCGTCTACCTCAGCCAATTATTATCCATACGTGGAAATGATGCCAATGAACCTTTCCAGTTGGTTGATCAACGGCCAGAAGACACAGAATGTGAGTTCGCCAAACCCAATCATCGACAACCTGACCTGGGAGAAAGCAACCACCACCAATATCGGTCTCGACCTATCCTTCCTCAACAACCGGCTTAGTTTCAGCGGCGACTATTATATCCGTAATACGACCGATATGCTGATCCCCGGAGAAACACTACCCGGTGTATTCGGAGCCACCTCGCCCAAACAGAATGCCGGAGATATGAAAACGAAAGGATATGAAATCAGCCTCGCATGGAACGACCAGTTCACGCTGGCAGGCAAGCCATTCAAGTATGGCATCTCCTTCGGGTTGGGTGATGCCGTATCGGATATAACCAAGTTTGAGTCGGAAAGCAGCAAGGCTAACTCCCAGAATAACCGTGACAACTTCAAGATCACCGACAACTACGAAGGAAAGAGATACGGAGAAATATGGGGTTACAAAATCGACGGTTACTTCAAATCCGATGAAGAAGCCGCCAACTGGAAAGTAGATCAGACACAGGTAAACTCACAGATACAGAAATCCCCGGGAGAATGGGGGCACCTGCGTGCCGGTGATTTAAAGTTCGTCGATGTAAACGACGACGGTAAAATCACTCCGGGAACAAGCACCGTGGGTGATCACGGCGACCTGGTTGTGATTGGCAACTCTGAGCCACGCTACAACTACAACTTCAACCTCAATGCAAGCTGGAGCGGCATCGATGTCTCCGCCCTATTCCAGGGAATAGGACGCCGTGACTGGTACCCGGCAAGCAACGCCGATAAGTTCTGGGGGCCATTCTCACGTCCCTACTACTCCTTCGTCCCGTCTGATTTTACAGAGAAACTGTGGAGTGAGGACAATCCCAACTCTTACTTCCCTGTCCTACGCGGATATACAGCACTGAACGGTGGCGGTAGCCTGAATACAGCCAACGACAAATATATCCAGAACATCGGCTACCTGCGACTGAAGAACCTTGTAATCGGTTATACCCTCCCCGATAAACTGACACAAAAAGCCGGCATACAGAACCTGCGCATTTATGTCAGTGGTGAGAACCTGATTACCTGGACACCTTTCGAAACAGATTATATCGACCCTGAACAGCCGATTGCCGATAGCAACGGACGTAGTTATCCTCTTAATAAAACACTCTCTATCGGACTTGACATTACATTTTAATCACCAGGCATTCAATAAAATAGAACAACAATGAAACGAATAAACATATACAAATGTATCGCCTTTACGCTGGCAAGCACAGCCCTGACCGGTTGTATCGATATGGAACAGTATCCACTGGACGCTATCTCCCCCAACACCTATTTTAATACGGGCAACGACCTTATGCTCTACACCAATTCATTCTACGACATGTTGCCCAGTGCCGAAGGGGTTTACAACGAAGCAATCGACAACATCGTAAAACAAGACCTGGCAGACGAGTTGCAGGGAGGTTCACGACGCCTTGTTCCCGCCAGCGGAGGCGGTTGGTCATGGGGGAATCTGCGTAACATCAACTTCTACCTCCAGAACTCCCCCAAATGCGCGGATGAAAAAGCACGCAACCGATATGACGCCGTTGCCCACTTTTTTCGCGCTTATTTCTACTTCGATAAGGTAAAACGTTTCGGGGATGTCCCCTGGTATTCGGTGACGCTGTCCGATCAGGACTGGGATAAAATGCGTGAACCGCGTACCCCCCGCATCCAGGTAGTCGACTCCATCCTAAAAGAGATAGACAAGGCCATCGAATACCTGCCGGAAACAAAAACGGTCAATGAGGTTAGCAAATGGACAGCACTGGCATTAAAATCAAGGATCTGCCTGTTCGAAGGCACCTTCCGTAAATATCATACGGAGTTGAACCTTCCCGACTACGAAATGTTCCTGGATGAAGCCGCCAACGCTGCACTGGAAGTGATGAACAGTAGCGGGTATAAGATTTATAACACAGGAAATCCGGAGTCTGATTACCTGAACTTATTCGCTTCGGTAGATGCTATTGCCGACGAAGTAATCCTCGCCCGTTCGTTCAGCGACGCGCTACAGGTGTACCATAATCTGAATTACTATACGATGACAGCCTCATACGGTCGTCCCGGACTGGAGAAACGCCTGGTCAACAGTTACCTGATGAAAGACGGAAGTCGTTTTACCGATATAGCCGGATACGACAGAATGGAGTTCCACGATGAGATGCAGGACAGGGATCCCCGCCTCTCACAGACTATTCGCACTCCCGGATATACACGTATCGGAAGTTCAGTCAGACTGGTACCGGAGTTCGGTTCTACGGTAACAGGATATCAGATGATCAAGTTCGTAGCGAGCCCGGATTATGATACATACAACAAATCAGTTACCGATATGCCGCTCTTCCGCTACGCCGAAGTTCTACTGAACTATGCAGAGGCAAAAGCGGAACGGGGAACGTTAACACAGGATGACCTCGACAAAAGCATCCAACTGCTCCGCAACCGGCATAGACCTAAACCTGAATATGGCACAGGCAAACGCTGACCCTGACCCTTATCAGGCAAAACTATATAAGCAGGTAAACGGAGTAAACAAGGGAGTTATCCTGGAAATCCGCCGCGAACGCCGTGTCGAGTTAGTCATGGAAAGCTACCGTTGGGACGACATTATCCGTTGGAAAGAGGGCCAAACCCTGACCGAACAATTCAAGGGAATGTATTTCCCGGGACCGGGCACTTACGATCTTGATAAAGACGGCACCATCGATATCTGCCTTTACACCGGTAACAAACCGGATGCAGGAAAGAATATACAGTATTTAAAACTGGGTAGCGATATCACCCTGGAGCACGGAGAAAGCGGAAACATCGTTGTCAACCCGCACCTTTCCAAACAATGGAATGAAAATAGAGACTACTTCTACCCCATCCCAATCAACGAACGTAGTTTGAATCACAATCTGGCACAGAACCCGGGTTGGGACGACGGTCTTGATTTCTAGCAAACATCTATACAGGATCACACCATATCTTCATGTAACCTATGCCGGGGCCTATCCGTTAGGACCCCGGCTTTTTCTATTAAAAGCCTCACTTATTTTACTTCAGCACAATTTATTTCTACTTTTGCAGCAAATAAGACGAACATGCAAGGAATAAAAAACCTGACACAAGGCCCTATCCGGCGACAGCTATTCAATCTGGCTTTACCGATTATGGGAACTTCTTTTATCCAGATGGCTTACAGCATCACCGATATGGCCTGGGTAGGACGCCTGGGCAGCGAGGCAGTTGCCGCCATCGGTGCCGTGGGTATCCTGACCTGGATGACTAACTCGATCTCTTTATTGAACAAAGTCGGTTCGGAGGTGAGTGTCGGGCAAAGCATCGGAGCGCGAAATGAGGAAGATGCCCGGAGCTATGCTTCGCACAACCTGACGATTGCCCTGATCCTTTCCGTCTGCTGGGGATTACTTCTTTTTATCTTTGCCAATCCCGTCATCGGGGTCTATAAACTGGAAGCTCCCATCGCCGCACAGGCTGTCGAGTATCTGCGGATCGTATCTACCGCCTTCCCTTTTATATTCTTATCGGCGGCATTTACCGGAATACATAATGCTGCCGGATTAAGCAAAATTCCATTCTATATCAGCGGAACAGGACTTATCATTAATATGATACTCGACCCGGTATTCATCTTCGTATTCGATCTCGGAACGGCAGGAGCCGCCTGGGCAACCTGGTTGTCGCAGGCTACGGTATGTGCCATCTTTGTTTATCAACTGAAATGGAGAAGCAAACTGCTGGGAGGTTTCTCTTTCTTTGTCAAACTAAGGAAGAATTATTCGCAAAGAATCCTGCAACTGGGTTTACCGGTTGCCATGCTGAACACCTTGTTTGCCATCATCAATGTCTTTATGGCGCGCACGGCATCTACCTACGGCGGACATATCGGTCTGATGACGCTTACCGCCGGAGGGCAGATCGAAGCCATTGCCTGGAACACATCGCAAGGTTTCAGCACGGCATTAAGCGCTTTTGTCGCTCAAAACTATGCCGCTTCCGAAAAGGGACGAGTAGTAGAGGCTTACCATACGACATTGAAGATGACTACTATATTCGGTATTCTCTGTACACTCCTGTTCGTCTTCTACGGCAGCGAGGTGTTCTCCCTGATCGTTCCGCAGCGGGAGGCCTACGAAGCCGGAGGTATTTTCCTGCGAATAGACGGATATTCGATGTTGTTCATGATGCTGGAAATCACTATGCAGGGCTTGTTCTACGGAACAGGACGGACGGTTCCTCCTGCAATCATCAGCATTACTTTCAACTCGCTGCGTATACCGATGGCTATTGTATTATCAGCCATGGGATTAGGTATTGTCGGTGTATGGTGGGCAATCAGTATCTCCAGCATGCTGAAAGGAATCGTTTCCTTTATCTGGTTCAGGGCTTTACAAAAGAAGATATTGAAGTGAGAAGTTCTATTATTTATCTGTGAACTATCCTGTTATCAAAGTGTCTTGATTGTTACAGACAAACTTGAAGGGTAAGATTGAATTCCAACCCGTCCTTGCACAATCAAATAAATGATTTACCTTTGTAAACAAATAGAAGTACCATCCATATGAATATCAAAAAGTCTTACTATTGCACAAATATTTTCTTTTTCCTTTTCTGTTTATTACTATGTTTAGCTAGTTGTAAGGAAGAAGAAGAGTTTCTGACAATCTCTGTTTCTGAATTGAACATACCGGCTAAAGGAGAAGAAAAATCCATTGACATCCATACAAACTCAGTATGGATTGCGGAAGTAATGCCGGCCGGCAATTCCTCATGGGTAACCTTAAATACAATGTCGGGAGATGCAAACACCTCTTCGGTACATATTATGTTTGCCGAAAATAATACGGATCAAGAACGTACAGCCGAAATCCTGTTTCGTGCAGGTAAGACCGCTCAGAGTTTAAAGATCACTCAAAAGGAAAAGACAACACTTGTTGTGTCCGACAGAGGGTGGTATATAGGGCAACCAGGTGGTAGATGGCCCTTTCCGATAGACCGGAATGTAGACTATACAGTCAGCATATCTCCGGAAGCCCGGAGTTGGCTCCAACTTTCCGAAACGAAAGCAATAACGACAGACACATTATACTTAACGGTCAGAGAGAATCTTGAACCTGAAATGCGAGAAGGAGCTATCTATATTAAGGCAACAGATGTTTCTGCTGCCGATACGATTTTTGTTTCACAGGAAGCTCTCCAGATCACCGTATCCACTGAACAACTAGATTTTGCCTCAGAGGGCGGCAGTGGGGTAATTTCCATCAATTCAACGCATACCGATCACAATTACAATCCCGAATATACGTACGTCATTGAACCGGAAACGGCGTCCTGGTGCCAGATAAAAAAAAGTGAAGATTCAAAACTCTTGTTTGTCTCAGTCTCCACTAATGAAGCAAAAGTCAGGCGTGAAGCAAATATCAATATCAAATCCTCCGCTCTAACCAAAACAGTCCGTGTCATACAACAAGAAGACGGACTAACTTATTACGCAGATGGTGAATATGTACGTTTGCAGACGGCATCAGCTGGCAAAGGTGTAAATATTGCTATTATGGGAGATGGGTTCACCAAAGCAGATCTGGTGAAAGACGGACGATATGAGAATCTGGCAAACCAAGCGATGGAGCATTTTTTCAGTATAGAACCTTATAAGTCAAACCGGAAATATTTTAATGTTTATATAATATTTGCTCAATCGGAAGAAGCGGGCGTAAACGGGGAGATACCGGGTATTACGATCGATAACCGCTTCGGATCGATATACGGAGAAGGCACTAATATTAATTGGAACGATAGCATTTGCGATGTCTATCTGAATTTGGTCCCGGAATTAAAAGGTGTCGTAGAAATGACCACGATCCTCTTCCTGAACAGCAGTAAATATGCCGGAACGGCCCATCTCTATTCAAACGGATTTTGTATTGCAGCCTGCCCTATCAGCAAAGAAGCACCTCCTTTTGATTTCAAAGGATTGGTACATCACGAAGCAGGAGGACATGCTTTCGGGCTTTTAGCAGATGAATATATTATTTATGAAGAAAAGGCTTCAGAAGGCGTAAAGGCAGAAATACGCCTCTGGCAAAAATTCGGTTGCTATCGAAATGTCTCTTCGACAAATGATTTGTCCCAGGTCCCATGGAGTGTTTTCACTGGAAAAGAAAAGTATGCTTATGTAGGAGCCTACGAAGGTGCTTATCTTTATCAATCAGGAGTTTGGCGCCCCGAAGAAATCAGTTGCATGGATATTAATATTCCTTATTATAATGCCCCCAGCCGTTGGGCGATTGTAGACAGAATCAGAAGGCTTGCAGGAGAACCATGTACGTTTGACGACTTTATGCAATCCGATCATGTTACCCCCTGGCCTGCTACGAAAACAAAACCTCAGAAATCATATCCTCCGTTAGGGAAACCGGTATTGATAAAGAGCAAAACCTCCGGAAGATTATGAAACATAAAACGATTCCCTGGGATTTTATGCTTCAACCCAATGCCGATAAGTGGATAATCTTGAAATCGCAATTTGCGACATCAAGATGGGGAGGAACCCGCAAACTGCCGTATGCCTTTACAGAACTATAGACCTGGCTATACCAACACTATAGTGTTACTACGGCTAACACGGTGTGCTATCTGTTATGACACTACTGTCCTACATTTGAATCTGTAATATGCCGAATCGAAGCAACAGATACAACTTCAATCTATAGGTTTCAGCCTTCAGACGCTTCAACAGGTTACTAATCAAACTGCCGCCCTGAAGGGATGAAATGATAAAAGATGTATACGAAAATCCGGACCAGGACAACCTCCTGCAAAACATAGGACCTTTGACTTCAAAACATATATGTTTTGTAATCAAAAGTCCCTTATTTACAAATCAAAACACCTATACCTTGTAAACGGATAACTACTCGTTACCCGACGGGTAACTATCCACCGGGACATGAATGCCTATCGGTCGGAATACAAATCAGCAATGCGCACCCTTCAGCCAAAGGTTTTGAAATATGGTGGATCACACCGGCTGAAACCTGAAAGAGATCAATCGTTTTCTACTACACGGATCATATCGAAGTAGAATTCGCCAGCCACTTCCGCACCTTTTTCTACAGTACCAGTCTTGGTGTCGTAGATGTAGATGATGGCATTGGCATCAGCTTCGGTATTCACGCCAATGTATGCTTTCTCATTGAACACGACAGAACGCTGAGAGAAACGGCCGCCACTGTAAGAGAGTTCTTTGCCGCCAAAAACCAGGCGTGTTCTTTCGCCCGTAGCCAGATCGATGATGGAATAATAATGGCTGTAACTGTCGATCGCAGTACCTGCCGCATCGTTGCGTGCATACGCCAAAGCCTTACCGTTACCCAGATTCTGGACGGTTAGCAGTTTACCGTCTGCATTCGGATACCCATCGTAGTCAGGATCGAAAACGCCCGCATCTCCCTGGAGACCGCCCAGCTCTCCCTGAAAAATGCCCAGGAGAAACTGGACGACTACACCATTACCTCCACCATCGACGGCGAGGTGATCGAGAAGAACCTGGATGTGGGCGACAACATCAGCGGTCTGTCCAATTCCGGCGCTTCCGTCACCTACCCGGCCATCATCTATGACCGCTCCGAGCTCACCTTTGACATGGACGTGGATGAGAAGGACATCAGCAAGATCCAGGTGGGCCAGAAGGTGGAGATCACCGCCGGCGCACTGGACGACCAGAGCTTCACCGGCGTGGTGGATAAGATCAACATCAACGGCACCACCACCAGCGGCCACACCAGCTATCCCGTCACCGTGCTGGTGGACGGCGCGCCGGTGCGCACGCGCGGCAAAAAGGTGTATATCGCGCTGAACCGCCCATGGCAGAGCGGGCCGCTGAAGCATGTGCTGCATGGGGAAATGGTTCCCCAGTGGCCGGGTTCTCTGCTTCGCAGACTGCCCGACGTGCGCTTCTGCATGACGGAGGATATCGCACGGGGGATCGTGTAAGCAATAAAAATGTTCCATTCAAAAGAATGGAACATTTTTATTGCAATTTTGACAAAATGATAGCGAAAAAATTGGGGAAAAGCGTATTATTGATCTTCCTCCTGAGTATCCTCCGGCTTGCGGTAGTATTCTTTCAGCAGCAGAACCAAATACCGCACGACGAAGACAATGCCGCCGCCCAGCACGACGATGCCGAGGAGCAGGACTTTGATACCGGGGGCGTCGGTGCCGCCGACGATATATGCCTGAACGATTTTTGCCA